>JMBV01000360.1_pt1 | contig 15053 bp, 31 predicted proteins | sample 616531 | NCBI WGS metagenome assembly JMBV01 (sample SAMN02727904, study PRJNA239997) | anaerobic digester metagenome | biome: anaerobic digester; isolation source: mesophilic anaerobic digester inoculated with municipal waste water sludge... | place: Germany: Bielefeld University, CeBiTec ... | reverse complement strand
TATGGCAGCTCCTGCTTGCCCTATTGAAGATGGAAAGCCAACATTTATAATTTCTTTAAGTATATCCTTATTAAATTTGAATCCTTTTAAATTAGGTTTAATTTTGTTGTTAGGTCCAAACAACATCTTAAGGCCTACTATTGCTAATGCTGCCCTGGATACTAATGTAGCCCATGCTGCACCTGCTATCCCCCCCAATTAAAAATAAATATAAATATAGGGTCTAATACTACATTTAATAAAGCAGAGACTCCACTTAATATAGTAGGTGTAACTGTATTTCCTTGAGCATTCATTATGGAATTAATATTAAAAAAAATAAAAATAAAAAAAATCATATCTAAAAAAAGTAATCCTTAAATATATATTACCCAATCTAGCTAATTCTCCCGTTGCTCCCATAGCCTTTATTAGATATGGACTTAAAACAATTCCTAATAAAGTAAAGCTGCCTGCAAATAATAGGGAAACCATAATTATTTGGTTTGCATATTTTTTTAGCATCTTCTATTCTATTAGCTCCTACTAATTGGGATAACAATGAGGTTCCAGCTATTGAAATTCCAATACCTAAGGAAATAAACAAAAAAATTAATTGGCCAAACAAAGGATGTAGCTGCAAAATGAACTGAAGATATTTTGCTAACCCAAATACCATCTACTAAATTATATAATGTTTGTATAAGATTATTAATTATAATTGGTATAGAAAGGGTGAGTAAAGCCTTAAATATCTCTCCATTTAGTATTAGTTCTGTCTTATCGTTTTTATTCATCTTATCACCTATTATATTTATTTCGAGTATCTAAAATTATTATAACAGGAATATATATGATTAACAACAAAGAAAAAAAAGAAGGTATTTTATACATACCTCCTTCTTTCTTCTGCTATTTAAATTATCTATTTTAAAACCTTCTCTAATTTTAAATTATCCTAGCTTCGCCTTTGTAAATTTGACCTGTTAAACTATCTACTGTTATTATATCTCCATCTTTTAAAATCTTAGTAGCATCTTCTGCACCAACTATAGTTGGTATTTCAAGGTTTAATCCTACTATGGCAGCATGGGATGTTATGCCTCCATGTTCTGTTATTATTGCTGATGCTCTTTCCATAAACTTTACCATATCCTTATCAGTATTTACAGATACTAGGATATCATCATCATCAAATTTTGATAATAATTCAGCTTCACTTCCCCCCCTATACAAACTTTACCAGAAACTGATGAATTCCCAATTCCTGTTCCTTTTAATAGGATTTTTCCTATTGTGTGAACTTTGATTAAATTAGTTGAACCTGATAATCCTGCAGGAATGCCTGCTGTTATAATTACTAAATCTCCTTCTTTAGCATATCCATTCTTTATTGTTGCTTCTACTGAATTGGATATTACTTCGTCTGTCGATTCGCTTTCAGGAGCTAATACAGGATATACACCCCCCCATTCCAATGCCAATCGTCTCATTACTTCTTCAGTTGTTGTAACAGCTATAATAGGTGTTTTAGGTCTAAATTTAGATATAGCTTTAGATGTGTATCCTGATGATGTTGCAGTTATTATAGCAGTTGCTTCTAAATCTTGAGCAGTATAGCAAGTTGCTCTTCCTATTGCATTTGTAGTACTTATTTCAGATTTATTGGATTTTTCCTTTAATAATCTAGAATAATCTAAAGATTCTTCTGTTTTAATAGCTATATTATACATGGTTTTAACTGATTCTACAGGATACTTTCCTGCAGCAGTTTCCCCAGATAACATTATTGCACTAGTACCATCCAGTATTGCATTAGCCACATCTGTTACTTCTGCTCTAGTTGGCCTTGGGTTTCTCATCATAGAATCTAACATTTGTGTTGCTGTAATAACTGGTTTTCCTGCAATATTACATTTTTTTTATTAATTCCTTTTGTACTAGGGGGGGCATAATTTCCGTTTCAATTTCAACGCCTAAATCTCCTCTAGCAACCATAATACCATCAGATGCTGCTAATATTTCTTCTATATTATCTACGCCTTGCTGGTTTTCTATTTTAGATATAATGTCTATATTATGTCCATTATTTTCTTCTAAGATTCTCCTAATTTCAGTTACATCATCAGCTTTTCTAATAAAAGATGGTGCTATAAAATCTACGCCATTTTCTATTCCAAATAATATATCATCTATATCTTTTTGAGTAATAGCTGGTAAGTTTATTTCTACATTTGGCACATTAACTCCTTTATGATTTTTAAGAGTTCCACTATTTAGTGCTACACATTTAATTTCAGTATTATCTATTATCTCTAGCACCTTAAGCTCTACAAGACCATCATCGATTAATATTATATTACCTTCCTTTACATCTTGGGGGGGTAATCCTTCATAGGATATATTAACTATAGATTTGTCACCTAGGATATCCCTAGTAGTTAATGTAAATAAATCTCCCTCTTCCAATTCAATTGTACCTTCTTTAAAATCTCCTAATCTAATTTCAGGTCCCTTAGTATCTAACATTATAGCTATAGGCAAATTAAGTTCTTTTCTTACTTTTTTTAATAGTATCTATTCTATTTTTATGTTCTTCATGGGTACCATGAGAAAAATTTAATCTACATACATTTAATCCATTTTGAAATAATTGTTTCAAAATTTCTTCTGATTCTGAAGCTGGTCCAATGGTAGCTACAATTTTTGTTTTTTTTCATATTAATTCCTCCTAGATAGATAGCAATTTTGTTGTTTCAAACATCTCTTTGGCAAATTGTTTTTTTTATATTTAAAGCTTCGGTTATATCTAAATCTATTATATGATTACACTTTGTACCTAAAGCCCTTCCACCTTCTCCTGCTAATAATAATTCTACAGATCTTCTACCCATTTCACTAGCTAATATTCTGTCAAAAGTTGTAGGAGTTCCACCTCTTTGGATATGTCCTAATATTGTTACCCTAGTATCAATATTAGTTTTTTCTACTAAGATTTTAGCCACATCATAAGCATTTCCTACTCCTTCAGCTAAAACTATTATATGATGTAATTTCCCCCCCTATTTCTTCCACTTATGGCTTTTTTTAGCAACTTCATCTATATTAAATTCCATTTCAGGAACAATGATGCTTTCAGCACCACCTGCAAGGCCAGCATATAGTGCAATATCCCACAATGCCTTCCCATTACCTCTATTATATTAGCCCTACCATGAGATGTAGATGTATCTCTAATTTTACTTATAGCATCTACAACTGTTTCTACTGCTGTAAAAAAAACCAATAGTATAATCCGTATATCCTAAATCATTATCAATGGTACAAGGAATACCTATTGTTGGTATACCAGCATCAGATAATTTCTTAGCTCCCCTTAGGGTTCCATCTCCTCCAAGAACTACAAGACCATCTATTCCAAATATTTTTAATACATCTACAGCTTTTTTTAAAGCCTTCTTCTGTTTGAAATTCATCAGATCTGCTGCTTCTTAACATAGTTCCACCTCTGTGGATAATATCTGCAACAGATGATAGGTTCATTTCCACAATATCTCCATTTATTAATCCACTATAACCTTGTTTAATTCCCATAATTCTAATATTATTATAAATTCCTGTTCTTACTACTGCTCTAATAGCAGCATTCATTCCTGGAGCATCTCCTCCACTAGTCAATATACCTATGGTTTTCATATATTCCTCCTTAGTTTTTTTTCTTTATTAATTATAATATTCCAAGTTCTACCATAAAAGATTGAATATCTTCTGCTTCAAAATTTGGAGCCAATATTTCATAAAGCTCCTCTCCCCCCCTTCACATCCAAAATACTTTACTTTAATAATAAAACCCTCAGCACGTAATTTTTCTTCAATCTCAGAAGCCCATTCACGACCTGAGGCAACATAAATAGTTGTCCACATACGCCCATCCCCTTATGAGCTATTCTTATATATTATATATTTATACTTATGATATTTTAATAGAATCTTTACCTAATAAGCTTTCTAGTTCATCTATAGATTTGTTATCTGTAATTTTAATCCATAAAGATCTATCAGCAACAAAAGTCTTATTTTGATTTTCTAAATATAAATATACTGGTACATCTCCAGGATATCTTTGTAAAATAGGCTTTATTTTATTAAATATATTATTAGGTTTATCCTTGGAAATTTTTATATATACTTTATCTAATTTATACTTATTTAAAGGCATTATTTTTTTCACAGATTATCTTCGGCTCTTCTACTTCTGATATGCTAAGCCTTCCCTCTATAACTATGAGTCCATCTTCAGCTAATAAATTATTATAATTTTCATAAGTCCTTGGGAAAACTATACATTCTATAGATCCATACATATCTTCTATAGTTAGAAAGGCCATTATATTATTGTTTTTTTTGTTATTTTATTCTTTTTCTCAACTATAATGCCTCCAATTTTAACTCTTTGTCCATCCCGAACTTGTTGTATATTGTTAGTCCCTTCATCTAATTGTGTAAATATTTCAGATGTTGTAATATTAGATACAGCCGATAACTCTTTTTTTTATATGGTTCTAAAGGATGTCCAGATACATATATACCCAAAATTTCCTTTTCCATTGACAATAATACTTTTTGTGGGAATTCTTTTAAACTAGGTAAATTATCCTTATTATTTGTATCTTCTATCCTATCAAAAATAGAAAATTGTCCTTCTATATTCCTTTTTCTATCTTCATGTATACTATCTATAGTTTTTTTCAAATATCGCTAATAATTGAGCTCTATTTGCTCCAATACTATCCATGGCTCCACATCTTATTAAGCTTTCTACTGCCCGTTTATTCATAACTGTTGAATCTACTTTTTCTATTCTTTCAATAAAGTCTGTAAAACTAGTAAATTCACCTGATTTCCTCGCTTTTATTAATGCTGTAATAAAGTTCTCTCCCACATTTTTTTTACTGCCGTTAATCCAAATCTAATTTTCCCATTGGACACAGTAAATTTATGATAAGATTCGTTTATATCTGGTGGCAAAATATCTATACCTAATCTTTTACACTCCTGTATATATAAGGATACTGAATTAGTATTTCCCATAATAGAAGATATTTGTGCTGCCATAAATTCCACTGGATAATAATATTTTAACCATGCTGTTCTATAAGCAATTACTGCATAGGCAGCAGAGTGAGATTTGTTAAATGCATAGTTGGCAAAATCAATCATTAAATCGTATATCCTATTTGCTGAAGCTTCATCTACTCCATTTCTAATGGCACCTTTAATTAGGATATCGCCCTTTTCATCTACTTGTCCATAGATAAAATTCCTTCTCTCTTCTTCCATTATATCCATTTTCTTCTTGCCCATTGCACGACGTACTAAATCCGCACGTCCCATTGAGTATCCCCCCCAATATCCCTTACTATTTGCATTACCTGCTCCTGATATACTATACATCCATAGGTTACATTGAGGATATTTTCTAGCTTAGGGTGGATATATTTTATTTTGCTAGGATCGTGTTTACATTCTACAAAGGTAGGAATTTGGTTCATGGGACCAGGTCTAAATAGGGAATTAGCTGCTATAAGATTTTCAAAGACATTGGGCTTTAATTCCTTTAAAAAAAGCCCTCATGCCTGAACTTTCAAATTGAAATATTCCTAAAGTTTCTGCCTTTGCAAACATTTCTAATACCTTAGGGTCATCATAAGTAAAATCATCAAAATCCACTTTAATTCCATGATTTTCTTCAATTAAATTAACTGCATCTCGAATTACCGTCAGAGTCCTAAGACCTAAAAAGTCCATCTTCAATAGTCCTAGCTCTTCCAATTCAATCATATTAAATTGGGTGGTAATAGCATCACCATTCCTTAGAAGAGGTACATAATTAGTAACTGGTTCCTTTGAAATAACTACCCCCCCTGCTGCATGGTAGATGTGTGTCTTGGCAATCCTTCTACCGCCATTGCATAATCTATTAGTCTTTTATACTATCCTTGTTTTTATATTCCTCCATTAGAGTATTATTAACTTTAAGAGCTTTTTCTATTGTCATACCTAAATCTGTGGGTATTTGTTTAGCTACATAATCTACTTCTCCATAAGGCATATTGATTGCCCTACCTACATCTCTTATGGCTCCCCCCCTTGCTGCCATAGTACCAAAGGTAACTATTTGAGCTACCCTATCAGCTCCATATTTTTCTACTACATATTGTATAACTTCTTCTCGCCTTTCATAACAAAAATCTATATCTATATCAGGCATTGTAACTCTTTCTGGGTTTAAAAATCTTTCAAAGATTAATCCATATTTTAATGGATCTATATCTATAATACCTAAACCATAGGATACAATACTTCCAGCTGCTGATCCCCCCCTACCTGGTCCCACCATTATTTCATTGTCTTTTGCAAATTTAATAAAATCCCATACAATAAGGAAATAATCTATATATCCCATGTCTACTATGGTTTTAAATTCATACTCAAACCTATTCATTATTTCTTCTGTAATCTCACCATATTTTTCTTTTAGTCCCTTTAGGGTCAATTCCCTTAAATAGGATTCATTAGTATAGCCTTTGGGATATCATATTTGGAAGATGTAAAGTATTAAAGTCTAGTTCTACATTGCATCTTTTTCCTATCCAAACTGTATTTTCCAAGGCTTGAATTTGTTCCTTAAATATAGCTTTCATTTCTTCTGGGGGGATTTTAAGTAAAATTGATTTGTAGGAAACTTCATCCTATTTTCTTCATCTACTGTTTTCCCTGTTTGAATACATAATAGTATATCATGAACTATTGCATCGTCTTTAGTTAAATAGTGAACATCATTGGTAGCTACTAAAGGAATACCCAATTCTTTACTTATTTGAATTAATCTATTATTAACCTCTATTTGTTCATTAAGACCATGGTTCTGTAATTCTAAAAAGAAGTTGTCTTTACCAAATATCTCCTTATATTCTAATGCAGTTCTTTTTGCTCCTTCATAATTATTGTCTAAAAGGTATTGTTGAATTTCTCCGCCAAGACATGCAGATAAGGCTATTATTCCTTTGCTGTATTTTCTCAAAATATCCTTGTCTACCCTCGGCTTATAGTAAAATCCATTAACATATCCTTCAGATACGATTTTCATAAGGTTTTGATATCCTTCGTTGTTTTCTGCAAGGAGAACTAAATGATATTGATTTTTGTCCTTTTGCTCTTTTCAGTATGTTTATTTACTGCCATATAGACTTCTGAACCTAATATAGGTTTAATTCCTTGTTTTTTTTGCTTCTTTGTAAAATTGAATAACTCCAAACATGGAACCATGATCAGTAATGGCTACAGAGTCCATGCCTAAATCCTTGGTTCTTTTAACTAAGTCTTCTATTCTAATGGAACCATCTAAAAGGCTATATTCCGTATGTACATGTAAATGAACAAACCCATTGTTATTAACCATAGTGATATCCTTTCTTTTTTTCATATATATTATATTTTATCATATGAAAATTAAAAATAAAGACTCATTAAGAGTCTTTACTAATATTACTTGATTTTTCTATTGAATTTTCAATTAAAGATAAGTCTATGACTCTAAAATCATCTAAAACCCTTTCTGACCATTTAGGAGTAACTTTATTTTCTAAAAATTTTCTAGTTGTTAATATACTTTCTTCAATTATGTTTAAGCTATTTGAATCTATATTGCCTTTTCCTTTAGATATAATTATTGTTTTATATGGTGTTTCATTAGGTTTTATACTACCTGATAATGGATGAGTTAATAATAAATGTCCTTTATGGATTTTATCCCTAGTAAGTTTTAAAATATCCATATAGGTAAAATCTTCATTATATAAGATACTATAATTATCCTTATACTTATTAAATACATATCTATTATTAGTAATTAGAATTATATTCATTACATTTTTTCCAATCCGTTGTTTATCAGTTCTTCTAAAGCCTTTACTGCTTCTTTTTCATCTCTACCTTTAGCTACAATGGTAATTTCTTCTCCATGAAATGCACCTAGGGACATGATACCTATTATACTCTTTCCATTTACTTTATTTCCTTGGAATTCAATTTCAATATCACTTTCAAATTTATTAGCTTCTTGAACAAACATAGCTGCAGGTCTTGCATGTAATCCTTCAGGATTTTTTAAAGTTAGTGTTGTTTTTTCCATTATTTCACCCCCCCTTTCAATTCTTCTGCTAATTCTTCTATTTTTCTAAATCTATGATTTACTCCAGACTTCCCTACTGGAGGATCAAGCATCATACCTATTTCCTTTAATGTAGCATCTCTATGATTTAATCGAATTTCTGCTACTTCCCTTAAGTTTTTAGGTAATTTATGAAGTCCCATATATTTCTGTATAGTTTCTATATGGTGTACTTGCCTCATAGATGCATTTATGGTTTTACTTAAATTTGCAGTTTCACAATTTACAATTCTATTTATATTGTTCCTTACATCTTTTAGTACCCTAATATTTTCTAATTTTAATAGGGCTTGATGAGCTCCAACTATATTTAACAAATCAGAAATTTGCTCTCCTTCTTTAAGGTATACAACAAAATTATCCTTTCTAAGGACTATTTTAGAATTAAGCCCAAAGGAATTAATGATATTAGATAAATCCTCACTATGCTCTTCATCATTAGTTACAAATTCTAAATGATAAGTTCTTTCAGGATTACTAATGGAACCACCACCTAAAAAAAGCTCCTCTAATATAAGCTCTCTTACAACATCTTCTACTTATAATATCTTCATTGACTTTATAGTGGGGATTAAAAATATTTATCTTCTCCTTATCTATAAAACCTACATCTATTAATATTTCCTTTGATATACCATTATCATTAACAATTATTAAATAATTATTATTCTTCTTTAGTTGTTTATTACGTTTAACTACTACTTCTACATCACCATTATACATCTCTTTTAATATTGTAAAAATCCTTCTAGCAATAGCTGCATTCTCTGTTATTAATCTTAAATTTAGTTTCCCCCCCATCTTTTTAATTTGAATAGTTCCACACATTCTAATTATAGCAGCTAGTTCTGCTAATTTACAACAGTGATCTGTAACTGGTATTCTAGCTAGTTCATTTTTAGTCATTGAAGAAAATGACATACAATCACCTCTAATTGCTTCCTCTTATAATACTTATGCCTTTGTTAATTATTTTTTTCTCATCTTCATATCTGACAATGTTCTTCGCTTTATCCATATGAACAAATTTAGCATCTATAAACCCTTCTCTTTTTGGGAACACAATTCATATTATGGGATGTCATAAGGTACCAATGGACTGTTTTCGAAACGATTTCATCTTCTTTTAAATTTTTATATTTATAGTTAACTTTACCTATATATTGAATGATTTCCCCCCCTTTAACACCTGATTCTTCCAATACTTCCCTAAGGGCAGCAGTGTGAAGTTTTTCACCTTTTTCTACTCTCCCTTTTGGCAAAACCCAATCTCCATTATATTTTCTCAATAATAAAATAGTATTGCCAAATACCACTACACCTCCTGAACTTACTTCCCTTAACATATTACCAACTCCTGAATCATTTAAGACTTATCTTCTAAATATTATATTAATTATACTATATTTCACAAAAATTTGTTAAATCTTTTTAAAAAAGATGAATTATGATACTATTATACTATAATACTAAGAAAAAGGAGAGATGATAATGGATTTAGAAGTTTATTATATTTCGGAAAAATTAAAGACTTTATTAAATATACCTAGCCCCCCCACTGGAAATACAGAAAATGCTATTTCTTTTGTGGAAAATGAATTTAATACCTTAGGTATTGAAACTAGAAGAAATAATAAAGGTGCCTTAATTGCCACTATCCCTGGAAAAACCCTTGAAAAAGAAGTTACTCTTTCTGCCCATGTTGATACATTAGGTGGAATGATAAAGGAAATAAAATCAAATGGCAGACTTAAAATATCCCAATTAGGTGGATATGTATGGAGTACTATAGAGGGAGAATATGTAACCATAGAAACCTTAGACGGCAATAACTATACTGGTACCGTTTTGACTACTAAAGCTTCCTCCCATGTTCATGGAGATGAAACTAAGACCATTGAAAGAGATATTAATAATATGGAAATTAGGATTGATGAAAAAGTTCATTCTAAGGAGGATACTTTAAAGCTTGGAATCAATGTAGGTGATTTTGTATATTTTGATCCTAGAACTACTTTTACATCTTCAGGTTTTATTAAGTCTAGACATTTAGATGATAAAGCTGGAGTAATTGTATTATTATATATAGCAAAATATTTAACAGAAAACAAAATTCAACCTAATTATACTACAAATTTTTTCATAAGTAATTATGAGGAAGTGGGCCATGGAGCAAGTGCATCTATTCCAGAAAAAAAACCTTTGAATTTATTGCTGTAGATATGGCTGCACCTGGAGAAGGACAAACTTCAGATGAATATAGTGTCACTATATGTGCCAAGGATAGCTCTGGACCCTATGATTATGAATTAAGAAAAAGATTAATAAATTTAGCTAAGGAAGAAGGGTTAAATTATAAAGTTGATATTTATCCATATTATGGTTCTGATGGTTCTGCAGCCTTAAGATCTGGTAATGATATTAAGGTAGGATTAATAGGTCCTGGTGTAGATGCTTCTCATTCTTTTGAAAGAACCCATATTGAAGCTATTCAAAATACTATTAGATTAGGATTATTATATCTAATTAAATAATATAATATAAATTAGGGTATCTTTATATATGAGGTGAAAATATGGTTAATGAAAAATTTTTAATAAATTTACAAGGAAAAAGCTATGTAACCTATGAAGGGCTTCTGGATTTAGCTCACCAAAAAAAGTCTTTTATCTATAGAAGTAGAGATAATTCAAATACCCAATAAAGAAAATAATATGGTTGCCATTTGTAAAGCAACAGCTACTACTGAAAAAGAAACCTTTGTAGATATTGGAGATGCAAGTCCTCAGTCTGTAAACTCGGCCTTAATACCCCCCCATATCATTAGGATGGCTTCTACTAGGGCAAAGGCCCGTGCCCTTAGGGATCTAACTAATATCGGCATGACTGCCATTGAAGAATTATCCTTTGAAGATGGTATAGGTGAAGATGATGGTATATATCAAGTTGAACCACCTACAAAACGACAATTAGAAACCTTAAAGAAATTGGCTGAAGAAGTCAATTATCAGATAAACTATGAAACTCTAACTAAGAAATCTGCAGGAAATCTTATAGCAAAATTTATTGAAGACAAGAAAAAGTAAGTGATAAACTTACTTTTCTTTTTTTGGATATATCTATTAACAATTGGCTTAGTTTTATATTATCATGCCGGATATAATTCTTTTTTTATATCTATAAGATTATCTGTTATAATCTTGATGCTTTTATCCTTCAGTAACTCTATATGCTCCTCTTTTAAAATAACAGGCATGGATCCATCGGTTATATATTTAGATAAGGTTTCCTTAGGTATTTCTTCTATATTAGCTATGACATAATCTAACAAATCCTGTCTACTATGATCTAAAATAGCCTGTACATGATCCATAAGATCATATCCATCGGTTTCACCAGGTTGAGTCATTACATTGGAAATATAGACTTTAGGAGCCTTGGCTTCATATATTTTATTCACTATATCATTAATTAATAAATTGGGGATTACAGATGTATATAGACTTCCTGGGCCTAATACTATTAAGTCTGCCTGCTGTATAGCTTCTATTGACTCTTTTAATGGATTAGATATCTTAGGATCAATAAACATTCTCTTTATATTACTTGATTTTTCCATTGCTATAATTGGAATATTAGACTCTCCTTCTACTATTTCTCCATTTTCTAATTCAGCAAATAACTTTACCTTTTCTAATGTCATAGGATATACCCTACCTGTTATAGCTAAAACATTACTTGTTTCTTTAATTGCCATTTCAAAACTACCATAAATACCATTCATAGCTGCTATAAAAAGATTGCCAAAGCTTTGTCCCTTTAATACCCCCCCATTGTCAAATCTATATTGAAGTAATTTTTCCATAGTAGGTTCCGTATTGGCTAAAGCTAATAAGCATGCCCTAATGTCTCCAGGGGGGCAACATACCTAAATCTTCCCTAAGGACACCTGAACCACCACCATCATCTGCTACAGTGACTATGGCTGTAATATTAGGTGTATATTTTTTTTAATCCCCCCCGCAAAAGTATTGATAACCCTGTACCACCACCTATTACAACTACTTTAGGTCCATTTAATACTTTTTTTCTCTTTAAATTTTATTTCCATAAATATTCCCCCCCTTACTATCTTAGATCTCTATGACTTATTATAGTCCTATGTCCATTGGCTTTAAGAATATCACCTATTTATTAGTTATGGCTACAGATCTATGAAAACCTCCTGTGCAGCCTATACCAACTACTAATTGGGTTTTGCCCTCATCTATATAAAGGGAATCAAAAATTCTAGCATGTCGACTACCTTAGATACAAATATATTAGTTTGAGGCCATTTAAAGACATAGTTTTTTTTACCTCTTCATTTTGGCCTGAAATTTCTTTTAACTCTGATATATAATAGGGATTTGGTAAAAATCTTACATCGAAGATTAAGTCTCCATCCATTAATATGCCATTTTTAAATCCAAAGGAAGTAATTAAAATGGAAAGCTTTCTCTTTTCTCCACCTTCTAAAAATATATTATATAATTCATCCTTTAACATGCCTATTGTCAATTTTGATGTATCTATAATATAATATGCTCTATCTTTAATATCCTCTAATAGTTTTCTTTCTTCTTTTATTCCATCTATAATGCTACCTTCAGGATCTAAGGGATGTGGTCGCCTTAGTTCTTTATATCTCTTAATAAGGGTATTATTTGATGCATCTAAAATAGTATTTTATATCCTATACCCTTGTCTGTTAAATCCTCTAGGGATTTAAATAAATTATGAAAAAAAACTCTCCACCACGGATATCCACCACTACTGCTACTTTATCTATGGTTTTCTTTGATTCATAGCAAAGTTCTGCAAATTTAGGTAATAATGCAGGTGGAAGGTTGTCCATACAATAGTAACCCATATCTTCCATAACCTTCATGGCTTGAGATTTTCCTGCCCCTGACATTCCTGTGATTACTAAAATTCCATTTTATCACCACCTATTTAACTATATTTTTATTCTATCCATTGAAAGCTCAGCATCCTTTGCTCTCTTTAATGATTCTTTTACATTACCTACATCCTCTGGAGTATGAGCATCACTATTTATTATAAAATCTACATTTTCTTCCATGGCAATTTTAATATTCTCAACGGATAATTGACTATGCTTTGAATTTATTTCTAAAGCAGTACCTACTTTCCCTGCTTCCCTGGCTAATGTTTTTATATCCACCTTGGCCTTTGAACCTGGATGTGTAATAAAATCTATAGGATATTTTTTTTAATGGCCTTAACAAAGGCCATGGTATTCAACTCTAATGCTGACTTTCTACCAAAGGGCAAAATCTTTGTTATAGGATTCATTACATACAATCCTAGGCCATGTTTAAAGGATTTTGGAGTTACGCCATAGTGATATCCTAAGAGAAGTATATCCGTTAATTTAATCAATTTATCATCCATATCTATGGTCCCATCAAATCCTGTTAAGTTTGCTTCAACTCCTAAAAGAATTTTAATACCCTTGCTTGAATATTCTTCATTTAATCTATCAATTTCTTCCCTCATAATTGGAATGTTTTTCTTTTTTTACTCCATAAAGATAATGCCCAGGTCCATGATCACATATCCCTATTTCCTTTAGCCCTTTTCTTAATGCTTCTTCCACATTATCTCTTATGGTGCCACTTCCATGACTATATATGGTATGAGTATGATAATCACCATATAATTTCATCAATTATCCTCTCCTATAATCCTTATCTCAAGCTCTAATTCTACACCATAATTGTCTCTAACTGTTTTTGTACTACAGATATCAATCCTAATACGTCTTCGCAGGTTGCCTCTTCTACATTAACTACAAAACCACTATGCTTTTCTGAAACCTGTGCCCCTCCATGCCTTAATCCTTTAAGCCCTGAATCTTCTATTAATTTCCCAGCATAATAGCCAACAGGTCTCTTAAAGGTACTTCCACCACTAGGTAATTCTAAAGGTTGCTTAGATGTTCTTTTTAATGTAAGTTCTCGCATAATTTCTTTTATCAATGACTGTTCTCCATATTCCAACTGAAATTCAACCTTTAACACTATTAATTCTTCATCTATTACCCTGCTTCCCCCCCTATATCTAAAGTTCACTTCTTCATTAGTATATTCCTTTAAATTGTTCTCTTTATCTAATACCCTTACTTTAGTAATAATATCTTTCATTTCTCCACCATAGGCACCAGCATTCATTGTAACTGCTCCACCTACAGTGCCTGGTATTCCATTCGCAAATTCCATACCAGTGAGGGAATTATACATGGCTTTTCTACTTACTGCAGTTATTAATGCACCTGATTCACAAGAAATATGGTTATCTCTAACTACTATTTTATTAAATCCTTCGTTTAACTTTATTATTACGCCTCTAATGCCTCCATCTTTTACTAATAGATTTGTTCCATTGCCCATTATATAAAAAGGGATATTATTTTCTCTACATAATTTTATAGCTTTAACTATTTGTTCTTCACTACTTGGAATTACCATTATATCTACTGGTCCACCTATTTTAAAGGAAGTATGCTTTTTCATAGGTTCATCTAATAATATTTTTCCTACATCTTTATCTTTAAATATTTGGACTAGTTTATCTTTATCCAAATTATCACCCCTTCAATATTATTCTCTATCTATTTTATCATATACTCTATTATTATACTATATTCATGTATTTTAGCATATAAATGGTATTAGGTATGATACATTTGCTCAGGAAAACCCTTACATGCTATGAATATAAGTGTATAGTAAATATGCAGTGTATTTGCATTTTTTTAGAATATTTAAAAAGGAGG
>JMBV01000359.1_pt1 | contig 15093 bp, 27 predicted proteins | sample 616531 | NCBI WGS metagenome assembly JMBV01 (sample SAMN02727904, study PRJNA239997) | anaerobic digester metagenome | biome: anaerobic digester; isolation source: mesophilic anaerobic digester inoculated with municipal waste water sludge... | place: Germany: Bielefeld University, CeBiTec ... | reverse complement strand
TATGATCTAAAACTTTAATTCCAATTATATTTCCTGCGTCTATAAGTCTATGAGTAATATTTATATCCTCTGTACTTGGTGTTGGATCACCACTAGGGTGATTATGTACTAATATAATTGAATTGGCATTACGTTTAATCGCTATATTGAAAACTTCTCGTGGGTGTACTATGGAGGCATTTAAATTACCTATAGATATATTTTCAATACTTATAATCTGGTTTTTTTTGTATCTAAAATAGCTATTTTGAAGTGTTCTTTGTTTAAGTACCTCATCTCTTCCATGAGCAATTGAGCCAGTACCATTGGTGAATCCACCTTTATTTTGTCTTCTCCACCATATCTAGATATTCTTTTTCCTAGTTCTATAGCTGCTATTATTTGAGCAGCTTTACAATTGCCAATTCCTCTTATACTTGTTAGTTCCTCAACTGTAGCATGGGATAGATAACTTATTCCACTATTATCCATACTAAGTATTCTATTAGCTAAATCTATAGCTGTATCCTCCCCCCCATACCCAGTCCTTATGATTACTGCAATTAGCTCTGCATTAGATAAGGATTTTACCCCATATTTGTATAACTTTTCCCTAGGCCTTTCATTTAGGGGGGGAAGATCCTTTATGGTATAACTTCTATTTATATCCATATTTTTCACCACACTTTATTATAGTAAGCTTATGTCAAAATGCCTTTCTAATAAAATGTCTAGTTTATATATAGGTAAACCTACAACATTAAAATAACAACCTTTAATCCATTCTACTAATACTCCTCCTAATCCTTGTATGCCATAGGCTCCTGCTTTGTCTACATACTCTTTAGTCTTAATATAATTTCTTATCTTTTCATCACTAAGTTTTCTAAATTTAACTATGGTTTTTTTCATAATCGATAATCTTTATATTAGTATTTGTTTTTATAATACTAATGCCTGTTAAAACTTCATGCTCTCTATCGCTTAATAGTTTAAGCATATTAAAAGCCTCATGTTCATCCTTTGGTTTCCCAAGAATTTTATTATCACAAGCTACAATAGTATCTGCACCTATGATTATTTCTCCATTAGAAAATTTATCTATTATTTGATTTGCCTTTTCAAAAGCCAACGCCATAGTTATTTGTTCAACTGTTTCATTGGAATGTACCTTCTCAGAAACATTAGCCTTTACTATAATAGGTTCAATATTATATTTTTCTAAAAGCTCCTTTCTCCTAGGAGAAGAAGATGCAAGTACTATAGTATCCATTGTATCACCTTATACTTTAAAAAAAATATAGTTTTAAAAGTTTTCTTTAAGTTTTTAATCGCAAACTTGGATGTTAACCCCACAAAATATCCTGTAAAAAGGCTTATCAACAAGAGTATAGGTAAATAGCTAAATATCCTTATATTATTCATCATAATACTAGCTACTAACACCTGAGCAAAATTATGAGCTACTGCTCCAAATATACTAACCCCCTATTAGACTAAAGGTTTTTGAAAAATACTTATATACTATATACATGGTAAAACAGCTTAATATGGAACCAGATAAGCTATAAAAAAAAGGCTTGAAACACTCCCTACAACCAAGGTAAATACTATAGATTTAAGAACTCCCACTGTCATAGCTTCTCTAAAACCAAATAATGCTAATGTAATTAATATGACCATATTTGATAACCCTAATTTTGCACCTGGCGCTACAAAAGGCACTGGCATCATAGATTCAATAATCCCTAAGGCTAATCCAATAGACACTAATAAAGATAAAAAAAATTAACTTTTGTAATCCTTTCATAATTGTATTCCACCTTTAATGGCTTATATAGTCTACATCCCTTTTTTTTCATCTAAACCCTTGATCTCAATTACCAATCTATTTGGTAAGCATACTATAACTTCACCTACTTTAGATATATAGCCTTGTTTTACATCTAGTTGATCAGGGCAATCAGCCTCAATTACCCTTACCTTTTCATCTCCAATTTCTATCAAATTATAACCAAATTCTGTTTTGATGGGAATAGTCTTGCCTATCACAGTTTTATCAAATATTATCCTTTTAAACTCTTCTCCATCTACTTGAATACTTACATATTTCTTTCCATAATGTAAAGCAGATTTATTTATAAATACTAACGATAATAGGCTAATTATTATAATAAAAATTATCAGATATTTATCCCCTTTTGTCAACATATTCACCCTTTAATTTTAGGTATTAATTTTACATATATCATAATTAGTTTATCATTTATAATTTTTATTTACAAGTTAGAATTATATTCCAATAAACATCTAAAATCAAGCTTTATAAATCTCAAACAATACCTATCATAATATTATAGATTAAATTTTAAAAAAAATAAAAGAGCCTAAATATAGGCTCTAATTACTGATTTACCGCTTTTTCTAGTTCTAAACTTGTCCAAATAGCCTTGGTGGGACATTTTTCTGCACAAATACCACAATTTATACATTTTTCATAATCGATTTTAGCTAGATTGTTTTCAAATATAAATGCTTCTTCAGGGCAATTTCTAACACAAATTCTACAACCAATACATCCAATACTACAATTTTCTCTAACTACCTTACCTGAATCGTTACTATTGCATTTTACAATTACTTCTTGTTCATAGGGTATTAGCTCTATAATTCCCTTTGGACATGCACTTATACACTTTTTACAAGATGTACATTTTTCCTTATCTATAACAGCAATTCCATCTAGAATTTGAATGGCATCAAATTCACAAACATCTTTACAGGTACCACAACCTAAACAACCGTATGAACAAGATTTGCTACCCCCCTGCTAATATATTCTGGGCTCTACAATCTTGAATTCCATCATAGATATATTTTTCTTTAGCCTTGTCACAATCCCCCCCTTGGCAAAGTACAGTTGCAACATATCTTGTACTCTCTGCCACATTAACCCCCCCATAATATCTGCCACCACTTCAGCTACTGGTGCTCCACCAACACTACAAGCATTTACAGGTGCTTCTCCTGCAACAATTGCCGATGCTAATCCATCACAGCCAGGATAACCACAAGCACCACAATTAGCACCAGGTAAAGCTTTTCTAACTTCATCAATCCTTGGATCTCTTTCTATTGAAAACACCTTAGAAGCTAAGGATAAACCTACTCCGAATAATAATCCTAGTCCTCCTAATATGGTTATTGGATATACAATGCTCATCGCTCCACCTCCTAAACTAATCCATTAAATCCTAAAAAGGCAATGGACATTAACCCTGCAGTTATCAATGCAATGGGAAATCCTTCCAAGGCTTCTGGTACATCATTAAACTCCAATTCTTCCCTAACTCCAGAAATTAACACTAAAGCTAATCCAAATCCAATAGATGCCCCCCCTACAGCATTAAATATAGTCTGAACTAAATTGTAGCCTTCTTGTATATTTAGTATTGCAACTCCTAACACTACACAGTTCGTAGTTATCAATGGAAGATAGACTCCTAATGCACTATATAGGGTTGGACTGGTTTTCTTCATTACCATTTCTACAAATTGAACCAATGCTGCAATAACCAGTATGAATACAATAGTTTGAAGATATTCTAAACCAAATGGCTCTAAAAGACCTTTTTGAATACCATAAGTGATTATAGATGATAAAGTAACTACAAAAGTTACAGCAATACTCATACCTGTTGCAGTTTCTGTTTTATTGGATACCCCCCCTAAAAAGGGACATATTCCTAAGAACCTAGCCAATACAAAGTTGTTAACAAATATAGTACTTATCAATATAGTGAATATACTCATTTTCTTTCCTCCCTCTAATTAGATTCTGTAGTAGCTTTTTTTTCTTCCTTATGGTATTAAAAATAGCTATCAGTATCCCCCCAACAGTATAAAGGCTCCTGGAGGCATGATAAAAATCAATGCCGGTTCAAAAGAAGGACTAAATAACTGTTTCCCAAATATACTACCAGCTCCTAATATTTCTCTTAAACTTCCTAATATTAATAAAGCCAATGTATACCCAAGTCCCATTCCTAATCCGTCAACTATTGAAGCTAATACTCCGTTTTTAGATGCAAAAGCTTCTGCCCTTGCTAATATAATGCAGTTGACCACTATTAATGGTATAAAAATACCTAATGCATTGTATAGATCCTGAGTATATGCTTTCATAAACATCTCTACTATAGTAACAAACGTAGCTATAACCACCACAAAAGCAGGTATACGAATTTTTTCCGGTATTACTTTTCTAAGAAGAGATATTACTAAATTTGAACCAACTAATACCCCCCCCGTAACTGCCAATCCCATAGCCAAGCCATTAATAGCAGAAGTTGTTACCGCAAGTACTGAACACATACCTATTAATTGTACAAATATAGGATTCTCCTTTATAAATCCATTATAAAAAAATCTTGGATAATTTCACTATTTACACCTCCAACAATTATCTAATCAGCCAATTTAGAATTGTATATTTCACGAGCAGAATTAACGCCATCTAGTACTGCATTAGTAGTAGTGGTGGCACTTGTTAAAGCTTGAACTTCATTATCCCCCCCTTTTGGCTCTTTGGCTGATACTAGTTCCTCGTCTACAGGTTTATCCCTAAAGGAATCTGAAAAATATGATTTAGTAGCATTTTCTCCAAGCCCAGGGGGGGTTTCTGAATGATTTAACACCTTAATTCCTGTAATTTTACCTTCTGTTGATATACCAGTCATAATTTCTATGTCTCCACCATAGCCTTTTACTACATTTTTTTATGGTATAACCCACTAAATTTTCGCCCTTATAAGCTTCAAATATTTCAAGTACATTGGGGGGGTATTCTTTCTTTATTTCATTAACTCTTTCTTCATCTAATGGTCTAAAATCTTCTCCTTGAGGTAGTATTTCTGTCTTAGCTTTCTGATCTGCCAATTTATCAGCTTCTGCTATTTTAGGTGCAGTTATATTATTTGAAACTGCCAAAACAGAAGCAGAAATAGCTGTTATTATAAATAATATTAAACCTAGTTTTAACGTCTCATTCATTTACTTCACCTCCCCAAATACTTTAGGGCTTGTGTATTTATTTATTATTGGAGTTGCCACATTCATAAGCAAAATTGAATAAGATACTCCTTCTGGATACCCACCTTTTACTCTAATAATTGCAGTAAGTATCCCCGCTCCAATGCCAAATATAATTCTACCCATGGGTGTTACTGGCGACGAAGCATAATCTGTAGCCATATAAAAAGCTCCAAGAATTAGACCTCCACCTAATATATGATAAGGTAAAAATTCAGTCTCAACTCCTAATAATACTAACATTATAAAAGTTGTTCCAATATAGAATACTGGTACTCTCCAGTCAATAACTTGTCTTATTATTAAATATACTGCTCCTATTAGTAACAATAAGGCAGATGTCTCTCCTATAGCCCCCAGGAATATTCCCTACGAACATATCCATAAGCATAGGTAATTCTACCCCCAGCCCCTTGAGAAGCTGAAGTTGCAGCTTCAACTGTTGCCGAAGCAGCTCCATCTGTTGCCATACCATATTTCATTATAGCTAAAGGTGTAGCTGAGGCTACTACATCTGGTCTCGTTCCAGTAAATGTAGACATATGGCTAGGCCATGAGGTTAGAAGCATAGCTCTAGCTGCTAAAGCTGGATTCATAAAATTAGAACCTAATCCTCCAAAAACTGCTTTACTATGATAATAGCAAAGGCAGACCCCACTATAGGCAACCACCATGGTGCACTAGCCGGCAAATTAAAGGCAATTAAAATTCCCGTTATAACAGCTGATAAATCATTTATAGTAACTTCCCTTTTAAAAGCCTTTTGAATCAATGCTTCAAATAACACCGACGAAGCAACTGAAATTAAAATTAACTTTAGTGCGTTTATACCAAAAAAAATACACACTACCTATCATTGCTGGTACTAAGGCTATTATTACATCGAGCATAATCCTCTGTACAGATTCATTCGATCTCATATGAGGAGATGAAGAAACTAATAACTTGTTTTCTAAAACTAATTCTTCAGTTTTAGAAATATTTATTCCTTTACTATCCATTTCATATCCTCCTATCTAATTAGCTTTTTTTTCTTTTTGTAATTATTTCTTTTTTTGGCTATCCTAATAGATTCAACCAATGGCCTTTTAGCTGGACATATATATGAGCATGCTCCACATTCTACACAATCAAGGGCATGAAATTCTTCAGCCTTATCAAATCTTCCTTTTAATGAAAATGTACTTAAATACAATGGCTGTAATTTCACTGGACATACCTCAAGACATTTGCCACATTTTATGCAAGGTGAAACCTTTACTGGTTTTGCTTCTTCTTCCGTCAATACTAGTATGCTCCCTGTTCCCTTGATAACAGGTACATCTATTGAAAATTGACTTATTCCCATCATAGGTCCTCCCATAATTATCTTACCAGGAGCATCTTCAGTAAATCCTCCACATTGTGCTATTACATCTTTAAAGCTAGTCCCTATTTTTACAATTAAATTCTTAGGTTCCTTAATACCATTTCCTGTAACAGTCACTACTCTTTCATATAAAGGTTTTCCCATTTGTACCGCTTCAGCAATTGCTTTAGTAGTGGATATATTACAAACTATAGCGCCCACATCCATAGGGAGACCTCCGGAAGGTACTTGCCTATTTAAGGTTGCATCTATCAATCTCTTTTCATCCCCCCCTTGAGGATATTTCACCTTTAAAGGAATAACAGTGATATTAGGTTCATCTTTGCTAGCTTCTATTAAAGCTGATATTGCATCAAGCTTGTTTTCTTCTATAGCAATAATTCCCTTTTCTACTTTCACTGCTTTCATTATTACCTTCAAGCCAAATACTATTTTTTTCAGGTTCTTCCACCATATTTCTGTGATCTGCTGTTATATATGGTTCACATTCAGCTCCATTTATTATAATTGTATCAATTTTTTTCCCTGATGGTGGAGATAATTTTACATGAGTAGGAAATCCAGCTCCTCCCATTCCTGTTATACCTGCTTCTCTTATTATCTGGATTATTTCATCAGAGGTTAATTCTTCTAAATCCTTTGGTTCAGTGATAGGTTCATCTAATTCTCCTTTCCCATCAGATTCTATGACTATACAATCTACAATTAATCCAGTAGGTATAGCCATTGGTGTAATGCTTTTTACAATACCAGAAACAGATGAATGAACTGGTGCCGAAACAAAAGCATCTGACTGGCCAATTTTTTGGCCTACTTTAACCCTATCCCCCCCCACTTTTACCAATGCCTCACAAGGAGCACCAGTATGTTGGTGTAAAGGAATAGTTACAACGGCAGGTTCTACTGCTCTTTTTATTGGCAGATTCTCAGTCATTTCTTTGTGACCTGGTACATTGACCCCCCCGCCTTTAAAAGTAAGACTTTTTAAATTCATCTTTTCCACCTCGTTTTCTCTATTCTTTAATTATTTAGCTTTTAATTAAGCTTCTTTTGTCTTACGAGTTTTAAATATATAAAATGCTATCATTATACATTATAAATAAGCCCAAAGGGCTTACTCACTGTTTATTATAACATTATTTTGGGTATATGTATACCCCATAGACGTATTGAGATATTTTTAACGATACTATTTATTAGGGATAAAATTTGGCTATAAACTGCTTATACACTAAAATATTCAAGATTAGATACTTGTTTATGTTTTTTTCATTTTACCATTATATGGGTATATATGCGAAAGATTGTTAAATACCAAACATTGTGCTTTCTTTATATGTTCATACTTAACTGTATTGGATCATCAGGATATATTAAATTTGAAAGGGTAAGACCAATAAGTCTAACTTCTCTATTTATATTAAACTTATTTAGTAGTATATATTTGGCAGTTTTATATATCATCTTTTCATCATTTGTAGGAATATTTAGTGTCATACTCCTAGTCTCTATGGTAAAATCGCTATATTTTATCTTTACACATATGGTCCTAGCCAAATATCTATTTTCTTTAAGTTTTTTTTGAAAGATTAAAAGAGTAATCATTTAATGTATCAAGTAACATTTCCATATCATATATATCTTTCAAAAAAAAGTTTCCTCTTCCCCCCCTATAGATTGATTCGCAATACGTGGTTCCACTGGTCTGTTATCTATACCGTAAGAAAATTCGTACAATTCTTTACCCCCGTTTTCCAAATATAGATACTAGTACTTCTACATCATAGTTTTGCACATCTTCAATATAATATATCCCTAATTTATTTAACTCCCTTTCCATTTTAGGACCTACTCCCCATATCTTTGTAATAGGTAATGGTCGCAGAAAGGATAGGATTTCATCTTTTTCTATAATAGTTAAACCATCTGGTTTGTTTACTTCTGAAGCTAATTTTGCTAAAAATTTATTTATAGATATGCCTACTGATGCTGTAAGTCTTAATTTATCTCTTATATCCTTTTTTTATACTTTTAGCAATTTCTAAAGCCTCTTTACCTGTTACATCTAAAAAGCCTCATCAATGGAGATAGGTTCATATACATTAGTATATTTTGTAAATATGCCATGAATATTTTTAGAAACTTCTTTATATTTTTTTCATATTTACTGGTAGATATATCCCTTCTGGACAAAGTTTTTTTTGCCGCTTTTATAGGCATTGCTGAATGGACTCCATATTTCCTGGCCTCATAAGATGCAGTAGATACTACTCCTCTAGAACTTGTTCCTCCAATGATTACAGGTTTGCCAATTAATTTAGGATTATCCCTTTGCTCTATTTGAGCATAAAAAGCATCCATGTCTACATGTATAATAGATCTATCTTCCATTTGATACCATCCTCATAAAACATTCTAATATAATCTATTATAACCTAATTTGTAATAGATTTAAAAAAAATCATATACATTCTGTATATGATTTTTTTTAATATTATGTGGTGCAGGACACGAGATTCGAACTCGTATGGTCGTTGACCGCTACCCCCCCCTCAAGATAGTGCGTCTGCCAATTCCGCCAGTCCTGCTCCTACAATTTTATGTTATACATATATTATAATATATTTTTATTTTTTTTATCAACTATCTCCTGTTGAAATTCTTTAGGTATATACCATTTCCCAATATTCCTATACAGATTAAAAAAAAGTAGGATCTATATCTCCCATTATCTTTTTATCTACTAATAAAGCATCATTTTTAAAAAAAACAAACTTATATAGGGCAATTCTTCGTTTATTACTGATTGTAATTTTTTTATAAGCTTTTAGCTTATCATCCCTATCTATTGAACTAAATGCTTCCATTAAAGCTTCATCCATTTTTTTCATTGCTATATCGAATAAAATTAGTACCTCCTTTAATTTGACTAGAATGAAAAGCAAAAGACAATTCAGGGATTGTGGGTAAATGCCATCCTAACAAAACTATATCATAATCTCCTTTTATTATACGATTATTTACATATTCCCATTGTTCTTCAATCATCTCTTCCGTTATATTTTCAGGTATTCTTTCAGGATAATCTTTAACTACAGAAATACCTATTTTATTTAAATCATCCACAACCATATCTGCTACTTTTAATCTTAATGGATTGTATGAATTGGTGATAAGCCTTAATTGAACTTTATTGCCCTCTTCATCTTCATAAATTCCATCTCCATCTATATCCTTCCAACCTAGTTTTTCTAACTCTTCTTTGGCTTTTGAAGGATTATATCCATATATGTTAGAGTCCTCTGACAATAACCAAGAATTGGGATGAATAGGCAAATCTGTCTGAGTTCCATGGCCTAAGTATACTCTCTGTATTATAGATTGCCTATTTATTCCATAGGCAAAAGCTTTTCTTAAGCTATTGCTACCTTCTTTATTAAAGATAGTATTTGAAAAATTAAAACCTAAAAACTCATAATTAGGAGATACAAATTCAAATATTCTAATTCTATTATTCTGATCATATTTTTCCCAGTCTACATCCAAAGCAGTAGTTACATGGACTTGTCCCGTTTCAAAAGCTGTTAGAGACAGTTCTTCATCTTCTAATATCTTCCCAATTATGGTGTCTATATATGGTTTTCCTTCCCTATATTTGTCATAGGATTTAAGAAAGATGGTTTTATGTTTATCATACTCGACAAACATGTAGGGTCCAGTACCTATGGGTTCAAAATTTTCCTCACTTAATGCTTGTATATAGGAATTTTTATCTTCTTTTCCCAATACAAATTTATGTTTTGGTAAAATGGGAAATGTCAAAGTTTCCAGTCCATGACCAAAGTTTTCACTAAATATAATATCTATATGGTAATCATCCAATATCTGTACATCTAAAATCCTACGAATATCTAATGGACTATAACTTCCTAATGCATTGTTAAACATCTTTTTGTAACTTGTATCATCATTAGCATATTTAATAGTATTTATCGTAAATGCAACATCATCTGCTGTAAACTTTTCTCCATCATGCCAAAATACATCCTCTCTTAGTTTAATACTTACTACCCTTCCCTCTTCCTTTAATGTATAATCTTCAGCTAACTGGTTTACAATGTTTAGATCATCCCCTAATTCAAATAATCCTTCATATATAAGCTTACTAAAATGATAATAACTCATATTTTCATTAATTAAAGGATTTAATGTCCTTATAGTAGTCAAAGGGAGTACTAATTCCCCCCCGCCGTATTCAGGTTCATATTCTACTTTTGCATGTACGTCTGCATCAAAAGTATCTATAGTAGTATCCTGAAGGTTTTCTTTGCATCCTACTACTGCAATCATAATGCTTAATATAAGTATTGTAATTACTATTTTTTTTAACTTCAACTTTACTCCCCCCCTTTTCCTATTTATATATTACAAAAGCTTTAATCACTTTTTTTAATATTGTGAAATAGTACTATAAGGTAAGACCCTTTATCATCATTAGTTTTCTCAAATTGACCATCATATAGTTTTTTTATATGTTTCATAATTTTCTATTACCTTATCTATATATTGTTCCGTTTCTTTAAAAGGTATTTTTTTTAAATTTTCTCCATCTCCACAATAATCCTTATCCTCTAACCACTTATTTACATTACCACTACCTCCATTATATGCTGCCAACATTAATTGCAAATTATTGTTAAATTCATTGGATAACATATTTATATACCATGTGCCAATCATCACATTAACATCTGGATCAAATAACATATCTAGCGTAAAATCTTCCAAAGACAAACTCTCTGCTGCCCATTGTCCAGTAGTAGGGGAAATCTGCATAAGTCCTCTAGCTTCTTTGGAAGATAAAGCATCCTTATCAAAACTACTCTCTACATTAATTATAGCAGCTACTAGATAGGGATCCACACCAAACTGTTTTGAATACTTTTTGATTATATTTATATATGATAGAGGATAGGATATTTTGAAATATATATTTATAGCGATTAATATAATAAAAATAATTGCTAAAAGGATTAATATGTTTTTCAATAATCTACTAATTGCCATATTAAAATAAAACCTCCAACACATTATATTATTTTAAACAGTATATCATCAATTTGTTTTTCAAGTGCTTTTTTTATCTCCTCTATTATCTATTATCCTTGTAGCATAATCCTTTTTCATATCTATAGGCATCTGGGCTTTGATCTTATAAATCCCTTCTTTCTCGTTTATGCCATCCCTTTTAAGTAGCCTATTTAGTTGGGTCTTTTCATCCACATATATTAACCATATTTCATCAAAATAAATTTTATGTTCTTGGAATTTATCTATCTCTTCTATTAATAAAGGTATATCCAGAAATAGAATCTTCTCTTCACCAATATATTTATCTATATTCTTTTTTTATAGCCGAAAGTACATAAGGATGTACTATATCATTTAGTTTTTTTTCTACTAGACTCATCACAAAATATTTGATTGCCTAGTTTTTGTCTATCAATTGTTCCATCTTCTTTTAAAATACTTTTCCCAAAATAAGATACTACCTCCTCATAGGCAGGTAAGCCTATATCTACTACTTGTCTAGCTATTTTATCAGCATCTATAACTATATAACCTTTTTTTATTAATATATCTGTAACTGTAGATTTACCAGTAGCAATACCACCAGTAATTCCTATAATCTTAGGATTATTTTGTTTCATACCAATTATCTCCTACACTAATCTCTACTTTTAAAGGTACATCTAAGATTATAGAATTCTCCATTATATCTTGCATTAATTGTATTACCTCTTCTATTTCATCTTTATGGGTTTCAATAATTAACTCATCATGAACTTGCAATATCAATTTAGATTTTAAATTTCTATTCTTTAACTCCTTATGTACCCCCCCTACCATGGCTACCTTTATTATATCAGCAGCACTACCTTGAATAGGGGGGGTATTCATAGCAACCCTTTCTCCAAAAGACCTTACATTAAAGTTTCTAGATTTTAATTCTGGTATATACCTTCTTCGATTCAATATGGTTTCCACATATCCTTTTTTTCTTTCCTATCTCTATGATATCCTTCATATATTTATCTACCATTTTATAGTTTTTAGATAATTATCTATATACTCTCTAGCTTCCTTCCTAGATATATTTAAATCCCTAGAAAGACCATAATCACTTATTCCATATACTATACCAAAATTGACCGCCTTTGCTCTATTTCTCATTAATGGAGTTACTTCATCTTTTGGTATACCAAATACTTCAGAAGCAGTTTTTGTGTGAATATCTTCATCATGAAAAAAAAGCTTCCATAAGCTTTGGATCTTTGGAAATATGGGCTAATACCCTTAATTCTATTTGAGAATAATCACCGTCTACAAGAACATAATCTTTTGACTGGGGGGTACAAAAGCTTTTCTAATCTTTCTACCCTCTTCAGTCTTTATAGGTATATTTTGTAAATTAGGTTCTGTACTAGATATCCTCCCAGTATTAGTTACAGTCTGATTAAAACTAGAATGAATTTTATTGGTTTTTTTCATCTACTAGATTTATAAGACCATCTATATAAGTAGATTTTAGTTTTACCAACTGTCTATATTTAAGTATTTTCTCAATAATATCGTGCTGACCTCTTAATTTATCCAACACCTCCACATCTGTTGAATAGCCAGTTTTTGTTCGTTTAATAACTGGTAATTTCAATTTATTGAATAATATTTCTCCTAATTGTTTTGGTGAATTTATATTGAACTCTTCTCCTGCTAGCTCATATATTTCCTCTGTCAAATTATGAATCTTAGAATCAAACTCATCCCCCCCTAATTGATTTAATATATCTAAATCTACCTTAAATCCATTAAATTCCATCTCTGCCAGTACCTCTGTTAAAGGTAATTCCACATTATAGTATAGATGTTCCATTTCTTGTTCTTTAATTTTTTTCCCTTATTGGTTCCTTAACTCTGTAAACTAAATCTAACACAGTGGAAACATATTCTCCTCTCATTTCAAGGGTAAGATCTTTATAAGTTTTTTTTATTTTTCCCCTTACCTAGTAGTTCTTCTTCTTCTATATAAGAGATATTTAAATATTCTTTACTTAGTTGATTAATACTATAATTGGATTGAGCTGGATTTAGTATATATCCACCTATCATAGTATCAAATTGTATATTGCTAATATAAATATTAAGTCTCAATAAACCTACTACATCAGCCTTTATCATGTGACCATATTTTTCAATTTCCTTAGATTCAAAATATTTTTTTTAAAAGTATTTACAAAAATATTTATATCGTTTTCTGAAAAATCTATATAATAAGGCAAATTACCTTCAATCTTTATCCCAACACCTAATATAGGACTATATATATAGTGCTCATCTTCAAATAAAAATTTAAAACCAAAACTATGAGAATTTTTTTTATCTCTTGGATAATATCATTAAAATTATTTCCTATAATTTTTTTATATTTTACTTCATAAGAGGATTCTTCTTGATTTTTTTAATTTTTCATCAGGTATTTTAGATAGCAAACTATTTAATTCAAACATTTGGTAAAGTTCTACTAATTTATCCCAATTTGGCTCTTCTACTTTTAATTCCTCCATAGAAAACTGAATGGGTACATTTCTTATTATTTCTCCTAGCTCCTTACTTAAAAAAAAGCTATATTTTTATGCTCTATTAATGATTCTTTGATTTTCTTACCTTTTACTTCTTCTATATTGTCATAAATATTTTCTATCGTTCCAAATTGCTTCAATAATTTGATACCTGTTTTTTTCACCAATCCCTGGTACACCTGGTATATTATCTGATTTATCCCCCATTAACCCTTTTAAATCTATAAGCTGTTCTGGAGTTATACCATATTCTTCTATAATCTTATCTCTATCATATTCTTCTAATTCTGTAATCCCTTTCTTGGTTAATAAAACCTTTGTATTGTCTGAAGATAATTGGAGATAATCTCTGTCTCCAGTAACTAGCATTATTTCCATACCTTTTTCTTCACCTATTTTTGATAGGGTCCCTGCAATATCATCTGCTTCATAACTTTCTAATTCTATTTGATGAATATTCATAGCTTTTAGTATTTCTTTCAATATGGGAAATTGTAAAGCTAACTCATTAGGAGTAGATTCCCTATTAGCCTTATATTGTTCAAAAGTTTCATGTCTAAAAGTAGGACCTTTCTTGTCAAAAGCAACACAAATATAATCTACGCTATATTCTTCTTGGATTTTATATAACATGGTTAAAAAAACCATAAACACCATTGGTATAAACTCCATCTTTAGTTTTCAACAAAGGTAGAGCATAAAAAGCTCTATGTAATAGACTATTTCCATCTATGATCATCAATCTATCTCTACTCACAATACCACTCCTCATATATTATGCTTAAATATTAATATTAATACAATAATTTAATATTGTATATTTATAAGTATACAATAAATGTACTTCCTAGTAAACAAATTGAAAATAAAATCCTTGATTGTTTCTAAAATTTATGTTATTATAATTCATGTAATAGATATGCCGAAGTGGTGGAACTGGCAGACGCGTTGGACTCAAAATCCAATGGAGCTCAAACTCCGTGCGGGTTCGATTCCCGCTCTGGCACCAGTAAT
>JMBV01000358.1_pt1 | contig 15114 bp, 23 predicted proteins | sample 616531 | NCBI WGS metagenome assembly JMBV01 (sample SAMN02727904, study PRJNA239997) | anaerobic digester metagenome | biome: anaerobic digester; isolation source: mesophilic anaerobic digester inoculated with municipal waste water sludge... | place: Germany: Bielefeld University, CeBiTec ... | reverse complement strand
CTTGGGGGGGGTATGGGGGGGGCAAATGGGTGCCCTTTGTGCAGCAGGATGATTACGGCAAGATCGCGATCTGCGAGGTGCCCCCCCTCAAACACAAGCGCTTAGGATTTCTAATCAGGGGGGGCGAATCGTGGGAGAAGGATATTGACCACGACCGCTATATTGAAGATTTTATCGGGGGGGAGCGGGCCGAAATATGGCTGATCAGCGGTGACCCCCCCAAGTTTATTTGGCTCCCCCCCGGCCCATCTGCGCACCGACCTTCGCCATTTCCCCCGAATTGGAAGTAACCGTTCATTATTACCGCTATGATCAAAACTATGCCGGGTGGAACCTGTGGCTGTGGCAGGAGGGGGGGGAAGAGGGCCGGCAGGTTCAGTTCTGCAGTGAAGACCAATACGGTTTCACTGCGCGCCTATTATTGGAGTGCCAGACGGACGGAGGCGGGCTCGGCTTTGTGCTGCGCAAAAGCAGCATGAAAAACGCCTGGCTGCAGAAGGACGGATCAGATCGCTGGCTGCCCTTTTACCGCACTGATGAACGGGGGAGGCTGTCCATCTGGCTTTTACAGGGCGATCCTAAGATTTATTACGAGCAGGAAGATGTGGACCGCACCCCCCCAAGTATGACTAGGGCTGTGATTGAAGATTTAAATGTGATCAGAGTAGAAACCTACCTGCCCGTTTCACCCGCTTTGGATGAAATCTGGGGATTCCGCCTGCGCCGGCGCTCTAGGAAAATCAGGATCAAAACGGTGCAGCCTGTGGGGCCCTGCGGCCACTGGCCCGCCCATTTTTTTTAATTAAGACGGAAGAACCTCTTGATTTGGAAGGGAGATACCATCTTAAACATAAGACGCACGGCTATTTTCCGGTCAGTTTCGGCGCGGTATTTGCCGGTGCTGCGTTTCAAGAAAAGTTTCACTACGACGGGGGGGATGATCTGGGTGCAGCCTACACCCGGGAAGCGACCGTGTTTAAGGTGTGGGCACCTACCGCCAAAAGAATGGAAGTCATTCTTTACAAAAAAAAGGGGGGGAGGGGGGGCCAAGGCAGCGCCATTCCCCTAAAACGGGGGGGCAGCCGGGGTGTGTGGTCCGCCACGTTAGAAGGCGATTTAGAGGGCTGGTTTTATAATTTTTTTTGGTTACGCACGGCAAGAAGACAAGTGAAGTTGTGGACCCCTATGCTAAAGCGGCGGGGGGGTGAACGGCAGGCGGGGCCAAATTGTCGATTTAAGCAAGACCAACCCGAGGGTGGGAGCAGCTGCAGTGGCTGCCCTTGGATAACCCGGTTGATGCCGTTATCTACGAGGTCCATGTGCGGGATTTTTCCAGCTCGCCTAATTCGGGTATTGAGGCTAAGGGCCGCTATGTGGGTGTGGTAGAGCAGGGCACAAAGACACCGCGGGGTGTTGTGACAGGCCTCGATCATCTACGGGATTTGGGCGTAACCCATGTTCATCTGCTGCCCGTTTTTGATTTCGCCACAGTCGATGAGCGCAACCCCCCCCTATCCGGTTACAATTGGGGTTATGATCCCTTAAATTATAATGTGCCTGAAGGGTCATATGCCAGTGATCCCTACGATGGGCGCATCAGGATTCGCGAGCTGAAACAGCTTATCTTAGGCCTTGGGCAGGCCGGGATCGGTACAATCATGGATGTGGTCTACAATCATACTTTTCAAAGTTTGTCGTCTTCTTTAAATAAACTGGTCCCCGGTTATTACTACCGCCTCCACAGTGACGGGACTTTTTCCAACGGCTCGGGCTGCGGCAATGAATTGGCCGATGAGCGTTCTATGGTGCGCAAGCTCATCGTTGATTCAGCGGGGGGGTATTGGGCAGAGGAGTATAAATTGGCCGGTTTTCGTTTTGACCTGATGGGCCTGCACCATCTGGACACGATGGGCGCCATTCGGGATAGGGTAGACGAAATTAACCCCCCCGAGTTTTTGATTTACGGCGAGGGTTGGGCAGGCGGCGCCAGCACTTTAAACGAAGAGCAGCGGGCGGTGAAGCGCAATACAAGCAGATTAAGGCGGGTGTCTTCTTTCTGCAACGATCTGCGGGATGGTATTAAGGGCCATGTTTTTCATAATGCGGAGGCGGGCTTTATTCAGGGGGGGGCGGGTATGGAAGAGACGGTCAAGTTTGGAATGGTGGGCGCGGTCCAGCACCCCCAGATCGATTACGGCTGGGTGCTGTATTCCAGGGGGGGCCCTTGGGCGGTGGAGCCCAGCCAGTGCGTGCTGTACGCGGAGGCCCATGATAATCTTACGCTTTGGGATAAGCTTTTAATTACAACGCCGCCTGAGGCGGAACAAGAAAGGATCGCCATGATCAAATTGGCCCACGCCATTATCTTAACCAGCCAAGGCATTCCTTTTATTCATGCGGGCCAGGATTTTGCCCGCACTAAGGGGGGGCGATCCCAACAGCTATCAGTCACCCGATCATGTTAATCAGCTGGACTGGGAACGCAAGGGAGAATACTTGGAGGTTTATGAGTATACGAGGGGGGGTTTGATCCGATTGAGAAAGGAAAGGCCCGCCCTGCGCATGCGCAGGGGGGGGCGGAGGTGCGCACCAAACTTAGGTTTTTAGAAATGACCCGCGGGAATATGCTGGGCTATGCTTTAGGCCCCCACGCCAATGACGATCCGATAGAAACCATTTTGGCCTTTTTAACGGCAGCGGGCAGGCGGTGCGAGTGGGCGTTCCTGAGGGTGAATGGGATATTCTGGCCAATCATGAAAGCGCGGGCGGCAGTTTGGGCAGTATATGGGGGGGCCCGCAGGTGTGGGTGCAGGCTCGCGGTGCGCTTCTTTTAGGCGGAAGGGGGGGCGGTCTTCATGCGTAAATGGCCCGCTTCCCCTTATAATCCCCGCGACCGCTATTTGTTCCACCAGGGTACCCATTTTGAAAGCTACACTTTTATGGGTGGGCACTTAACAAAGCAGGGGGGGCCTGCAGGGTGCCCGTTTCGCCGTTTGGGCGCCGAAGGCACAGAGGGTTTCGGTTGTGGGTGATTTCAATAATTGGGACGGGAGAAAAAAACATACTGGAAAAGATGCCCGAATCGGGGATTTGGGCCGGGTTTGTCCCCCATTTAAAGGAGGGCGATCTGTACAAGTATGAGATTTTGACAGCGCAGGGAAGGATCAGTTTAAAGGCGGACCCTTATGCTTTTTGGGCCGAGAAAAGCCCAATACCGCTTCACGCCTCTGTGATCTGCACAGCTACGAGTGGGGGGGGATCAAAAGTGGCAGAATGAAAAATGCAGAGGGACCAATATGCCGACCCCCCCATGCTGATTTATGAGGTGCACTTGTTCTTGGAAGCAGCACGGCCGGGAGGATTACTACACTTACGCGGAACTTACGGATGAGTTGATTGACTATGTGGCGGAGATGGGCTTTACCCATATTGAACTTTTGCCCATTTTGGAACACCCCCCTTTGACGGTTCTTGGGGCTACCAGATTATGGGTTATTACGCCGCGACGAGCAGGCACGGACACCCCCCCGGGAATTTATGCACTTTATTGATCGCTGCCATCAAAGGGGTATTGGGGTCATTTTAGACTGGGTGCCGGGGGGGCATTTTGTCCGGGATGATCCGGGCCTGAGGCTCTTCGATGGGACACCTTGCTATGAATATGCCGATGCGCGCCGCGCTCGCAATGAAGGCTGGGGGGGACGAGTAATTTCGATTTGGGCAAGACCGAGGTGCAGAGTTTTCTGATTTCTAATGCCCTGTTTGGCTGGATGTTTTCATCTGGACGGTTTAAGGGTGGATGCGGTGGCAGCCATACTCTACCTTGATTATGATAAAAAAACCGGGGGGGAATGGAACCCCAACTCCCGGGGGGGGCCGGGAAAATTTGGAGGGCATTGCCTTTTTGCAGAAGTTGAACGAAGAGGTTTTTGCCCGCTTTCCCCCCCAAGCGATCATGGCCGCGGAAGAAAGCACTGCCTGGCCCTTGGTTTCCAGGCCCACCTATTTAGGCGGCTTGGGCTTTAATTATAAGTGGAATATGGGTTGGATGAACGATGTCTTAGAATACATGGAAAAGGATCCGATACATCGCAAATACCACCACAACCTACTCACGTTTTCTTTTATGTACGCCTTCAGCGAAAACTTCATCCTGCCCCCCCTTTCCCACGATGAGGTGGTACACGGCAAAAGATCACTGCTAAATAAGATGCCCGGCGATTACTGGCAGAAGTTCGCTAATCTCAGGGCCTTATTGGCCTTTATGATGGCCCACCCGGGCAAGAAACTGCTTTTATGGGTTACGAGTTCGGCCAGTTTATTGAATGGAAATACGATCAAGGCCTGGATTGGCTGCTGCTCGATTACCCCCCCATGCATAAAAAAAACTGCAGGATTTCAATAGAGCGCTTAACCGATTTTATAAGGATCACAAGGCACTTTGGGAACAAGACTTCACTCCCGCCGGCTTTGAGTGGATCGACGGCAGTGATAGTGAACAGAGTGTAATCACATTCATCCGTAAAGGCAAGAACCCGAAAAACCACCTAGTCATCGCTTTTAATTTTACGCCTGTGGTAAGGGAAAAGTATCGCATCGGTGTGCCTCAAAAGCAGCATACACAGAAATCTTCAACAGCGATGACGCCAGATGGGGGGCGGGTCCGGGCAGCTCAATCAAGCAGTAATTAAGGCACAGAATTTAGCTTGGCATTCCCAGCGATACTCGGTTGAAATAAAACTGCCGCCCTTGGGGGGCGATCTTTTTGCAGCCCCCCCACAGCGAAATGCCTTTTTAATCTTGAGCAAGGCCCTTTATCCGCCCAAGCTGCGAAGTTCGTTGGTTAAGTCCGCTAAATCACGGGCTGCCGCCAGGATAGTGCGGATCGAACTTGCTTGTTCTTGTGAGGATTGCGATACATCATCGCAGCCCGCTGACAGTTGTTGAAGATCCTGTAGTGATTCTTCTATACCCGTGGCAACGTTTTCGATGCTCTCCACAATCGTTTCAAAGGAAGCGGCCGTTTCATTGACCGCTTCAAACCCGAGTTCCGCTTTGTTCTTATTTTGGCCGAAGGTATCTTTTACCGTTTCGGTGTGGTTTGTTAAGGTGGCAATCAGGCCACGAATTTGATCGGTGGATTTTTGCGTTTGTTCCGCCAAATGGCGGATTTCGTCCGCCACAACCGCAAAACCGCGCCCTTCTTCACCTGCCCTTGCAGCTTCGATGGCTGCGTTTAGTGCCAGCAGATTGGTTTGTTCCGCTATATCGGCGATCAGTTCGATGATGCCCCCCCTTATTTCGGTGGAGGAGTGTTCCAGTTCCGCCACTATTGCCTCGGATTGGTGGGAAAAATTAAGGATCTCCTGAATTAGATCGTGGGTGCGGTTCATTTTTTTTCCAGGCCGTCTAAAGCAAGTGCGTTCACATTTTGGGCCGAGCTTGAAATTTGTTCTGATGAGTCATTAAGCCTTTCTGTACCCATGGAGATGTCGCCCATTTCTGCGGCCACCGAATCGACGGCGGTGGCCGTTTGCCCAATAGAACGGGAGAGATTATCGCTGATGCCGGCGGCCCTTTCCACTAACCCTTGAGTTTCTCTGCGAATTTGAGCCAGTTCTTCCATGGTCTTTGTCGCCTCAGATTCTCTTTGTTCCGCAAAGGTAATCAATTTGGAAGCTTGCTTGGCCAAGCTGCCCGCAACGATCGCCCCCCGAAAAGGGCGATGATTATAAAAGAGATCCAGCTCATGGCGGGGGATATGTAATACATAGGCCCAGGTGTTGAAGTAGGCGCTGATTGCGTTAAATAAGAAAAGCACAAAAGTATAATAGACAACGAGTCCGGCGTTGTAATACATGGTGACGGCCAAAAGCCCCACAACCATGGTCAGGGGGGGAATGGCTAGATTTTCGACGCCCAAAACGACCATGAGTACCGACCAGATAAGGGCCAGTAGCGTCGCAACCGCGTATTTGGCCAGATAGCCATAACGGGTTTTAGCCAAGAAATGAATGCCGACCATTGCCACAGCCGCTATAATCAAAATGCTGACACTGGCAAAATCTACGTTAAAGCCATAGTACAATTCGGGGGGGACAAACACGGCAAAAGCCACAGCGAACACAATGGAGAGGATCTTGTTTACCTTTAGTTCATGTTCCGCCAGTAAAGAGTTAATTTTTATTCCTCCTAGCAAGATGAAAAAAAAGTGTGTTTTTAGATTGTCAATGTTTATTCGCACCGAAATGGTGGGTGCCACAGTCAGGCGGAATGAAGTGCCTGTGCCCGAGGGCCAAAAGTATATTTACCCGGCTTATTGAGCGGGATCTTACAAGGGCGGGAAGCCTACATCATCGTCTCCAAATAATGGGCAGTTTAGTTTCCTTCGTTAAATTATGGGCAGAATCCTGCTGAGGGCTAATAATGCGGTGGTGAAATTTACTCTGCTCCGCCTAAAAAGATTACGGGCGGGAAGGCAAGGGCCTTCACCCGCATGATTTGGGCATCGAAGCGGTAAAGGAAAGTGTGAAGAACTAGGCTGGGCCCAAATCTGCACCTCGCGGGCATTTAACTAAGATGTTCAGTAACCAAAGACTGACGGAAAACGGCCCGGTCCAAATTTCCGGCTTTTTCAGCACAATGGGCTAAAGTATCTCGGAATGATACCGATATAAAAGGTAAGGATAGCAAGCTGCGTGGCCAAAGCTTGTTATTCCGGATCTGAAGCGGGCCTGATCACCTCGAAAAAGATCCGAGGAAACAAGGATGTTTCCAAAATCTCATTACCACAAGGAGGTAATTATTGTGAGGATTAATAACAATGTTATGGCGCTGAACGCCCATAGGCAGTTGGGTATGAATCAAGCTGGTGCAGCAAAATCCATGGAGAAACTCTCCTCTGGCTTCAGAATCAACCGTGCCGGCGACGATGCAGCAGGTCTAGCCATCTCTGAGAAGATGCGTGGGCAAATTCGGGGGGCCTCAAGCAAGCTTCTAGAAACGCTCAAGATGGTATCAGCCTCATCCAAACCGCTGAAGGTGCACTGAACGAGTCCCATGCTATTCTACAAAGAATGAGGGAGTTGGCAGTACAGTCATCCACCGATACGAATGAAGGAACAGATCGTGGCGAAATCCAAAAAGAGATTAATCAGCTCGCTGATGAGCTTTCTCGGATTTCCAATGATACTGAATTTAACAAGAAGACGCTGCTAAATGGCGATATGGGTAAGGTGGCACAGAAAACAGCTGGTAGTGCCTCGTTAAGTGAACTGCAGGCAACGGGTGCAGACCTTGATAGTGGAAGCTATAAGTTGACATTGACTAACGCAGGCACAGATACGTTTACCGTTACATCTGGATCAACTGCTGTTACTGCTAGTAACATCTCTTCTCATATTTCGCTAGACACAGGAGCGGATATCGAATACGGATCATATACGCTGACAGTTACAGATTTTAATGGTGATAGCAATACTGCAAATTTTGAACTAACCGGCCCAGATGGTAAAAAGACTGAAATTTCGGGACATGGGGTAGCAGCTGCCTTAACTATAGGTGGTATTAAAGTTGCTTTAAACGAAGAAGCTGTAACAGGAAATGGTACAGTCAAGTTTGACCTCACAGCAAATGGTCTGAATATAACTCTCAGCGGTGACAAAACAGCATCTACAGGAGCTATCACGCTTATAGCGGTGGTACACTTAATGTTGGAGGATTTGAGTTTACCGTAACAACTGGTAAAGGCGCTACGAGTAATGACGCGGATTATACAGTAATCAATAAAGCCGTAAAGTTCCACATTGGGCTAATGAAGATCAAAACACTCAGCTTGCAATTAATAACATGAGTGCACAAGCTTTGGGCGTCGACTCACTCATTCTAACCACGCAGGAAGGCGCCAACGCTAGCATTAAGACAATTGATGGAGCAATTGAAAAAGTATCCGCAGAACGCTCTAAGCTAGGTGCGCTTCAAAACCGTTTAGAACACACAATTAGCAACCTTGGTACCTCCGCCGAGAACCTCCAAGCCGCTGAGTCCCGTATTCGTGATCTAGACATGGCTGAAGAGATTATGGCATTCACAAAGAACAACATTCTCCAACAAGCAGCTACTGCAATGTTGGCTCAAGCTAACATGGCTCCTCAATCTGTACTACAGTTGCTTGGATAGTTTCAAACGTAAGTTAATAGAAGGGCTCCGCGAGGGGGGGCCTTTCTTTTATTAGCAAGGCGGCTGGGGCTAACTTCTCCTATTTTTCCCAGAAAGGTGTGTTAATGTGATGGCTATTGATATAGTAGGTTATAAATTTGAGGGTCCATTTACTTCGACAGATAGGCTTCAAGATCGTTCGGGGGGGTATATGTGGTACTGTGTAAGAATGGTGATAAGTGGACAATAATTGATGTCGGTGAATCTGCTGAGGTTAAAACTAGAATTGAGAATCATGATCGAAGTGATTGCTGGGTGAAGAACTGCACCAGTAATTTGGCTGTTGCTGTACTTTATACACCTAATAAAATGCAACCTGGCCGGAAAGAAATAGAGGCAAAGATCCGCGGAAGATTCAATCCTCCATGTGGGATAGATAGGAAATAGTTAGAACGGGTCATCTCTCCGAGCCGTCCCTAAAAGGAGAGCACCCCCCCATTTTATGGTAACCACCCAGATGCGGGCTCTTAGTTTCGACAGCATGAAAGGATTGAATTCGATGAATCGTGACTTAGCGAAAAGACTACTGGAATTAGCCGAAACTGGCTAGAGGGCTTGGAACACGTTAGGGATCAGATTGGCCTAGGAAATTATGAGCAAGCCATGTCGGTCTTTACTGACGTAATTCATTCCTTTAGCGAGATAGAGAATGTTCTAAACGCCTATCAACCGCAGGAGAGCGATGCTGATCTAGCCACTGCCACTGAATCGCTAAGGGACGGATTCAATTGGATGGTAAAGGCCTATGAAAGCCAAGAACAGGGCGGAATCCTTGGGATTATGCAGCTGACACTTATCCCCCGTTATAAGAGCTGGCAGGAAGAGCTAGAAAAGAGTTTAGGCCGGTACATAGTGTCATAGAGGGCGGTAAGCGGTAGGGAGATAAATGTGGCCACTAGGATCCACACCTAAGGCGTAGAGGAATCACAAGTAGGGGTAGCATGGCTGAAATCCAGTTGCTGTGATTTATACAAAAATATGGTGGATTGATGCTCGGTTTTGATTTTGTGATGTAGCAGTAACAAACAGGATTTGAAGTTTATATTATAATCATGATCCATATTCCATGGGACTTTGAAGGTCATTTTTGGATGAAGGGCGCATCACTTTTTGGTTCAGACTGGCAGAAAAACTCGTTGCAGACTAACTGCAAAAAAAACTCATTGGCGGCAGGATGTCTCGTAAAGCCATTACCCAAAGGCTCTTAAGTTTTACCACTCACTGAAGAATACTTATTATGCCTTGAGTTTAAGTTTTATGGTTCATGTTTGTCCGGACATAACCGGGATACAAGAACAAATCAAATCTTTCCCCAGTGGAGTCTAGCCTCTGCTGGGATATTTTTATGCCCAAATGGAGGTGAACGGAATGAAACAGAAGTGGCCGGACGTTAAGGTTGATGATTTTCCCGCTGCAATTGACTTCATCATCAAATTCTACCAGGAACTAGGATGGAACCTCGTGCAAGCAATTGATCCCATGAAGATCAAGATTCATCCAGAGATGTGGGGTGATATTGCTGACCAGTTGAGGGATAAGTGGGGCTTAGTGCCGCTCTAGGCTGGATGAATATCGGTCCCAGTGCTGATGAAAGCAACGTATACAATCTAGCCAAGGATGAAGTCTTTGTCGGTGAAGGAGCTATCAAAGATTGTGCACAAGAGATCGGTTGATGGAGGAGGTGATCTCCTGGATCCAATGACCCTGTTTTATACAGGCGTAGTCGTAGGTATCTACTGCTGGAAGAAAGCTAAACAAAAAAAAGTGAAGGAAGGTGATCAGGTGGGCTGGTTTGTAGCAGGTTTTATTACAGGAATAGCCATGGCCGTTGTAGCTGAATCAATTGAAACTGGTTGGGTGGGGGGGGCATGATGCTGGGATTAAGTTGGACAACACAAAAGAAGCTGGCTCTGCTAGGGGGGGAAGTACCCGAGCAAAGAATCAAGCTAGAAGGTGAGGCTAAAGCTCACTTAGTAGAATGGCCTAGCCCTTCGAGTACCTTCCATGTGGATCTAGAGGAGTTTCTTACAATGCGCTTCTTATGGCCCAGTGGAAGTGTACTCTATGAAGGTGGCTCTCAAGGTGGTCAACCCCAAGGTCAAGGTAAGGTATTTCTAGAAGATGGAACGCTCTGGTATGAAGGAGAGTTCTGGAGTGGCACCATGAATGGCCAAGGCACTCTTACCGAGAAGATGGAAGTATCCTGTATCAGGGAGAGTTCTCGGAGGGATTGATCTCCAATGGTCAAGAGTATTACCCCCCCGATGGAGCGGTGAAGTACAAAGGTGAGTTTGCCAATGGAGTCTATAGCGGCAGAGGTAAGCTCTACTATCCCGATGGCCAGCTTCACTATGAAGGAGTCTTCTACGAAGGGCTCTTTTCCGAAAAAGGCAGGCTCTTTACACCGGGTGGAAAGCTGCTCTACCAAGGATATTTTCATAAGGGTCTATACCATGATGAAGGGATTCTCTTTGCCGGTAATGGTGAGGTACTTCATGCCGGAGAATTCAATCATGGTGAACCGGTAGTTGACTAAACCACGTATACGCCACTTAAACGCCGCCGGTGGTGCAGACTGTAGTTTCAGTCAGACGAGGCTTAAAAACCGCTAGAAAGGGCCAATACGAGGTAATTCGAGTAGATTTGGGGGGGAGGGTGGCATGAACTACGCAGCAGAATTTGAAAAGTACCTTAAGGAGGATGGTAGGCGAGATTCCACCATCCTCTCTTATGTTGGTGACATTGCAGGTTTTTGAAGTATTTGACCACCAAGGGCAGTACATTTGATGGGCAGCTTGTTAGGTTTTTCATTACCAGTTATAAGCAGCACCTAGAGTCCCTTGACTACAAGGTGAATACCACTAGCGTTGCGTAAAACTCAAATTCAGTTGTCAACCCTTAGTATTACGTGCCGTTCATCGGTATTCTGAACTTTCTGACAGGGAATTTGTCTGCCGTTGGAAAAAAAGACTCGGGGGTAATAGGAGGTAGTCCTTTCCACGTTTTTCCGCCTATTACAATATTATTGGGTCATACGTCGTGTCATGCAAGAAATCCGTGTCTCCGGCCATTACGTGCTCATAAGTATGCTCGAAGATGAGGTCATGCTGCAATTCTCGCCGCCCTTTCGAATGTCTCGAAGGTTTCCGATGTAGCCTCTTGAGGAAGTCTTCATAAGGCAATGTAGACATGCCAATACCAATCTCTTTAGCTCTAAGAATGGCTTTGAACAACCACTTTCTTCTCTCAACATACCAAGCAAACAATGTGTGATGAGTGCTATAAAAAGTTGATTCTCCACCGCCTGGTGACTTTGCCCGAAGAAGTGTTTGACCGTCAGATGCTGCTTGATCCATTTGAAAAAGAGTTCGATTTGCCAGCGATAACGATAAACGTCTCCGATTTCCTCTGCGGTTAGGTCGGTTACATTCGTGAGAATCCGTATGGGCTTGCCTTCTGTATCTACCGTTTCCAAGAGCCTCAAGGGATGTTCCATACGCTTTTTGCCGTTGCCAAGGGTAACGATAGAATCGCTTTTGATGACGCTGTCTGCGCTAAGAGGAAGGCTTACTTCATGCTCCACAATAGCGTTCGCCTTAAGCCTGGTTACGAATCGCACGTTCTTTTCGCAGTAAAGATCGAATTTCTTGTAATCAAGATACGCTCTGTCAAAAACATTGATAGCATCGGCATCTTCGACGACCAACGCATCCATTTGTGTCTTGTCAGATGGCCTAGCTTCAGTCATTACCAACTTGTCTGCAAGAACACCATCTTCGTGGACAACAACTCGCAAATGCGCTTTGATTCCACTTTTAGTCTTCCGGAAATTAGCCCAACCATATCGTCTTAAGCATAGGCTGATTGTTGTGGAGTCAATAAGATGTAGCCTGCCGAAGATCCTATTGCTAAAATTCAAACCCTTTTGCGCTATACATCTATTCTTCAGATTGAAGAATAGATGCCGAAGTGCCTCTGCTGGTAAATCGGCGAGTCTTCTGGAAAGCGATGATGCGTGAATCGATTCGAGCCCGATGGTTTTGCTAACGTCCCTGTCTTCAAGGTAAGAGCTGATTTCTCGCAAGCCTTTACATTGCCTGAGCTGTGCCAAGATCATTAGTACCAGAAACTTTCCGAACTCCAACTTCTTTGTGTAACGATCTACACCTAACTGCGTCTTCACGAAGTTGACAAGTTCCTCGTTGGCGATTTTCCTCGCCAGTTGATTTAATGTGGATTTTGTAGTATCCTTGCCTTGCATTGGTAATCTCCTTTATTTTAGAGATTTGGGCAAGGACTACCCTTATCTCTATTATAAAGGAGTTTTCCTTTATAATCAAGGGAAACAGGCTGTTTAAGGGGTTATAAGTAAATTAAACTTCTATTTCGCCATAACGCTCGCGATTGCGTCCGTTATTGTTGCTTGACAAACCAGAAAGAAGTTAATGCAACGCTAGTGGGTGAATACCATCAACAAGAAGATCAACAGCTTGGTCTGTTTCAACCAATTTCTGATCCAAGAGGGTCAAATGACTAGCATGGTGGTGGATCTAAAGAAGGATAAAACACGCATCGCCTATGGATCAGAACAAGAAGTGGAGGTCTACACCGAAAATGAGGTGGAACGCCTCCTCTTTTACATTCAAGACCAAGAGAAAGTCAGTCTAAGGGACAAGCTGATCGTACTTCTCTTGCTCTACACCGGAATTCGGGTGAGTGAATTAGTATCCATTCGGCTCAAAGACCTAGATTTTCTTACCATGCAGCTTCATGTGGTAGGCAAAGGGGGGGCAAGATTCGAGAAGTTCCGCTGCGCTCAGAGGTGGTCGAGGCGGCCAAGGAATATATGGCCACAGAACGCAAAGAGCACAAGTTCTCGGACAGCGAGTACCTCCTACTTACACAAAGAGCAGGAAAAATGGACCGGGATACGGTCAATAAGCTCCTTAACAAGCATGGAGCGTACTTGGGAATCATTATGAGGCCGCACAAGTTTAGGCACACATTCTGCACCAGGCTCCTTAACGTAGGAGTTCCGCTAACGACTGTTTCAAAGTTGGCCGGCCATTCTAGCATACAGACCACAGTCGCTTTTTACATCAACACCAGCAGGCAAGATAAGCAAGATGCCGTTGATTTGCTTTAAATAACTAAATCGTTTGAGAAAGGACGTGTAAAATGCTTACTTATGCCAATGGACTAAACCAGATTGCCAAGCAAGCAGGCTGGCTAGAAATGAACGGTAATATTAGGGGGTCGGATAGGCTCAGAATCATGTTAGAGGAACACAATTGCTGCTCTGAATGTGGGGGGGCTACCCAAGTGTTTAATCCTGCCTATTACCACCACTCAGGATTTTGGCGATGTCCTGTCTGTGATGGTCCTCAAGGTGGAGCATACCAGTGCTTATAATTCGAACGCTTGATGACCTACGGTTGATAAAGCAAAAAGATTCGCTACCCAAGTGGTACTTGGGTCACCTGCGTGAGTTCTTCTTGCTACTCTTCACAGCTTACAATCAAAAGACACATTTGGAGGAATTTACGCTGGAGGGGTTTGCGGAGCTTGTGGTCTTAGAACCGCAGGACAGTCTACATGCTCTATATCTCCCTATGATTCCAGGTAACCCGAAACTGATAGAGATGTGGCCGGAGTATGTGGGTAAATTGACCGTAGAAGATCATGAAGTCTACCGGATCATGCTCATGCCTGACAATGAAAGGATGATTTTCATCTTTAGCGTGCCGGGACAAGGTACGAGCGAAGATGAAGAATGGCTGGCCGAGCAATACGCCTGGTCAGAAGTTACAAATAGTAGTAAGGAGCCTGGATTTCATTAGGATTCCAAGTGTTTTTCATTTTAAGCCAAAGGAGAGCAACTATGAGAGTGATCAAGAACCAAGATGATGTACGTCTACTGAAAGAGGCAAAAGCAATTAGCCAACCATTTGCTAAGCATATTACTAAGTTTTTGATGATCTACAGGCTGATCTCGAAGACATGTCACCCAACACCTACCGCCTAGAAGATACTGGCCATGTGGTACTCCTTGAAGCGGGTGACAATGTGCGGGATCTAAAGGAAATAGGACTCAATCATCAGGAACAAGGAATCTTAGGCTGTATTCCTGAGTGGTTTGAGACCATGACCTTAGATGGGGTGGAATACTACCGCTTTTTAGTGCTTTACAACGATAGCTTCGGGGGGGTGGTCTTTTTCAGTGCTGTTGGTGCCTTCGACCATGAGGTAGAGGCATGGCTGGCAATGAAGCTGGAGGAGTACAAGGACCTCTAAAGGAGTTCTAATGGAAGTCATTATGCTAGGAACATGCTAAGCCCTAACCTCCCCACCACAGGAGATTAGGGCCTTTTCTATGGAGAGGAAGGAGCACCAGAATGACAACAAGTTTGGTGAAGAACATACCAGCAAAAAGGGTGAACGTTGTTAGCGTTAAGCTCGTGAGAGAATCAAGTGTAATGTATGAGCCCCCCCGCTATGTTAATACCCCCCCGCAGGATGCTGCCCGTTTGGTAGAGGAGTTTCTTGTTTACTCGGACCGGGAGAAGGTGGTAGCTATCTGCTTGGATGTAAAGAATCAGCCAACGGCCATCTCTACAATCAGCATGGGAACACTTCATTCGAGTTTAGTTCACCCAAGGGAAGTGTTTAAGGCGGCCATTTTATCCAATGCAGCTGGTTTCATTTTAGCCCACAATCACCCCAGTGGAGAATTAACTCCGAGTAAAGACGACATTTCAGTTACCGAGAGGATCAAAAAGGCCGGTGAACTTCTAGGGATTGACCTGCTCGATCACATTATTGTGGGTGACGGGCAAAGGTACACCAGCTTTCGGGAACAGGGGGTTAATGTAGAAAGGGGAATGACGATGTTTGGTT
>JMBV01000357.1_pt1 | contig 15135 bp, 19 predicted proteins | sample 616531 | NCBI WGS metagenome assembly JMBV01 (sample SAMN02727904, study PRJNA239997) | anaerobic digester metagenome | biome: anaerobic digester; isolation source: mesophilic anaerobic digester inoculated with municipal waste water sludge... | place: Germany: Bielefeld University, CeBiTec ... | reverse complement strand
GAAGCCGCTGTAAAACGCGCCAACGAAGTCATCAGTATGCGCCGTGAACTAAACCACTGGCGCGCATCCCTGGGCAAAATCTGGAATTTATCGTGGGTTCATCGCCTCAAATGGCACATGTTGTGGAACTCGCCCGTCGCGCTTCTGAAATGTCCGTTTCCGCGCTTATCACCGGCCCAACTGGCACCGGTAAAGAAGTTCTCGCGCGCTTTATTCATCAAAGCGGTCCGCGCGCTGGTAAGCCTTTTATTGACATCAACTGCCCGGCCATTCAACCCACCATGTTCGAATCAGAACTTTTCGGTCACGAAGCCGGTGCATTTACCGGCGCTACCCAACGACGCATCGGTTTGATGGAAGTCGCGAATGATGGCATCTTGTTTTTGGACGAAATCTCCTCAATGCCCATGGACCTGCAGGCAAAATTCCTGCGCGCGCTTGAAGAACGGGCTTTCCGTCGCGTTGGTGGCACGAAATTAATAGACGTCGATGTGCAAATCATCGCTGCCAGCAACCGCAACCTGCGCGAGATGATTGAAAAGCACGAATTCCGCGAAGATCTCTATTACCGCCTCAAGGTGGTTGATCTTGACCTGCCCACACTCGCTGAACGAAAAGATGACATCCCGGAACTTGTCGGCTACTTTGTGCGCCGCTTTAATATGCGCCAGGGCTCGAACATTCTCGACGTCAGTCCACGTGCCATGGAAGCCATGATGAACTACAGCTGGCCCGGCAATATTCGCGAACTGAGCAACACTATCGAGAGAGCGGTGCTGTTCTGCGACGACCCGGTCATTGACATCAATCACCTTCCTTTGGAAGTCGTCAACTATAAGAAAAAGCCCTAAAACAGACCCGGATTGGCATATTAGTTGCAACATAGTAACTGAAGGACTTATAGAGGAGTTACTATGTTAGAAGACAATGTCCAAATCATCATTACGATTGCCGGGGTAATCTTTTTACTGGGTATCGTTTGCCTGGTTATCAGCATCATCATTTTGGCAAGACAGGCCATGAATAGAAACATTCGCACCATTGCTGAGTCAACCGCCAAACTCGCCCAAAAAGGTTTGACTGACGGTGTTTCCGGTTTGGTTGGCAACGCCTCCATGTTGTTGAGTTCACTGAATGATCTCACCCAGTCAAACACTGGCATCGGTATTTTCTTTGTGTTTTTAAGCCTGGTACTGTTGGCTGTTGCCTATTTCCTGCTAAAGCCGATTTTGTTCGTCGCGCCATAATTCAAGGAGGGCAAAATGGCTATTCAATGGTTTTTAAATCACCTTAATGAAACCTTCGAGACAGACATAAACCGCAAGATTATCCAGGCTTACAGGCAAGACCCCCTGGTTTGGAAAGCGATTGCAACAATCGAACACCCTGAAGACTGGATTGCCTTAGCAGGCAATAGTCTTTTTAACTGGCAAGTATCCAAATTCGCGCTCTTCACCTTGCGCCCTGAACTTTTCAATGAAGATTACCGCGATTTGTCCATTGACCTTCCCGAAGAACTGCAACACAAAAGCGAACGCCTGCTTGAAACCATTCGCACCACTGGACTGGAACCAGGCAACTTGTCCGACGCCATTTATCTCGCTTTAGCTTTGCGGAACTTCAGACTGGAACACGATGGCTGGTTTGAACTGGCCGATTTCCTTGGCTCGGTTAATAAGCGTGCTGATGTATGGAAAACCGCTTTTGTCATTCTTCCCGCCTTTGTTCCCGACCTTGAAGATGCTTTCATCGCGCTGATTGACAACACCGAGCCAGAAAGCATTGATTCCATCACAACGCTGATTTTACACACGGTAAACACACTGTTTCTTGATGAGAATGAACGGTATCAGCTCTATACCACCCTTGCCACAGACGCAAGTATTGACTTTCAACTCTCCTTGCTCAAAATGCTCCCAATTTATGAAACACAAGCTTTCATTCGTCTTTTAGCAAGTCATTTATACGACCTAACCCCCCCAGAAAGTGATGAAACCAAGTCAGATTTTGAAATAATCAACCTTAACCGCAAACGCGCGCTTTTGGAACAATACGCTGGATTAAGTGATGAATCAGCAGAAACAATTCAATCTGTTCAGCAGGATTTTCAAGCCTTACGGGCATCTTTCCTAAATCAGCTTGCTAAAGATTTGGAAAAAAAACGCAAGCCGAAGAAGCACGCAAAATCTGGGAAGAAGTTCTCAGTCTTGACCCAGACAATGAACACTACATCAGCGAGTACGCTGAATTTCTCATTTACGAAGGCGACGTGCATCAGGCCTTGTACTTGCTCAACACGCTGTCCGACCGTTCATTCATAAAACTTTACGCCTGGCGTTACCCTGCTTTGCTGCAATTTCGCCAGAAAGCGAATATATTAGCGATGCAGACCTAAGTAGCAATCTCCTTTCGTCGCCACCATCGCGATTTTTAGCCAGCGCTGACAAATTCCACGCTGCCCGGGTCGCCTTTGAAAGCAAAAATTACACTTTAGCCCTTGAATTTATCAACAAGGCCCTACTTGAGAACCCCCCCAACCACCTGGACTCCATCAAACTGGCCAGTAAAATCAACCAGCATTTGGCGAATTTACAGGATGCGATTCAAAACCTTGCCCTGCTGACCTTTATCGAAAATGATAATTTAGAACACAAACGGGAACTCACCCAACTCTATCTCCAGGCGCACGAGCCCCCCCAAAAAGCGCTCGATACTTTTGCTGAAATTATTAATGCCAGCACGCATCCCAGCCGAGACGACTCGCTTATTACGCGCAACTGTCCATCACCGCCGAACAAGCTGAAATCGCCATCCCGATTGCGCGTAATTTCCTGGCGCAAGACCCGCTTGATGGCGAAGCATGGTTATTCTTGCTGAAGCCTATCTTAAAAGCGGTCGTACCGACGAAGCCCGCGAGTTACTAAGTCAAGCCAGCGCGCTCGCGCCAGAAAAAGCAGCCAGCTGGTTAGCCTTGGCACGCATTTGGGCTATTCTTGGCGAAAACAGCTCCGCGCTCAGCACCTTACAAAAGCGCAGATCGCAATACCCAATGACCCGCAAATCCTGACCGCTCTAGGTAAGTTCTATTTGTCTCAAAATCAATCATCCGAAGCGGTTTCAACACTCAAGCAAGCCATTCAGCTCAACTCAGATAACCTTGAAGCCAGCATCGCGCTGACTTCCGCGCTGCTCAAGCAAGGCTACATTGAAGACGCCTGGGACACCATTCAAACCTTCGAAAATGATTACAGCCACAACGCCCAACTCGCCCTGGTACTGGCTGAAACACTGGCTGCCAAAAACGAGCGCCTGCGTGCCAACAACATTTTCAAATTCGCCTGGCAAAGCCTGCGCTCGAATGAAGCCTTGCTGGCGTACATGCAAAACCTGGTTTATCAGGTTGATGCCAATGACGACGCTTCGCAAGCCATCAAAGAAGATTTGCGTCTCTTGTTACCCACACTCCAGGACCGCAATGCCACCTATGATGCCAGTTTTGAAATGAAATTACTCGAAGCCGACGTGAAAGCCAAACTTGGTGAACTGAACGAAGCTTACGAAGACTACCTTTATCTGCTCGACTTACCCGAAGCGAAAGCCCCACGTTTCTACCAACACTTACAACGTCAGATAGGCCTTGTAGCGCTTGACTTGGGCTACGATGATATCAGCATGGCATCGCTGCAGGAAGCTATCTCCTACAACCCCAACGACCTTGCCTCCCGTCATGCTCTTTCACATGCATACCTGAAATCCGGTCTCAATGACAAAGCGATTGAAAGTGCCCAAACCGCTCTGGAACTTGCCCCCTACCGACACTCACAACGTGCTTTGGTACAGCAAGTTCATGCAAGCCAACCATCGCATTCATGATGCCATTCAAGCTTTGAAAGACGCGATTTTCCGTCGCCCTGAAGAACAAATCTTGCATCTTTCACTGGCGCGGGTTTACCTGGCCAATAACGCCGTCGATGAATCAAAAATCACCTTGTCCAAAATGCTGGAAACATCCGACATCCCCACCGAAGATTACCTGCACATTGCCGGGCTCTACGCGCGCATGAACGAAACCCAGCTTGCGGTGGATATCTTACAACGCGCTATCACTGAAAATGAAAACCCCCAGCTTTGTTGAAAGCTGCCAAATCACCTATGCTTTCCTTGAGCATCAGCAAAACAACATCGCCTTAAACTTCCTTGACCATATAAAACAAAAACACGGTCAACAGGCTGGCTATGCGATGCTCCGTGCTGACGTCCTAAGCGCTGATAAACAATACCTGTCCGCTTTGGAATCGCTCGAACCCTTATTGCGCCGCCTTGAGAGTGGCGCCATTGAAAGCATTCAAAGCGCTTTCATTCCCGAAGATAGTTCAGGAATTTTGCCACTTGACACGGAAGGCTTATACCTGCGAGTCGCTTACCTGAACCGCTTGCTTGCAAACTATGAGGTGGCTGGAAAATATGCCAAGCTCGCCCTTAAGACAAACGAAAGCAGCAAAAACGCCCGTATTCTCTGCCTGGATCTGGCACTCGCTTCCTGCGATAAAGCCAGTCTTGACCAAACCCTGGAAGAATTAAACCGCAAAGAAAGCCTTGACGAAACTGAACTTGAATTAGCCCAACGCCTGGCTCTGGACGCGCTTTTGGAAAAGGATTTGACCAAAGCCAGTCTGATTTACGAACAATTTCTTACGCCTGTTGAAGAAGAGCTCATCCCAATGGCGACAAAAGCGATTATTAGCGAACATGAAGGTCAGGCGCATCAGGCAATGGCATTCATTCAGGTTGCCAAAGAAGGATTATCAACAACTGATAATTCAGGCGAAAAGCCACTGAGCTTGGCTGAACAATTCAGCAAAGTCTGGCAATCCCTGGCACTTGCCCTTGTAGCCTGGAAACTACAGGACTGGGCATTCGCTAATCAGCTTTTCAGTCAGGCAACCAGCATTTGCAAATCAAATCCGCGCTTGAACCTGGTCTTTGCCGATTACCTGGCAGATAAGGCCCGTATGCAAAGAACTTGCCTTAATTTGCGGGTCAAACGACATCTACCGCAGGCGTTCACCTCCGACAGAAGTGATGATTCGGTCTTTGATGAGCAAATCGCGCTAGCCAAAGCCAACTTGGAACCCAGTCTCACACAAGCCATAGAAATCATAGGCAAAGCACAGTTTGCTGGCCACCTTGATGACAGCGGTCAGCTTGACGCACGCGTTAAAAACAGCCATATCGCTAAACAAGCCATCGCGGTGCTCAAAGACACCGTCAGTATTTCTAAAATTCTGGCCATGTACCCGCATGATAATGAACTCCAGTTCCAATATGCCCTGCAAAATATCGACAAACAAGCCGATTTGGCCTGCGAGATACTCAACAGCATTCCCATTAAGCCCAACCTTCAAGCTTTGCACCATGCTGCTCTGGCATTAGCGCAAGTCAGCGAACCCGAACTTGCTGAAGATGCCATCAACCGTGCCCTAAACATTTGGCAAGACGAAGCCGAATGGTTTATCCTTCGCGCAGAATTACAGGAAAAACAAGGCAAACTGCAAGACGCCACCCAAAGCGTAAAGTTTGCCCTAGGACTTGAACCCAATAATCCAGGCTACTGGCAATACTTAGGCGAACTTGCTCTGAGTGAAGGTGATCTCCACACCGCCCGCAACCATTATGCGAAGGCCAATTCGCTCAAATACAACACGATTCCCGTCATTGAAGCCCTGGCAGACATCAATCGTCAACTCGGTGACTACCCGGAATCCATCGCATATTACAAAGAACTGCACATTCTCGAACCCAATAACGACAGTTATCTGGAATCTTTAGCCGAACTTTACTTCATCATTCAAGACTATGATTTAGCCATGGAAACTGCTGATAAAGTAATTAATCGCTCGCTCAACTGCGAACGAGCGTTGAAAGTGAAAATTGAAACACTCATCTCGCGCCAGGCCTTTGATGAAGCCAAAAAGCTGGCAAATGATGCCATGTTGATTGCCAAAGACCCTATCACCTTTGAAATCTACCGCATCAGAATTGAAGCCCGCGAGAACCCAGCCAATGGCTTGCGCATGGCCACCAATCTGGCGCATGAACACCCAGATTATCCAAACGTGCTCAATCTGCTCGCGCAATATCAGATAAGCCTTGACCAAAAACAAAACGCAGAAAAGACTTTGATAAGAAGCTTACAACTCGATAAAAGCAACCCCCGAAACGCTTCTCGCGCTTGGCGCTCTAAACCGCCAAAACAACAGCCACGAAACCGCGCAAACTTACCTCAAACAAGCGCTTGAACTCAACCCAAGTCTTATTGAAGCCTATTTGGAACTTGGTCAAAGCCTGCAAGACCAGCGCATGAACGACCAGGCCCTGCAGGTTTACAACAAGGCCATTGAACAAGTTAGCAAAGACCCCCCCCGACCCTACGTGCACGCTGCCAACGCTTACAAAGCCAGTCGCGATTTCCGCAGTGCAGAGTTGATGCTCAAACAGGCTTCTCAACTTGCCCCCAGCGACCAAAGCATCCGTCGTCAGCTTGCCGCGGTAGTCGCACAAAATCTACTCGATAACCTACAAGAGGCACCGAAAAGAAAATGAGACCATATCAATCCCAAAACACCGATGACATCATGATAATCCGACGCAGCAAATTCCTGACGCTCGTACAGACAGCGATCACCAATCGCGAGTTCCAGTTTGTTCGTCAGGCTTGTTTAATTTGGATGGCAAGTTATCCAGGGGGGGACTTGTTGGTCAATTTCATCTACGCCTCTGCTTTAGTCGAATTAGGCGACACAGAAATGGCACTCGCCACGCTGGAACGTCTTCTACGCTTTGACCCGGAATTTACCGAAGCGCTCAGCCTTTACTCCCGCCTTTCAGGAAAATCCAATGTCGAAAACGAAACCGCGCTGGCATATCTCACCCGCAGTGTCAGCCTAGACAAAACCCTGTCTCCCTGGCTTCCCGCGCTCAACCAAGCGCGTTCTGAATTTGAATCAGGCGACTATAACGCCGCGGAAAAATCCGTGCTTGAAAGCCTTGCCCAAAACCCATCTTCGCCCCCCCTGCCAGCTATTATGCATTTAAACATCGTCTTGCAAATGAGTAACGCGACATTGTTAAAGACACTCACCGAACTCTACTCAAGTCGCTGGAAAGATTGTTTGCAAATCAAAATCTTCTCCGCGCTCGCTGATATGAGTAACGAAAAAGATTCAGCAGGCGTTGAAAAACTACACTGGGCTGCTGCCCATGACGTCAGCGGACAGGTCGTGCACCGCTTGCTGGGCCCAAACCATGTCTATCAGCCTTTATGGCCTGAAGACCTCAAAGTCTATCTCGACCTGCCCGTACCCGCCAGTGTCGCTGCTGACCTTGGTTGGAACATCCTGGCAACTGCTTCATCTTCGTCTCACAGTGCCCCCCTGCCACTCAACAAGTATCAGATACAGAAGCCACACAAGCCATTGCGCACAGCACAATGTCCGCGGAAGATGCCCTTCAGGCGTTGCTTTCAGAACAAGCTACTGTTCCACTAAAGCCTTCAAATTTGCTCAATATATTACAAAGTGATGAAAATATCGCCGTGGATTATTCCGAAATCCCCCACAGCCTCTTTCTTCAAACAAGACATTGCCACACCGCCCAGTAATGTGGCATTCAGCGAACAACACTTTGAAGAAAGTCTCTTCACTCAGGAAACCCGCCAAACTGTCGCCGCACTGGACGAAATTCAATCTGACTTTGACCAGGTGACGCGAAAAATTCACCGCCCGGAATTGTCCAACGCGGATACACGATTCCCAAGCTATGTATTGTTTACCAGTCGCAAAAACCTTGCAACCAAATATGGCGAAAACACCGCCCAGGTCATTATCGACTCTATCAAGAGTCTCTCAGCAAAATACTCGCCTTGCCTGGCTGGAACAGTACCGTATTCATTCCCGATGACGCGGAAATCAGTACAGAACTCGGCACAACTCAAATCGAAAGTTGCGATGCCAATACCCTAAAACTGCTTTGGTGGATTTGGACGCAAAACTCTCCCAGCGTGGCGAGATGATCGGCGCTTTGCTCATTGTCGGTGGTAATGATATAGTACCGTTCCACCTTTTGCCCAATCCAACCGACGACAGTGACCCCCCCAACGTTCCTTCCGATAACCCTTATGCCACACTTGACGAGAACTATTTCGTGCAACAATGGCCTGTCGGTCGGCTTCCCGATGAAAAGGGAAAAGATGCTGGTTACCTCATTGAACAGCTGCGTTTTCTTAACAACGAATACGCATTGAAACGAAAGTCCAAAAAGAGTGCCTTTTTCAACGTACTTAGCAGTCTTTTTGTAACCCTGTTTTCGTGGTTACGCGTCTTTGGCACAAAGCCCAGCAACATTGAAAGCCTGGGCATCAGCGCGGAAGTCTGGAAACGCGCTTCTGAAGGTGTGTACGGTGTTATCGATGACAACAAGCGTCTGCTCACATCACCTCCAACCAACAATAAAAACCTGCTTGAATCGCGCAAAGCCAGTTCACAATTCGCTTATTTCAACCTGCATGGTCTTAAAGATACGAACGAATGGTACGGCCAGCGTGATTTAAGTCGCGAGGGCACTGACATCGAATATCCCGTCGCGCTTAACACCAAGAATTTCACTCAGGAAAGTGGCGCGCCCGCTATCGTGCTTAGTGAAGCCTGCTACGGTGCCTGGGTTTTCGACAAAAAGGTCAATGATTCCGTTGCCCTCAACTTCCTAGCGAGGGGCACACGTGCCTTTGTTGGCTCAACGGTTATCGCTTATGGCGCGCCAGGCAAGACTCTCGTTGCGGCTGACCTATTAGCTTATCATTTTGGTCGCACGTTAAAAAGGAAGTCGCTGTGGGTTACGCGCTGATGCGTGCGAAATTAGCCCTTGCCAGCAAAATGACCGCTGATCAAGGCTTCCTGGACGGAGAAGACCAAAAAACCATTCTCTCCTTCGTCATTTACGGTGACCCGCTTGCCAGCAGTAAAGACATCAAAGAAATCACTAAACCCATCGTACGCGTGGCAACATCGCCCGTGATTAAGACCATCAGCGATTCACGTCCAGATATGATTATCAACCAAGATGAAATGCCAAATGAAATCCTGAGCAAAGTCCGTAAGGTAATCAAATCCTACATGCCAGGCATGGAAGAAGGAAAATGGCGATTAGCCCGCTTCTGGGTGTCATTCAATCAACTTCAGACCCGGCAGTTGATAAAAAGAATACCCTGGAAGCAATTAAACAAAGCCAACGCTATGTGGTTACCGTGAAGAAAAGCCACGAGTATCGCTCTAAAAACTTCGACCAGTTCGCCCGTATGACCTTCGACCAAAAAGGCAAAATGGTCAAGCTTAGCACCTCCAAATAAAACAGATTAGGAGACATTAAGCTATGCTGAAAAATAAATTGATTGAAATTTTCATGCTCATTCCTTTTCTAAAGAAGGTATTGACAGATTCAAACGCGGAGGAAGTTCGTCGTGTAGAGAATATACTCATTGAGCATAAGATACCCTACCGCATCAAAACCTATCAAGCACGCGGAAGTATCGGCATGGCTTTAGACACCAGTTCTTATGCGCGTTCGAACCTGGCTATGTATAAAGGAGCAAATAGCCCGTCAATAAGCTATGGCATTTATGTCCGTAAAAGGATTATCAGCGAGTAATGGATTTAATCAGCCAGGCTGTCAATTAAGTTTTCTGCTTCAGCACCAAACCCCAAGCGAGCGTTGAAATCGAAAGACCAGCCCGTTTCGCGGGTATATTCTGGATTCTGTTCACCTTCTTCGTAAATCAACAAGCGCGCTTTTGAACGTAATCTGCCAAATTTATCGTAGCCAGGAGTTGGCATAATCACATTACGAAAAGTTCCGCTGTTTAAATAATACTTTTCAACACCATCATCCACGCTCAACAAACGGACTATCGCGTTATGGGTATGTCCAGTTACCAAACAACGCAAATCATTGTCATTTTGTTTTAGGAATTGTTCTTTCACAATAATATCCATGTCGGCATCAATGCCTGATTTTTTCGCAGCTGGATTAACAAGCGCGTTAAACATCCAAATCGCATTCCTCGTCGCCAAACACGGGCTTTTAAAATACTGGCAATCGCCTTCGCGCTAAACCTTTTGAAATTGCCTAACAAGACAATATCCTCGGCTAAATCGTCATTCTTCGCGATATCATCCAAGAGATCTCTAAAAACCGGTTCAATAATCAGCCAAATTTCTTTGGTACTCAAGCCTGGTGTTGAAAACAAAAAGCTCATGATTGCCCCCATTCGGACGCACGTTATCAAAGTCAATCAGGCGTTGGTACATCCGCTTTAAATGCGTATCGCCCAGAATCTCATCATCACCGTAACGTTCCCGGAAAAGCAGGGGGGGTAATTTGCTGGCGATTTCCATCGTTACAATGTCCCCCCAAAACAGGCATATCGTAATAGCTTTTGTCAATGATTAAGGGAATTTCAGGCCACATAGCTAAATTAGCGCCAAAATTTGAATGGTCGTATTCGTGCCCATGCCGCACTAATACCCGCACTTCATCATCGCGATAATGCAAATACTGGTTCGGGAATGGCTCATCGCTTTCCGGAACACCAAAAAAAAGCACGGACTTTGTTGCGTATTGCTACTGACGCGTTTGCCAGACGGTCATGATTGCCTGGGACATAGTGAATATTCACGGGCAAATTGAAAAGCTCTGGTAAGCTTTGGAACACCTTGGCAGTATCCCCCCCAACCTTGGGGTCAAGAACAATCGCATCGAGAATGTCTAAGATACGTCGTTCATGCGGAGAACCCGCGGTAACTTCGTCATTATGCACATAAGGGCGCAGGTCACCCTGATGCCACAAAACAGAACGCGTAATTTCAAAAATATCCCCCTGCCAGAACAAGGTCAATGTGTTTTACATCACCATCCTTGATAAGTTCAGCAATTTCCCGAAAAAAAGTGCGGTAAACCCGTCCAGGCAGGTTGAGATTACTGCGGTTAATGCCTAAATTGTAAGGGCTTGTGTCAGCAAGGTGTAAATCTGAAAGAATGATTAACAAGGTTTCCGCTCCATTTCTCTTAGCTGCATTCCAACTTAGAAAAATTGTAGTCGATTATTGTTCAATTTCCATGATAAAAGGGCCGGATTCGATGCTTCCTAACAAGAACTTTACATTTTCACCTGGCTGAATGCCAAAACCGGGTATGTCCAGGTCAGTTCTGTGTAAAATTCCTGCCAGTTTTCTCCAAAGTCATCGCTATACACAACAATCCCATTCCCGCCTGCCAGTAATTGCTTTGGCTCATTTGGATTTTGCGTAATGCTCAGCAAGCCATCAGACACTTGATACACCAGCTTCCACGCTTTATTCGCGTCATCCCAGCGATGTATTCCCATCTCTCCAACCGCTAACAGTGTTTCATCAGCAAAAAGCAATTGATTGATTTGCGCGCCATTTAAGCCTTGGTCGCGTTCAAACCATCCACCTTCAAAATGCTGGAAAACCTGGCAGTCATTTTGAGTTCCACAAGCAGAAACCCAAAGCGACTGTGTCTTCTCATCAATCGCCATGGTGTAAATGATTTTGCCTTCAAGTCCTAAATGCGTCCATTTACCCGCATCATTAAGCCAAACGCCATTATCCGTTCCAAAATAAAGCAAGTCACCCAGTGACCCTAACGCGGTCATTTGCAGACGATTGATTTCACCAGTGCTTTCCAGCGCGTTGTCTTGTGGTGCCAGGCGATACACCTGTTCAACAAATGGCTCTCCCAGGCGGGATGCCTGCCAGCTTTTCAGCGCGTCCACGTTCCCCGCAGACGCCAAAGGCAACTCGACAGGTTGCCATTTATCACCATCAAAACGCCATAAGCCATCTTGCGCGACTGCCCAAAGCGACTTGCCATCACTGTGTAAAACACTTATCTCCAGACTTGCCAGACCAGAATTAACCGCCTGCCAGTTGTTTTCAGAAGCCACATAACGGTACACGCCCATACCATAAACAGAAACATACAAGGCATCCGGATCATCGCCTAAAGCCTGTATCCCCCCCGTAACCGAATACAGGCGCAAGTCGTCCATAATCATTGACCAGCTCGCGCCCCCCCATCGCAGGTACGCACCATGCCTGAATATTGCGTTGCCATAAACCAGGTTTGGGGATAGTAAGGTGAAATCGCGATATCATTAATATGGTTGCCATTCCAGCCTCGGTTTTGCCATGAGCCACCGCTGTTTTCACTAACATACAAGCCGTTGGTATAGGTCGTCGCGAAGTAACGGTTACCGTAGGCATCGTTTGGGTCAGCTTTGATTTTCGTAATTTTCGCGCTATCGGGCAAACCAGTTCGCGAAGATTGCCACGAGGCCCCCCCTAAATTTGTGCTCTTATAGATGCCTCCACCTTTCCAAACACCACCCAGAATCACGTTTTGGTTAGCCCTGTTCATCGCCAGACCGCGCGCGGACAAGTCACTCACGCCCGCATTTATCGGCGAGAAATTGAGTCCATTATCCACACTGCGATAAAATCCATGTTCATGCGCTGAAAAATAAACCGTATTAATCCCCGATGGATGAACTTCAACTTCGTAGAAATAATCCAAAGAGTCAAACCAGTCCCCCCCGCGATAAACAACCCGCCAGGTTTTGCCCGCGTCAGTCGAACGGCAAATATAGCCCATTAAACTCCTGTCAACACGGGATGCAGTATAAACAACAGATGGGCTTGTGGGGGGGTCAATCGCGATATCGTAAATGATATGGTTTTCAAGCACGCCACCACTCCACGGAATCCAGTTCAAGCCCCTGTCCCGCGAAAGGAAAACACCATTGCCATAGGTACCAGCGTACAGAATATTAGAATGGCGCGGATGAATGGCGAGTGATTGTATTTTTAAATTTGGCAAACCGTTATTCCTGGCATACCAGGTATTGCCTTGGTTAAAACTGATAAACACGCCTGCTTCATAGTGCCCGCCGATGACCACATTGCTGTCTGATGGATCAGTCAATACCGACGTAAACGTTCCCCCCCAATCGGACCTACTGGGTCAAGCAATGCATTGCCATTTTCATAATCGGAAAACTGTAAATATAAAGCCGATCAACACCCGGTTCGGCTGCTTCAGGCTGACTGTCTTCAGCATCCACATTAGCGAGCACATACGGAGTATCACCGTTAAAAGAAAAGAACGCCAAAGCCAGCATTATGGTCAAAAATGATGTGAATAACTTCGCGTTCTTCATAGGCATTCTCTGGCAATTAAAGTGCAAGTAGAATGCCAGGTATTATGTTTAGACTAGCCTAAAACGTCCTTAAAAGCTTGCAGACACTGCTCTACACCTTCATCGCTAATTTCCAAATGCGTCACCATTCGAAACTCTCTTGGTCCCACATCCATAATCAAAATACCTTTCTCAGCCAGTTTCTTAAGGAAGGTTGGCGTATCAATTTCCACAGTGTCATCCAAAGCAAAGAAAATAATGTTTGTATGGGGGGGTGTATCCCGCGTTATCTGCACGCCTGGGAGTTCTGAGATGCCAGATGCCAGCTGTTTGGCACGTACATGGTCAATGCGCAAGCGTTCCACGTGATGCTCCAGGGCATAGATACCCGCGGCGGCGAGGATACCCACCTGACGCATGCCCCACCCAAATCTTGCGCAATCGACGTGCTTTTGGATAAACGCTTTTGTACCACTCAACATTGAGCCAACCGGCGCGCCAAGTCCTTTGCTGAGACAAAAAGTAACCGAATCAGCTTCCTTCACCACTTCGGAAACAGGCATATTTAATTCCACCGCGGCATTAAACAAACGTGCGCCATCAATATGCAAACCCAAACCACGTTTTTTACAAAACGCGGCCACTTCGGATACATAGTAAGGATTCAGCACCGCTCCACCACAGAAGTTTTGTGTATTTTCGAGAATAACCAGCTTGCTAATAGGCTCATGCACGTCAAAATGATTGCGCACTGCAGCCTCAAGACCCGCCAGCGGAATACTGCCATCAGCATCGTTGGCACAGTAAACATCGACACACCACCCAAAACCGAAACACCACCGGCTTCATGCAAAAAGGTATGGCCTTGGGTGCCCATAATCACTTCGTCACCTCGTTGGCACTGCGCCAGGACAGCAACCAGATTGCCCATCGTGCCCGAACTAACGAACAGTGACGCTTCCTTTCCCAGAAGCTCCGCGGTCATTGCTTCAAGTCGATTGACCGTTGGGTCTTCGTGGTAAACGTCATCACCAACGACAGCTTTTGCCATCGCCTCGCGCATAGCGTCGGATGGTTTGGTAACGGTATCTGAGCGAAAATCGAAAGTTTTCATTAGTTCATTTACTCCACTGTTTTCAATATTTCCTTGAGATCATCGGGCAATGGCGCGACAAACTCCGTTATTTGTTTATCACCCGGCAGAATGATACCCAGTTTGTTGGCGTGCAAAAAGAAACGCTCAATGGGAACGCTCAACTTGCGTCGCCCATAAACTCTATCGCCAGTAATCGGCGCCTGAATGAATGCCATGTGAACCCGGATTTGATGCGTCCTCCCGGTATGGGGGGGTTGCACTTCGACCAGGGTATGTCTTGGGTAAGCTTGTATCGTCTGATACTCCGAAATTGCCGCGCGGCTTTGACCGTACTTCACCGTCATACGCTGACGATGGGTATCATCCCTGCCAATATTTGCTTCAATGCGACCGCTGGGTGTCGGCGGATGACCATCAAGCAAGGCAAGGTATTTCTTAATAACTTTTCGACTCTTAAATTGCCTTACCAGCCATTTGTAACTCGAGTTATTCCGCGCGACAATCAATACGCCGGAAGTGTCTTTGTCCAGGCGATGCACAATACCTGGTCGCCCTGCTTCACCTGCTTCGCGGAGTTCGGGCCATTTATACAACAAAGCGTTGACCAGAGTGCCACTGGGATTGCCTGCACCCGGGTGAACCACCATGCCGGCATCTTTGTTAATCACAATAACATTTTCATCAACGTAAATGACGTTCAGCGGGATATTTTCAGCGAGTAAAACATCCTCACGCTCAAGCTCCAAGCTAATCTCAATTTTATCTCCCG
>JMBV01000356.1_pt1 | contig 15162 bp, 26 predicted proteins | sample 616531 | NCBI WGS metagenome assembly JMBV01 (sample SAMN02727904, study PRJNA239997) | anaerobic digester metagenome | biome: anaerobic digester; isolation source: mesophilic anaerobic digester inoculated with municipal waste water sludge... | place: Germany: Bielefeld University, CeBiTec ... | reverse complement strand
TATGAATAATACTAATAAACCAAATATCATAATATTGATTTTTTTTCTATATTATTGGGTATTTTTATGGCTGGACAGTTTAAACTAAATATCCCCCCCACTCTTACACCTGTTACTTTAAAATCAATTCAGATGACAAAAAAAATGAAATAATTGCATTAAATAATGAAATAGAAGATTTAAATAAGCTTCTCCAGGAAAAAGAAGAACAGATTAATATATTGGAAAAGATAACTAGTGGTGATGAAAATATTATAGATGTATTGAATAATGAATTGAAAAAAATATAAAAATCTTGCTGGTTTTCTGGAAGTAGAAGGGCCAGGAATCATTATTATGATGCAAGATAATATGGCAGAAGGAGCTTTTGGAGAAGAGTTTGAATTAGATATAATACATGATATAGATGTATTAAGGATAATAAATGATTTGAGAGGTGCTGGAGCAGAGGCTATTAGCGTGAATGGTCAAAGAGTGTTAGCTATATCCGAAATAAAATGTGGTGGTCCAATTATTAGAGTAAATGGAAAAAGTTTAGGGGGGGCACCATTTGTTATTAAGGCTATAGGAGATCCAAAACTTTTAACAGCAGCAATAAACGCACCCACTACTTATGGGTATGCGCTGAAACACATAGATCAAGTATATATAGAATCCACAACAAAAGATAATATAAAAATTCCAGCTTATAATGGAAGGTTTAATTTTAGATATGCTAAACCAATAAGAGAAGGTGATTAATATGTTTTTTTTGCTTTAATAGGCATAGCCATTGGATTGGCAATTGGACTTATATTACCGTTTACATATAATACGGCTTATTCTTTATATATTTCCGTTGCCATATTGGCATGTTTAGATTCAGTATTTGGAGGAATAAAAGCTAATTTGGAAAATAAATTTGATACTAGTATTTTTATATCAGGTTTTTTTTGGGAATGCTTTTTTTAGCTGCATTCTTAGCCTATATTGGTGATAGACTAGGTGTACCCTTATATTATGCAGCTATATTTACTTTTGGTGGGAGAATATTTGAAAACTTTGCTAGTATTAGAAGAATATTACTAAACAAACGAAAATCTAAGACTAAAGTCGAAAAATAAGGGATAATCATTTAAATAATTGGACTTTTAATGTACAATTAATATATAGTATGGTTAATATATTATAAATATATTTTTAGGTTCTATGGTTGCATTTTAAGTAATGGAGAAGGGGGGGTTAAGCTTGTGTTTGATTTTGATGTTGAAGTTGAAGAATTTGCAAAGATAAAAGTTTTGGGAGTTGGCGGTGGTGGCAACAATGCGGTCAATAGAATGATAGATTGCGGAGTAAGGGGTATAGAGTTTATTGCAGTAAATACGGATAGACAAGCTTTATATTCATCAAGAGCAGAAAACAAATTACAGATTGGAGAAAAGTTGACTAAAGGATTGGGGGGGCTGGTGCAAATCCAGAAATTGGTATGAAGGCAGCTGAGGAAAATAGAAATGAAATCGTAGAAGTATTAAAAGGAGCAGATATGGTATTTATTACAGCAGGTATGGGAGGGGGGGGAACAGGCACTGGGGGGGCAGCTCCTATTGTTGCTGAAGCTGCAAGGGAATTGGGGGGGATATTGACTGTAGGCGTGGTGACTAAACCTTTTACTTTTGAGGGAAGAAGAAGAGCTATTCAAGCAGAAAAGGGCATTGAAGAGTTAAAAAAAACAAAGTTGACACGTTGGTAACAATCCCAAATGATAGACTATTGCAGGTAGCAGAGAAAAAGACAACTATGGTAGAAGCTTTTGCTATGGCAGATGAAGTACTTAAACAGGGGGGGATACAAGGAATTTCAGATCTAATAGCTGTTCCTAATTTAATCAATTTGGATTTTGCTGATGTTAAAACCATCATGGAAAATCAAGGGATAGCTCATATGGGTATTGGCAAAGCATCCGGGGGGGAAAATAGAGCGATAGAGGCTGCAAAACAAGCAATTAAGAGTCCCCTTTTAGAAACTTCTATTGATGGGGGGGCTAAAGCTGTATTATTAAATATTACAGGTGGTGAAGACTTAGGATTGTTTGAGGTGAATGAAGCGGCAGATTTAATAAGACAGTCAGTAGATCAAGATGCAAATATTATATTTGGTGCAGGTATAGATGAATCCTTAAAAGAAGAAATAAAAATAACAGTAATTGCGACAGGCTTTGATAAAGATAGAGCTTTAAAGAAAACCTTGATGGGTAAGTCTGAAAATCATGAGGAAAGTGCTGCTACTAGCCAATTTGATCTAGATGATTTAGATATTCCTACTTTTTTTTAAGAAAAAAAAGATTAATTTAATTTTATAATTTAATGTCAAAAAAACGTTTCTCAAAGTTGAGATACGTTTTTTTTGTTGTATAAATACTGACAAATTTTTATTTATAAATAATATATAATGGACATAAATATTTTAGTTTTGAATATGTTTTTAGTATAGATATTTTTAAAGGAGGTATTGGATTGTATGTGTATGCTGAATACCTGTTAATAGAAAATATTATTATAAATTGCATTATATTATATGCAACTAGTAAGATTACAAGAACTAAAACTAGCAAAATGAGATTATTTGTTGCATCATTGATTGGTTCAATATATACTTTAGTAGTTTTTTTTCCCTTCATTACAATTTATGGGAAAGGTTACAATCAAGTTATCTATTTCCATTTTAATGATCATAATATCCTTTAATCCTGAAAAGTTAAATCAATTTTTGAAACAGATATCAGCATTTTATATGGTATCTTTTGCATTTGCAGGAGCAATAATTGGGATTTTTTTATATTCTAAACAATAGTTTTAAATTTACAGGAATATCTTTTAAGGATTTTGATGAATTAACAAAATTTTTAGTTATTGGTATTTTAATTGCTTTAATTCTTATAAGATATATACTTAAGTTTTATCAAGGCAAAATAAATAAAGAAAATTTTATTACCAATATTATAATAGGATTAAATAACAAAGAGGTTGAGCTTACAGCTCTTATAGATACAGGCAATTCTCTAAAGGAGCCAATATCTAAAAAAAACCAGTAATCATTGCAGAATATAAAGCCTTAGAGAATATATTACCTAATTCCATAAGGGACATGTATAAAACTAATAAGGAGCTAGATTTAATTCAAATAGGAAAAATAATGGAAGAGGTTTCAGATGATATAAAACTTCGTCTAATACCCTTTAAATCTTTAGGGAATGATAATGGTATTTTAATAGGATTTAAACCAGATAAGATAAAGATTTATCTAGAATCAGAGACAAAGAACTTAACCGATGACATAATAGTTGCTATATATAATGATAAATTAGCAACTGATGAAGTCTACAATGGGTTGTTACATCCAGAATTATTAGGATAGGAGGAAATACTTTGAAAAAAAATATTATATAAAGTTAATTTATGTATTAATAAAATATTTTATAAATTCAGATTGTTAGATAGCATTTATTACATTGGAAGTGGAGAAGTTTTACCACCACCATTGAAACCAGAAGAGGAGAGTTATTATTTAAAAAGATTAAAATATGATGATAATATTAAAAGCATTTTAATCGAAAGGAACTTGAGACTAGTAGTATATATTGCAAGAAAATTTGAGAATACTGGTGTGTGCATAGAGGATTTAATTTCAATAGGAACTATTGGACTTATAAAGGCGGTAAATACTTTTAATCCAGATAAAAATATTAAGCTTGCTACTTACGCTTCAAAATGTATAGAAAATGAAATACTCATGTATTTAAGACGAAATAGTAAGATAAAATCGGAAGTATCCTTTGATGAACCTTTAAATGTTGATTGGGACGGGAATGAACTTTTACTATCAGATATATTAGGGACTGAAGGAGATATTATCTTTAAATTTATAGAAGAAGAGGTGGACAGGGAACTATTAAACCAAGCTATAGAAAAGTTGTCTGGAAGAGAAAAGACTATAGTAGAATTAAGATTTGGTTTAAAAAAATGGAAATGAAAAGACCCAAAAAGAAGTAGCAGATATATTAGGTATATCTCAATCCTATATATCTAGATTGGAAAAAAGGATTATAAAACGATTAAGGAAAGAAATGGTTAGATTGATGTAGAAAAAAAGGATTCAATATGCTCCCTTTTATATTTGGGGAGCATATTGTTTTTTTGTACTATAATTTCAAAAACAATTGTTTAGATATTTTTCTGGTTTAAAAATATACAAATTACAAAAATGGATAATTATTACAAGATAATTTTGAATAAAAAAAAGAATAGAGGCAATAATTTTAATTGAAAAGGGGCAAAACATGGAGAAAGGAATGAAATAATTGCATACAAATAAAGTTGAGATTTGTGGGGTCAATACTTCTAAATTACCAGTACTAACAAATGAAGAAATGCAAGAATTATTTATTAAAATAAAAGCAGGTGATATGAAAGCCAGGGAAAAGTTTATAAAAGGGAATCTACGTTTAGTGCTTAGCATTATTCAAAGATTTAACAGAAGAGGAGAAAATGTAGATGATTTGTTTCAAGTAGGTTGTATAGGCCTTATAAAAGCTATAGATAATTTTGATTTAAGTCAAAATGTAAGATTTTCTACTTATGCAGTACCGATGATTATAGGAGAAATAAGAAGGTATTTAAGAGATAATAATCCTATTAGAGTAAGCAGATCATTAAGAGATACAGCTTATAAAGCCCTTCAGGCTAGAGATCAATTGATAAATAAAAACTTAAAGGAGCCAACTATCAGCGAAATAGCAGAAGAATTAAACCTTCCAAAGGAAGAAGTAGTATTTGCCTTAGATGCAATTCAAGAACCTATCTCCTTATTTGAACCCATATATCATGATAGTGGTGATGCTATATATATTATGGATCAGGTAAAGGATAAGAAATCAGAGGATGAAGTTTGGCTTCAAGAGATTGCTTTAAGAGAAGCCATTAACAAATTAAATCAGAGAGAAAAATTAATACTCAATTTGAGATTTTATGAAGGGAAAACTCAAATGGAAGTGGCAGAAGAAATTGGGATTTCTCAAGCTCAGGTGTCAAGACTTGAAAAAAAATGCTTTAAAACAGATGAGAAAACTAATTTAATATAAACCATTACCCCCCCATTTGAAAGTCAGGTATATTTAACCTATAAGGTTAAATATATATAGTAGAAAGAGTATAGAAAGAGGTGGGGGTAATGGTTAAATTATCTGAAATGAGAGAAAAAGAGGTTATCAATATAAGGGATGGTGCCAAAATTGGTCTTATATATGATTTTGAAATAGATTTGGAAAATGGTAAGGTGGTGGCAGTAGTTATTCCTGGCCCAGGTAAGATATTAGGCTTATTTGGTAAAAATAATGATTTGATAATACATTGGAAAAATATTATTCGTATTGGTACTGATGCTATATTAGTAGATATAGATATGAAGGAGAATTAGTCATTAGACAATTGTATGACTATATATTATAATTTAAATAAATAGGAGATTGTGAGGTGTATATATGAGATGTCCATTTTGTAACTATTATGAATCAAAAGTTATAGATTCAAGACCTACAGATGAGGGACAAGCTATTAGACGAAGAAGAGAATGTCTTAAATGTTCTAAAAGATTTACAACCTATGAAAAAGTAGAAGCTATGCCTTTGATTATCATAAAAAAAAGATGGTACTAGGGAAGTTTATGACAGAAATAAGATATTAAATGGGATGTTAAAAGCCTGTGAAAAGAGGCCAGTACCTTTAAGTACTATAGAAGAAACGGTAGATGAAATTGAAAGGGAATTATACAATTCTATGGAAAAAGAAATAACAAGCCAATATATAGGTGAATTAGTGATGAACAAATTAAAGGATATTGATGAGGTATCTTATGTAAGATTTGCATCAGTATATAGGCAATTTAAGGATATAAATACATTTATGGATGAATTGAAAAAATTGTTAAATGAGGAATAGATGGGATAGGTGATGAAGTGGGAATTATTAAGAGATATTATGATAATATATTGTTTTTTTCAATTTGAACAATTTAACAATAAAAATGTACGCCATTTATTTACCTCGAAAGTAGGGTGGGAGAATAATGAATTTGATAAATTAGCAAAACTATTTAATGTTCCAAAATCTAATATACTTTGTTTAACTCAGGTTCATGGTACAGATATATTAATAGTGGATGAAAGTATTATTAATAATATAGGGATTTTCCTATAGAAGGGGATGGATTAGTTACTAATATACCTAATTTAGTACTTACTACTTATCATGCAGATTGTGTTCCTTTATATTTTTATGATTATGATAAAAAGGTGATAGGATTAGCTCATGCAGGTTGGAAAGGGACCTATAAAAATATTGGGGGAAGATGATCCATTTGATGAACAATAGGTATGGATCTAACATAGACAATATATTAGTGGGGATAGGGCCTTCTATAGGACCATGTTGTTATGAAATTGGGAGGGATTTAGCTCATCAATTTACAAATAAATATGAAAATTACAACCATATTATAATTGAAAGAGATAATAAGGTGTATTTAGATCTGTGGAAGGTCAATTATCTTCAGATTAGGGACAAAGGTGTAAAGGATAGAAATATAATTGTAACAAAAATTTGTACCTCTTGTCATAATGACAAGTTTTACTCTTATAGAAAAGAGAAGGGGGGGACTAAGCATAGAATGATTGCAGCTATTGGTTTAATTTCTAATTTGGAGGGGGGAAAGATGAGCACTAAAATTTTAGTTGTAGACGATGAACATAGTATTGTCGAGTTGCTAAAATATAATTTAGAAAATAGTGGTTATGAAGTTAAGGAAGCTTATGATGGAGAAGAAGCCTTAAATATGGTTTCCCAGGAAAGATTTGATCTTATAATATTAGATTTGATGCTGCCAAAATTGATGGAATAGAAGTATGCAAACGATTAAAAGAAGAATATTTTCATATTCCTATAATCATGTTAACTGCTAAAAGTAGTGAGGCTGATAAGGTATTAGGATTGAATATTGGTGCAGATGATTATATTACTAAACCTTTTAGTGTTAAAGAACTAATAGCTAGAGTTAATGCATTGTTAAGACTAATAGGTGAGATGGAAAAACAAAACGATAGGGAAATAATCAATATTGGAAAATTAAAGATAGATTTAGAAAGACATGAAGTAGAAAAAAAATGGTAAATTGTTAGATTTAACCTTGAAGGAGTTTGAATTATTAAAGATTTTAGTGGAGAACAAAGGGAAGGTATTATCTAGAAACGTATTATTGGACAGGGTATGGGGGGGTTATGATTTCTATGGTGAAACTAGGACTGTAGATGTACATATTCGAAATTTAAGGAAAAAAAATAGAAGATGATGATAAAAATCCTCAATATATTGAGACAGTACGAGGTGTAGGATATAGGATTGGGTTGAGATGATATATGAAAAAAAAGATATGGATAACAATTTTTTTTAATAATTATATTTACAAGTGTAATAACTAGTATAGTATCTATTAGCTTTGAAAAATCAAAATATTTTGATGATATAGAAACTAAAATTCACTCTACTGAAGAATTATTGAAATATACTTTGGACTCTAAAGATAGATGGGATGAAGATGAATTGAATAGATTAGCAAAGTATTATTCAGAGCTTTTAGGATGCCATGTAAGTATTTTACTCCAGGATGGAAATATAATTAGCTCTAATAAATATATTTCCTCTTATCAAGAAGATGAAGAATTATTGTATATCAATAAAATACCTATTGAGAATAAACATATTATAGAATTAAATATATCCGTATATAATGAGGATTTATCTAGCATTAACAAACAATTTGGTGGAAGGTTTTTTTACTTCATTGTTAATATCTATAACTATGGGTTTGTTTATAGGAGTTAGATATATAGAATATGCAGAGAAACCTTATAAGGAATTGACAAAAGCTACTCAAAATATTATTAATGGGAATTATGAAGAGAAAGTAGTGTTTTATGACGATAAAGAGTTAGAATATTTAGCTAAAAATTTTAATTATATGAGTTATAAATTAAAAAAAATACAATAAGCCAATTACAGGAGGCTAATACTAAGTTAAAATCTACTTTAATAAGTATAGGAGATGGGGGGGTTATAGCCTTTGATAATGATTTAAAAACAATATTAATAAACCCTTGTGCAGAGAATATATTAGGACTAGAAGAAACTGAAGTTATGGGAAAGGATATAGGAGAAGTAATTAAGGACAAAAAAAATTAAAGGAGATGTTTTTAGATTTAATTGATTTAGGAACTCCAAAGGAGATAGAATTAACATTTAAAAGTTCTGATGACAAAGTGTTAAATATTTATGCAAATCCAATTATATTTCATAAAAATTCTGCTAGAAGATTAGGTACTGTATTTATAATTCAGGATATTACTAAAATAAAGAAGTTGGAGAGGGTTAGAGAGGATTTTGTTGCCAATGTTTCCCATGAGTTGAAAACTCCACTAACTTCAATAAAGGGATTTATAGAAACTTTAAAAGAAGGAGCTATAAAAGACAAAGGGAAAGCCTTTAAATTTTTAAATATCATTGATGAAGAGGTAAATAGACTAAATAGGCTTTTAGAGGATTTACTACTATTGTCTGAAGTAGAAAACAAAGAATTAGATATGCTATCAGAACTTATATATGTAGAGGAAGTGGTAGATGAGGTATTTCATATGTTAAGTGGAGAAGCAGAGGAAAAGGACATTGTATTAGAGAAAGAAATAATTGGTGGAATTTTTCCTATTCAGGGAAATTACAATTATTTTAAACAGATGCTAATAAATTTGGTAGATAACGGGATAAAATATAATTCTATGGGAGGCTATGTTAAAGTATCTATCGAGGTTAAAAAGGGATATATGTTATTAAAAGTTATGGATAATGGTTTAGGGATAGATAAAGAAGAACAGGATAGGATATTTGAAAGATTTTATAGAGTAGACAAATCTCGTTCTAGAGATATAGGAGGTACTGGATTAGGCCTTGCCATAGTAAAACACGTGGTATCCGTATTTAATGGTAGTATTCATGTGGAATCTCAACTTAATAAAGGTTCTACATTTCTAATTAAAATACCTATAAATAGTGCAATATAACCTAAGAAAAGGATGATTTTATGGGAAAATTAAATTTAAGTGGAATAATACTGCAAAATATTTTGCAGTATACGGATATTGGTATCCACGTAATTGATAAGAATAGAAAGACTATAATGTACAATAAAGCTATGGCAGAATTAGAAGGATTGGAAATAGAACAGGTTATGGATAAGGATTTACTGGAGGTATTTCCAAGTTTAAAGCAAAATACTTCAACATTAATTAAGGTTTTAGATACTAAAAAAACCTATATTGAATACAACACAAAACTATTTAAATTTTAAAGGAAAAAAAATTACTACTATTAATTCTACTATTCCATTGATTTGGAAAGATGAGATCTTAGGCGCATTAGAAATTTCAAAAAAACATAACCTATTTAAAAAAAGTTATCTTATGAGTTAATGAATTTACAGTTAGAATTAAATGAAAACAACCATGGACAGATAAATAATGAAAAAAAGAAAAAGGAATTATACTTTTGATGATATTGTTGGGTCAGATGAAAAAAATGTTAAAAGCAATAGAGATTGGAAAAAGAACTAGTAATTCCCCTTCCTCAGTTTTATTGTATGGAGAAACTGGTACAGGCAAGGAGTTGTTTGCTCAAAGTATCCATTATGGGGGGGAATTAGAAAAAAATGGACCTTTTATAGCACAAAATTGTGCTGCTATTCCAGAGACCTTGTTAGAGAGTATATTATTTGGTACGGAAAAGGGAGGTTTTACTGGGGGGGCTGTTGAAAGGGAAGGTATATTTGAACAAGCTGATGGAGGAACATTATTATTAGATGAGATAAATTTAATGTCTTTGGGATTACAAGCAAAACTTTTAAGGGTTTTACAAGAAGGGTACATTAGACGAATAGGAGGAATTAAAGATATCCCCCCCATTGATGTTAAGATAATTGCAACGACTAATGAAAAGCCTTTAGAAAGCATAAAAAAAAGGCAAACTAAGAAAAGATTTGTACTACAGGTTAAATGTAGTATATATTGATATACCACCTTTAAGAGATAGAAAAGGGGGGGATATACCTATTTATCTGATTATTTTATAAAAAAAATATAATCCATTACTAGGCAAGAGTGTAATTGGAATCCATGAAGAAGTTTATAAATATTTTAATAAATATTATTGGCCAGGAAATGTTAGAGAATTGGAAAATGCTATAGAAGGAGCCATGAATTATATTAGCTATGATAGGAGCATACTAAAAAAAAGAGGATTTTGTAACTTGTCCTAATATATTTACTCAGCATATAGTGAAAGAAAAATTTACTCCAGATATAGATAGAACCTTACCTGAGTATTTAGATAATATTGAAAGGGGTATAATCTACAAAGCTTTAAAGGATAATGATTATAATATTTCTCAAACAGCAAAGGAATTGGGAGTAAAGAGACAGACATTACAATATAAGCTAAAAAAAAGTATTCTATAGATGCAAAATAGTTTGCAGGTACTGCAAACTATTTTGCATCTAGTAAATGTTTTATACTAAGATGTTTAAATTAATAGATAAATAACCATGGTATATGCTTCCTATAAATAGCTAATATTCTCGATTTGTTTAATAAGTAATATATTATTTATAAAAACAATATTGGCATAAAAATTGCAAATATATATTTGTGAATATTACAAATATTATGGAGGTGTCTAAATGAAAAAAAGAAAATGTTAGAGTAATACTTTGGGGGGGTTTAGGTGCTATGGGTAAAGGTATAGCAGAAACTTTACTTACTAAAAAAAGGTGTAGAAATTGTAGGAGTAGCATGGCGAGGAGAAAGAATAGGGAAAAGTATGTATGACTACTTAGATGTAGAAAGAGGAGACAGAGAAGATGTAATTATAGGAACATATGAAGAAGTAATAAAAGAAGGCGCAGCTGATATAGTTGTAATTTCTACTGATTCCTTTGTAAAAGACAGTTTTGATAAGATTAAATATTGTTTGGAAAGAAAAATCAATGTAATTTCAACAGCAGAAGAAATGGCTTATCCACAAGCTCAAGAGCCAGAACTTGCTAAAGAAATGGACAGAATAGCAAAAGAAAATGGTGTATCTGTTTTAGGAACTGGAATAAATCCAGGATTGATGATGGATTTATTAGTACTAGTTTTAACAGGAGCCTGTACAGACGTGAAAAGTATTAAAGTTGAAAGAGTAAACAGTCTATCACCTTTTGGACCTGCAGTACTTAATGGACAAGGAGTTGGATTGGAAGTTGAAGAATTTAATAGAAGAGTAGAAGAAGGCACATTGGCTGGACACGTAGGTTTCCCAGAATCTATTACCATGATTGCTGATGCACTAGGTTGGGAATTGGATGATATAGAATTAGTTAGGGAGCCTATAGTAACAAATGTTTATAGGAAAACTCCTTATATTGAAGTTGAACCAGGAAAAGTAGCAGGTTGTAATATGAAAGGTTACGGTTACGTGGAGGGAGAGCTTAAAATTGAAATGTTACACCCACAACAAATAGAGCCTCAATTAGAAGGAGTAGACACAGGAGATTATATAACTATTGAAGGAACACCAAATATAAATATGTCCATAAAACCAGAAGTGCCAGGGGGGGGCATTGGCACCATAGCTATGTGTGTTAATATGATACCTCATGTAATCAATGCTAGCCCAGGACTTAAGACCATGATAGATTTACCAGCACCAAGAGCTATAAAGGGAGATGTGAGAGAGTTAATTGATTAAAATTGATTAGGGAGAGGGGGACCATTTTTGGTCCTTTATAAAATAAATTAAAAGGAAAGGAAGGGTTAATATGGATGCTAAGCGAGGAGATTGGGTAAGAATTCATAATATAGTATTAGAAGCAGGAGAAAGGGCACCTAATATACCAGAAGATACTCAAAAAGTACCTTTAGAATTTTGGAATAAAGGATTTTTGTTAAATGAGGAAGCTAATATTGGAGATAAGGTAGAAGTAGAAACCTATATAGGCAGAAAAGTTGAAGGTACATTAGTAGAGGTAAATCCTTATTATAAACATGATTTTGGGAAATGTGTTCCAGAATTATTGTACATTGGAAGACAGGTACGTAGTTTAATAAAAGAGGATGGTGAATAAATATGACTAAGGATATGAGTTTTGAAGCTGTAATGGAAAGAAAAGGGGAAATTATGAAGGATGCTATAGGTATAGATTATGATATATTTGAATCTGGTGGCATTGCTTTTGACTACGAAAGAATGATGAGAGAAACAGGATATACCTTGAAGAGATACAAAAAAATTCAGAAAGAAACTGGTGTAGGGAACACTCCTGTATTAGAATTAAGGAATTTGACAAAATTAGCTAGAAAACATGCACCAAAAGGAAAAGGAGCTAGAATATTTATAAAAGATGAAGCAGCTAACCCATCGGGAAGCTTTAAAGCTAGAAGGGCAGCTACTAGCTGTTATCATGCACAAAAACTTGGATATGAAGGTGTTATAGCTGCTACCAGTGGTAATTATGGTGCTGCAGTAGCATCACAAGCTGCTATGAGAGGTTTAAAATGTATAATAGTTCAAGAATGTTACGATTCTAGAGGAGTTGGGCAACCAGAAATAATAGAAAAAGCGAGAAAATGTGAAGCTTATGGTGCAGAAGTAGTACAACTTACTGTAGGACCAGAGCTATTTTATACATTTTTAGTACTATTAGAAGAAACAGGATATTTCAATGCATCATTATATACCCCTTTGGAATAGCTGGAGTTGAAACTTTAGGATATGAAATATCTATGCAATTTAGAGAAAAGGAAGGTAGAGATCCTGACGTAGTAGTAGTAACAAATGCAGGAGGAGGTAATCTTACTGGAACAGCTAGAGGATTATTAAAAGCAGGAGCAAATACTCAAGTGGTAGGAGCAAGTGTTAGTTTAGAAGGTCTTCATATGGCAAGCGATACTCAATTTAACAAAAAAAATCCTTTACCACAGGCCATACTGGATTTGGGATTCCATTTGCAACTTGGCCAGATAGGTCAGACGTTCCTAGATCTGCAGCAAGACCTTTAAGATATATGGACAGGTATGTAACCATAAATCAAGGTTCTGTATTTTATATGACAGAAGTATTAGCACAATTAGAAGGTTTAGAAAGAGGTCCAGCAGGAAACACATCTTTAGCTGCTGCATTTAAATTAGCTCAAGAATTAGACGAAGATCAAATTATAGTAGTACAAGAAACAGAATACACTGGTGCAGGAAAACATATTCAACCCCAATTAACCTTTGCTAAAGAAAATGGAATAGAAGTATTAATAGGGGATCCGACTGAAGAAATACCAGGGAAAAATATAATTCTTCCAAAGGATCCAGGCTATATAGAAACTAGTGAAGTAGATTTAAATAGAATTAGAAGATCCTATATTAGAAATTGCATTAGAAACAATCAAATAGAAAAAGTAAGTAAAGAAGATTTAGAATTTTTAGTTGAGGATACTAAATCCAGTGAAGAATTTGTAAAATCCATACTAGATGAATTTGGGGGGGTAGAATATTAGGAGGGAAGAATATGAAAAGAGAAGATGATTTTCAAGAAAGAAGAAAGCATCTAGCGAACCTAACTGAAGAGGAGTTGGAAGCTAGATTTTGGGAGTTAACTGAAAAGATAGTAGATCCTCTGATAGAACTAGCTGAAAAAAACACAACCCCCCCTTCTATTGAAAGATCTGTACTATTACGTATGGGCTTTTCTAGTATAGAAGCTCAAGCTATAGTAGATGGGGCAATTGATAGAGGATTGTTAGGCAAAGGAGCTGGTCATATAGTGTATAGATTGGCTAAAGAAAAGGACTTAGAAATAAGAGAAGCAGGGTTAAAGCTAGTCCAAGGAGAGATGTGGAGGATATAATGAAAATATTTAAGGCAGGTGAAAATTAAATGGAACTAAAGCCTAATGAAAAATTAGATATTGAATATATATTAAAGGATTTAGACAAGTATAGACCTAGAAGAAGAGGTTGGACTTGGCGAAAAGGTGTAGGGGGGGAAAAAAAAGAAAAATAGGTAAATTTGAATACTATGACACATCAGAACCTTTAAAAATAGTCAACCTTTACCAGCAGCAAAATATTTCGATAATATAGATCCTCAGCCTAAATCAGTTATTACTACAGAAATTGCTTCTGGTAGATTTGAAGATGATATTAGACGGATGAGAATGGCTGCCTGGCACGGTGCAGATCATCTAATGGTAATTAGAACTGCTGGACAAAGTCATTATGATGGATTAATAGAAGGAACCCCCCCTCAAGGAATTGGTGGAATTCCTATAACTAGAAAACAAGTAAGAGCTCAAAGAAAAGCATTAGACATAATAGAAGATGAAGTAGGTAGACCTATTAATTATCATTCCTATGTTAGTGGAGTAGCAGGACCGGAAATTGCAGTTATGTTTGCTGAGGAAGGAGTCAATGGAGCTCATCAAGACCCTCAATATAATGTACTGTATAGAAATATAAATATGGTTCGATCTTTTGTAGATGCTGCTTGTGCCAAGAAAATAATGGCTTGGGCTGATATGGCTCAAATTGATGGAGCTCACAATGCTAATGCAACAGCTAGAGAAGCCTGGAAGGTAATGCCAGAGTTAATGGTACAACATGCTATTAATTCCATGTTTTCAGTAAAAGCAGGAATGAAAAAGGAAAACATATGTTTATCCACAGTACCACCAACAGCACCACCAGCACCTTGTATGAGACTAGATTTACCCTATGCAGTAGCTTTAAGAGAACTATTTAGGGAATACAAGATGAGGGCACAAATGAATACTAAATATATGGAATCATCTACAAGAGAAGCTACTGTTACCCATACTTTAAATCTATTAATATCCCAATTAACAAGAGCTGAAATTCAATCTACTATTACTCCAGATGAAGGTAGAAATGTACCTTGGCACATTTACAATATAGAAGCAGTAGACACAGCAAAACAAGCATTTAATGGTATGGATGGATTAACAGAAATGGTAGAAATAAAAAGGGATGAAGGGGGGGAA
>JMBV01000355.1_pt1 | contig 15193 bp, 24 predicted proteins | sample 616531 | NCBI WGS metagenome assembly JMBV01 (sample SAMN02727904, study PRJNA239997) | anaerobic digester metagenome | biome: anaerobic digester; isolation source: mesophilic anaerobic digester inoculated with municipal waste water sludge... | place: Germany: Bielefeld University, CeBiTec ... | reverse complement strand
AAATTGATTCTTGCTGTAGCTTTTCTTTCGATGTTTTTGCTTCCCGAAAGCGTAAATTTAGGTCAACAATACCATTTGGAAAGATTTCGCTAAAGTGCCTACCCTCTGCAAGCGCTATCATATCGCAATTGATAAACTGACCTTTGGATTTATCGAGCCCAAAGTTTTCGATATAGTTTTTTTCGACGAAATGATAAAAGCTATTGTGTTGCTGGGACCCAACAGGATAATATTCATCTATCTGAACAAAATGCAAATTGTTGAAGTTGGGTTTTTTTTGGATATCAGCAATCCATTTTCCTCTCTTAATTTTTTTTCCTCCAGTCGTATCCCATTCACTTAGGATTTTTTTTAGCCCAAAAATAAAACTCTCAGGTGTTTTTCCTGTCGGAAGGCTAATTACACCATACGGATTTTCGTTTACCCATTCAATAAAACGCAGTGCGGTAAGAAGGCCGAGTTTGGGTAGTTCTCTACAATGATGTAGGGGATATTTACAGGATGTCGTCTCTCTATTTTAGAAGAAAAGGCACGTTCAACTTTTGTAAAACTTTGCATATTCATCTGACTTTATTAAGGTTAAGGTTATTCGTAGTGTGATCCATCAATAGAATAACTTTTGATTTATCTGAAGCAAAAATAAGTCAAAAAAAATTAGTTGGTTGTTGGTTTTTGGTTAGTTGATGTTATTTGAGTTTAGGTCTGTCATTGTTTTAAAATAAAAACCTCCGTTGTTGGTGGAGGTTTTTCAAATTAATCAAACGTATATGTGTTGACTTCAATTTCGGGTGGCGACTTGAAGTGTTCTTTTACAGCGCAAAGATTTGCGGCATTTATCAGGGCTGGTTTGTACTTTTCGGGGAAAGAGGCCGGTAGGTTAACCTTTAGCTCAATGTGATCAATAAGCCGTGTTTTATAATTATAGTTCATCTTTTGTGTTATATAAATTTCGTCTGTAGGTATGTTTCGTTGGTCACAAAAAGATTTAATATAAATCCCTGCACAAGTGCCGATTGATGCTAAAAAAAAGTGTAAAAGGGGGGGCAGGGGGGGCGCTACCGTCGCCACCGGATTGCACAGGCTGATCGGTAGGTATGATCTGACCATTGATCTCAGCAGTTACCTTTTTCTTGCCTTCGAAAAAGATTTTCATTTCCATAAAACGTAGAATATTAACGATTCGATAAGGCAAAAATAAAACATCATTGTTGATTAGATGTGTGCTGTAAGATATTGTTAAAAGCTTACAGATTCAGAGTTTTAGAAAAATGATCCGGTAATTATCTTGATCCGAAAAGCAAAATACTATCTTTTATTTTGGCCTCTTTCACCCATTCAACCGGGGGGGTTATTTTCCAGTTACTATTTGCGGCCGGTATGAACGTATCCTGTTGTTTTAGCCAATCGGTAAGATGCCATCTGATGTCTTTTTCCGATTTGAAAATTATCCGATCTTTTATCTCTTCTTTTGTCATATCGCAACCGATAGTAAGATGATCGCCGCCGCCACTGCCACGATAGGAATTAAGGGCTACCGAGTAATTTTTTTTGTTAAGTCAAATGGCCTTCCATCATTAAACTGATTTATAATGACTCTCTCTCCTTCAGGTTTATCCACATTTACAGTGTAACTTATGCCTTCAGCGGAATCAAAATTCCAATAGGGATTGGCTAATAAAGCTTTGTTTTGATTGTTTTCACAACCTTGCCGTCAGCATCCATTTGAATAAAGTAATTATCGTCGCTGCTATCCATTTTATTGAACCAAAGGCTTGCCGAATATTCAAGAAAGTCCTTGATCTCTTTACCTGTGAGGGTGATGGTATAGAGCTGGTTTTCGTAACGATAAATTTAAACATATCTTTTACAGTAAGCCTTCCCGGCTCAATAGTGAGGTTAAAGGTCTGCGGCGAGGTAAATGAGATGTCGGCATCGGTTAGGCTAAGTTGAAGTTGATGTATAATATCGATAAAAGCTGCATCGCCAAACAAAGATTGTGAAGCCACTAATCTGCCGCCTAACTCGGTAACCTTAAAGTCAGCCCATTGTTGTGCTTCATGAAATGATGGGGGGGTGAATTTTGTCATAAAACTTTGATCGGCATTGTACTCGTTCATATTTATCAGCTCGCCCGAAATATCTTTTTCGTATCTCCTGTTTTTTTTGTTCATCGTGAGATTGATTGTAGCAACAGCTACATTACGGGCATCGTTTTTAGCGCCCAATAGCAGAACTTCATTGCCATCGGGTGAATTGACGATTTTATTCCATCCTTGATGATCGTGCCCTACAAAATTATATCGAATCCCTCTACACGTTCGGCTATAAGCTGCGAAGCATTTTCATTACAAGGCGTATTTTCATTTTGATTGCCATAAGTATAATCCACACCCGAGTGAAACAATCCGACCATTAGGTCAGGTTTATCTTTTCCTTGATCAATGCAACCCATTTTGCGGCTGCTTCGATCATATCCTGAAATACGATACCTTCCCACGTATGTTCGGGTAGCCATTTTGGAATGGCAGGCGTTATCAGTCCAAGAACTGCTACTTTTACTCCTTTACGATGGATTATTGTATAAGGCTGAAAAACCGGTTCTCCGCTTGCCTGATCAACAGCGTTGGCAGCCATCCACGGGAAATTAAATTCTTCTTTAAGTTTAAAATAAACCTCTGGCCCCGGTTCAATATCATGGTTGCCCAAAGCTCCGGCATCGTATTGCATCTCATTCATCGCCATTGATACTAAGTGTTTGCTCTCTTTTTTTTCGAATTATTAAATAGATAATCGGATCGCCTTGCAGAATATCCCCCCCATTGTCGAGCAGGATGACCTCCTGATCTTTATTTTCCCTTTCCTGCCTTACAAAGTCGGCTACATGTGCCAAAGAGTGATCCAAAGGCTTGTCGTTGATGAGATCGTATGGAAAAATACGACCATGGATGTCGGTGGTTTCAATAATTTTGACGATTAATGATTCAGGGCGGTCATCAGAGCAACTTCCCATTAATAGAGCTGCAATAAAGGTAATAAGTAAAGTTAATCTCGAAATCATGATTTCTATTTTTAGTTGGATGATGTACGGCAATATTACTTTTTTTATAGCTAATGGCTTTATTCAACATGAGGTAAAGAAAATGCTTGAGTTGGGTTAAAACAATCCTGTAATGTTTCCTTTTAAATCAATATCAATATTTTCTGCTGCAGGAGTTGCGGGCAGACCGGGCATTCGCATAATTTCTCCGGCGATCGGGATAATAAAACCTGCGCCGGTAGCAAGCTCAATATCTCTAATGCTCACAGTGAAATCTGTCGGGCGGCCAATAAGTGATGAATTATCGGAAAGTGAATTTTGTGTTTTTGCAATACAAATCGCCAAATTTGAAAACCCAAGTTTTTTTTAATTCGTTGAATAATTTTATTAGCGGAATTCGAGTATTCAACGTTAGATGCGCCATACATCTTTTGAGCTATAATTTTGATCTTTTCGCGAATGGGACTCTCCAATTCATACAGAAACCGAAAGGCGTCATTACTTTTTACTGCCTCTGATATTACCAATTCGGCTAACTCTAATGAGCCTTCGCCACCCTTTGCCCAACCATTGTTAATAGCAACATTTACGCCTTTATTTTTGCAATGGTTTATAATTATGTTCAGTTCCTCTTCAGTATCGCTTGTAAATTGGTTAATGGTTACTATAGGATTAACATTGAAATGTTGAATGTTTTCTATGTGTTTATCTAAGTTCTCCAATCCATTAAAAACGGCGTTCGGGTTAGGATTATTCAGTTCTTTTCTCTTTACTCCGCCATGAAACTTTAAAGCACGGACTGTTGCTACGATTATGGCCAGATTTGGCGTAAGCCCTCCGTATCTGGCTTTTATATTAAAAAAACTTCTCAGCTCCTAAATCGGATGCAAAACCTGCTTCTGTAATAACGTAGTCTGACAGTGATAAGGCCATTTTAGTGCCAATTACCGAGTTGGTTCCTTGCGCTATATTGGCAAAAGGCCCGCCATGGATAATTGCCGGAGTATTTTCCATCGTTTGAACCAAATTGGGTTTAATAGCATGACGCAATAGTACTGCCATGGCGCCATGGGCTTTGAGGTCGCGGGCAAAAACAGGCTCTTTATCATACTTACAACCAATATAAATGCTTCCAAGTTTGCACTTCAACTCCTCAATATTACCAACTAAACATAGGATTGCCATTATTTCTGAAGCCACAGCTATATCAAAACCGCTTTGGCGTGGAATACCACTCGATTGGCCGCCAAGCCCAATAATGACTTTACGTAATGCACGGTCGTTCATATCAATAACCCTTTTCCAGGTAATACTGCGCGGATCAATATTCAGATTGTTTTTTTGCTTTGAATATTATTGTCAATCAGCGCTGCCAGAAGGTTGTGAGCTTTTTCAATAGCGGCAATATCGCCCGTAAAATGTAAATTTATGTCCTCCATCGGTAGCACTTGCGACATGCCGCCACCGGCAGCGCCGCCTTTAATTCCAAAAACAGGCCCAAGAGAAGGCTCTCGTATTACAACTACGGCATTTTTCCGATTTTGTTAAGAGCTTGCGCCAATGCTATTGCAACGGTGGTTTTGCCTTCACCCGCCGGTGTAGGTGTCATTGCGGTAACTAAGATAAGTTTCGATTTTTTTTAGCCCTCTCTTCATTTATATATTCAAGCGGGATTTTTGCTTTATACCTTCCGTACAAATCCAGATCGTCAGGATTGATATTCAGTTTTTCTGCAATAGCATTAATATGTAGCATTTTGGCTTCTTTTGCTAATTCAAAATCTGTTTTCATTGTAGATTGATTTGGTGTGGAAAATTATGAGTAAACATTGGTTAGCGATATGTTTTATTAAGGCTCTTATATGCAAAATATATTTTGAACAGGGATAAAAATAAATCGTTGCAATATTCGTCTTTTTTTGTAGATACTTAATGCTTTTTTTAATAAATCAATTTCTTTATAATTACTGCAGATTGAAGATTAAGCTAAGAATGAAGTAGTTATCACCAAAGGTATTAATGAGTAATAAAAAAAATAAAAAGAGAAGATTCAGGCAACGATAATCCTACTTGAGCATATCTTTTTTTTGGAATAGCAGTATTTAATTTGAGTTTATCATGTCTTTACTTTTAAACCCTAATTTCAAAATACCAATCTTAGTCTATTATTTACTCGGTATAATCTTTGTTTTGCTGATTGCAAACGTTTGATCTGTGTTAAAAGTAAAATTTATTTTAGATTACTCTAATCTCCGAACCATTGTCTGCTTCTTATATTTTGAATTCGCCACGGGTTTTGTTCATCTAATTTTTCGGCAAAATACTTACCCCCCCTGCCTTCCAACGGGGGGGTCCAATCGGTGTATTCTTCAATCAATGTTCCTAAGTATGGTTTTGCTATTGTGAGGCATTGTTTGTAATCGAGCGCTTCGGGTTCAACTAGCCCTTTTGTTGGGTTTTGTATGGCCCATATTATGGCTGCTATCGCTCCTGCTACAACCTGCATAGTTGTTGCGTTGGCATAGGGAACTATTTGACGTGCTTTTTCTATATTTAATTGTGATCCGAACCAGAATGCGTTTCGCTGATGCCCGGCAAGCAGCACGCCAAGCTCATCCCTTCCTTCGGTTATGTCCGATTCAAGCTTACGTAGTTTGGGCTGTCTTACCCAGCCGTTTCCTTCCAACTCAAGCGCCGACAACATAGCGTCGTCGCAGGGATGGTACACGAACATTACAGTAGGGCGATAGGTTATTTTGTTATTGGTTCGTATCGTCAGGTAGTCGGCTATGGAAAATACCTCGTCGTGAGAAATTAACATTCCTTGAAAACCACCTGTTGAGGGTGTCCAACTTCGGGCGAATGTGCTCGCGCCGGGACGCTTTAGGAATATGGTACCGGAACCCGCTTGATGTTCATGAGCCCCCCCTTTTGGCAATATTTCTTCAGAAGTGCCAAATGAGAACTCTGCCGGCTGCATGAGTTCGTCAATAAACCCTCTATTGACCAGGTGTTGATAAATTCACCCTGTCGTTTGGGACGCTGACACGCCTGAGTATCGCGCTCAGATATCTGAATTGTTGAAATATTAAGGTCTTTTGCTAAAGTTGCCCACTCCTCACGACTTTCAGGTGAGATGGGAGGATTGCCAAATTGATGATTCAGACTGATAAGCGCCTGCTTGACAAAATGACTCACAATGCCGGGATTTGCACCATGATCAACTATGGCAGTTGGAGAATCCGAACCTAATTCAGTAGCAAGTTTAAGGAGCTTATTGCGAATTGCATAATTTGTGCGATCTTGCAGCTCAAGCATTGGATTATCAAAAACACCCGGCCATGGCTCAATAGAGGTATCAACATAAAGCATCTTTTTTTTCATAACAAAATCTGATAAGGTCCATGCTTGAAACACCAACAGACATGTTCAGTAAAAAAAATCACCCTTGCGCACATACTGATTTAGGATATTACGATAACTTCCTGGAGTAAGAATGCTGTGTATGAATTGAGCGCCGTTACGTTCTGCAATACCACGACCCGACTCGGAGGCAGATAACACTGTTATGCAGCCGTGCATATTTTCAATATGACGGTGAATTAACGGTAAAAGCGCCTGACCAATACTGCCACACCCAACCATGATAATATTGCCTTCAAACGACTGTTTTTTTGATAGATCTCACCATTGATTTTGTCCTTTCATTATGTATTTTATTATAAATAAGAAGAATTATAATTGTCCAAATCACACAAAGTTAAGGAAATAGTTGAATTGGATAAACCTCCTTATCGCAATAGGTATTAAGTAATAAAAAAAATGGTATCCCTTTATTAAATAGGAAAAGAAAACAAAAAGGTCTTGCGATGAAAAAAATCTTTATTCTAATAATGTCAGGTTGTTTATTAGAGATAAGAAAATTTATCGTTAAGTTTAACAGTCTTAGCTATAATATTACTATTAGGAATCTATCCGTGATAGATTTCAGAAGCTACCATTGGCCAATAACATTCATTATACTTTTGCAACTTTGCCCGAGTTATAAGATTTGTTTTCGCCATACTCTACATAACCCAACTGGTTGGTAAGAATTTTTGTTTTGCCAATATAATATTCTGGCACGTTGAAATGTGTGTGCCCGTGTATCCAACATTCCGCAAGGCTACCGGAAATCAATTCCGATAACTCGGTGCCAAATGCTCCATTTAAATTGCTGTTGGCATACTCTTCGGGATAGTTTTGAAATGTAGGTACATGATGGGTGATTACTACTGTTTTAGAAAAGCTTTTCTCCTTTAGCTCATTTTTCAGAAACTCAAGCGACTCGCTGTGAAGCTGATTATAATCATTGGCATTTAGGCGAATCCCCATTATATTTTATCAAATGAAAATCGTTAATGTTTTTTTTCTATTTCCCATTCAAAGCCGGGATCAATCCTTGACCATAATGTAGAGAAGAGTAGCCTTATGTTGTTGTAGAATATGGTTATGTTGTTAACCAAATGCAGGTTGGGTCTTATTTGTTCTTTCACTGTGCCGCTTCTATCTTTTATGTCGGATCGGTGATATTCGTGATTTCCGGGTAACCACCATGTTTGTTTAAAATTTGAAGAGACATAATCAAAGAAGTCCTGATGTTTTCCATTATAGAAAATGGCACAATGTCGCCGGCCAAAATTAACACATCGCCTATCGGTTTTATAGGATTGAGTTTTAAATACTCCTTGTTGTGTTGTAATTCGAGATGAAGATCGGAAGCTAATTGTATTTTCATTATTGCAAAGGTATTTTTACGTTAAACTTACTTCCTTTTCCCGGTTCGCTTTCCACATCAATTGTTCCTTGATATAATTCGACAATTCTTTTTGCGATGGGAAGCCCTAATCCGCTACCGGTAACAAATTTTGTTTCTGAACTCTTGATTCTTACAAAGTCCTGAAAAAGAAGTTTGGTATCTTCCTTACTGATACCGATGCCTGTGTCTTCAACCGATATCAGCAGTTGGTTATTTTTTTTGGTGATAGTTATAAATACTTCACCGTTCTCTTTGTTATATTTTACCGCATTGGAAACTAAATTATTAAGGATTATTTCCATTTCGTTACTATCGGCAGTGATATACAAATGCTCCTCGCAGTCGAGGTGTATTTTAATATTGCGTTGTATAGCCAAAGGCTCCACCGTATTGCATACACTCTTGGCAATATCGTACATGTCTATTGGTCTGAGATCGCGCTTTTTTTTCTTACTGATTCTATTCGGGTAAGGTCCAACAGATCGAATATGAGAGAACGCATCCCTTTAATTCTTTCGAGCGAGCGATTTATCATTTCCTTGTAATCCTCTATTTATTGCCAGCCTGTTCTTCTTTCATTATTCTCAAATAACCTTCAATAGCGTTTAGAGGCGATTTTAGCTCATGTGATAATACCGACAGGAATTGAAATCTGGCCTGTTTCCCTTCTTCTCTCATCTGTTTAGTCATCCGTTTCAGGTATAGGTGCTTTGTTATGTTTTCCACCGATGTCTTTAGCTCTTGCGGGGGGTAAAGGGTTTCGGAACAAAATTAAAAGCTCCTTGGTTGGTGGCCTTAACGGCAAGCTCAAGGGAGGCATATGAGGTGATCATCATTACTGAGATATCGTATTCTTTGGATTTGATGTATTCCAAAACTTCAATACCATGGATGCCTGGTAATTTATTATCAAGCAAAATGATGTCAATAGGCATTGAATCAATAATTTCAATTGCTTTTCGCCCGTCTCGGCCTCTAAAATTTCAAAAGAAAAATCCTCCTCCATAAAAGGATAGCCTACGGTGAAATTTCGCAATACTCTCTCTACGCCTGACCGAATACCAGGCTCATCATCAACAATTAAAAGTTTTAGCTTGCTCATAGTACTATGCTTTGTTGTAAATGATATTCTATAATTTGGAAGATGGTATATGGTTCATTTAAAGATAACGTGTTAACTATAAAAAAAACTAATTTATTCTTGGCAAGGTAATTATAAATTCTGTTCCTGTTGGCCCCCCCTCTTTTGGATTGTCATTGGAGCTTACGGCAATTTTTCCTTTATGTATTTTAATAATCCCCGTAAACTAATGACAGCCCAAGTCCGGTACCTTTTCCAGCCTCTTTGGTAGTGAAAAACGGAGTAAACAATTTTTCGATGTTTTCTTTTGCGATTCCTGTACCGGTATCGGCTATCCTGATATGTATGTTGTCGTTATCCCCCCCATCAATAGTAATGTTTAATGTCCCCCATCAGGCATTGCCTCAACGGAATTTTTCGAGATTGGTAATGGCATGAAGCATTTGTTCGTCATCCATCATTATCATTGGATTACTTATGTTGCCATTGATATTAACTTTGACATTAGCCGGAATGACGGTATTTTGAAGACTTCTTTGATGAAATCCACAATATCAACCTCATTGATATTAAGCTTGTTTTTTTCGGGCAAAATTTAACAGACCGCCGACTATATTTTTGCATCGCAAAGCTTGTTCGGCAATCAGCTCCAAATCTTTTCTCATCGGGTCATCCTCATTTAATTCATTAATGAGGATATTGCTGTACATAGTGATTATTCCTAACGGGTTGTTGAGCTCATGTACAATCCCTGCTGATATCTGACCCATGTTGGCTAATTTTTCCGAATGTTTTAATGCGAGTTCAGCGGTAGCTAATTTTTTTTCTTTGCTATCTGCCATTCGCTGAAATACCGATAAAGCCGTTCGGTCGTAAAACGATATATTAAAGCCATCAATAGTAAAATGGAAAGCACGCCAATTGTGGCAGCGCCTATGATAGCATTATGAACGAATTCTCTATTTTCGATTTTAGGAACGATGAGAGCGGCAATGTAAAGCTCCAATTTGTCGAAGTACTTGTATGCTACCGTCGTAAGATTTCGATCCTTTTTATAGTCAAAAATCCCTCTTTTGAGCCTTGCATTTGTTTGAAAAATGAACTGTCGCACCACGAACCACCCTCTAAATAAGGATGGATAAGCATATTCCCGTCATTGTCGAAAACAAAAGGATATCCGCTTTTGCCAATTTTAAATCCGAAAGGATCCGTTTCAACTCGCCCATATCATTTTCCTTGTTACCCACATAAAGCATTCCCACAAGAGTATCATTAAGGTTGATCGGCTCACAAGCGGTAGTGTGCCATTTGTCCATTACTAAAGCAAGGCCATAATAAATCTCTCCTCCTCTTATTGCTTCCGACATCGGTGAATTGTTAGGAATAAAAGTACATGATACACTTGTGCTATCCGAATCCTGTTCATTGGTCGAAATCCTTACAAAACCGCTGTCAATTTCCTGAAAATAGCAATCGTGCCCCCCCCAATAATGATATTGGTTAGGTTGTTTACGAAATCCTTATTTTCTGAAAGTGGTTTCCCGTCAAGTTGCCATTCTCGTAAACAAGCGATGTGTTTATCACCGCTTACTTGATCCTCTACCTCCATTTCGTAGGTTTGGTTTGTTACTTCAAGGGGGGGTAGGTCATAAAAAATGCATATGCGCTACACGAAGGTTGGTTTGAACCTTTTCTAGATTAAAAGAGACTTCTTGTTCAAATATTTTTGAGATAGTCTCAATTTCGAGTTGTAGATTTTTGGTTATTTCTTCATTAAATGCGTTGATCGAGTGGTTGATAAAGAGTAAGGTTACCGCTGTAACTACAATTATTATAATAATCGAAACCGATAGAAAAAGCTTTATTTTTAATGGTATCCTGATACGGATTTTCATGAATTATTGGTTGGTAAATATAAAAAAAGATATAATTATTTTAAGTCTAAAGTTTTGCAAAACAAAATATTGTTAGATATAACAAAACAAAACCCCCCCGAACGATTTTTTTTAAATTTCCACTTTGCATTTTTATCAATACGGCTTCTATCTTTAAAACTACCCTCAGGATATTGATTTACTATTTAATGATTTTCTGTTAATTAATGTGTTTATCAATCTCAGACAATATCATTCGTGCTTCAACAGGTTTTTTTTGAGCTCTTTAATATTTGTTGATTAAGCTTAAACCCTTCATAATTCTTATTTGCCATTATATCTGAAATTGCAAGATCAGGTTTAGCGGAGTGTAATTTCTCAATGCCTTCAATTTTGTTCATTTCAGAATGTACTTCATAGCCCTTTTTAATAAGGATTGTTTTTAGATCAGCAAATACATCAATATAGTCGTCAGCGAGTAGAATTTTTTTTCCTTGTTGTCCATTGCAGTATCGAAATCTTTATTTCACTTATTGATTTTGTTAGAAGCTATTAGTCAATATTTTTTTTGGGAGTTGGCGTTTGTGAAGCATCATTTATGCTGCAAGAGTGTTTTAAACATTAGTTATTGCAAAAATAGAAATAATTCGGTCATTTCAATTTATCATTAGGTTTGTTTTGTTATTTTGCTGATTGATAAAACTCTGAAAAAAACATTGTTTTGATGCGATATTTTATTGAATTATCTTATGATGGTTCTGCATATTGTGGTTGGCAGGTGCAGTCTTCCTCGTGCTCTGTTCAAGAGCTTTTAGAGTCGGGGGGCTTCGTTTTAAAACAGCTTTTACCGGACGTGTTACCGGTTGCGGAAGAACTGATGCAGGTGTGCATGCACATCAATTCTTTGCACATTTTGACCTTGATAAAGAAATAGATACCTCTAAACTCTCGGACGATCTTAACCGCTATTTGCCCAACGATATTGCTATAAAACAGATTTTATGGTAAATAGTAATGCTCATGCTCGGTTCGATGCCATATCAAGAACATATTGCTATTATTTGGCTACGAAGAAAAATCCTTTCATGAAGAATTATGTTTTGCCGGTACACTATTTCTTAAATTTGGATATGATGAATGAAGCTTCGGCTGTTTTAATGAAGTTCGAGGATTTTACCAGCTTTTCAAAACTGCATTCGGATGTTAAAACAAATAATTGCATGGTTACACAAGCATTTTGGAGAGTTCATGATGAGCAATTGATATTTACAATTACTGCTGATCGTTTCTTCGAGATATGGTGAGAGCTATAGTGGGAACTTTATTGGACGTAGGTCGTGGAAAAATTTCTCTGACGCAATTTATTGACATTATTCAAAATAAGGATCGCCGGAAAGCGGGAATATCAGTTCCGGCTCATGCTCTGTTTCTTGAAAAAGTAGAGTACGATTGGGATAAAATCCTTACATTGTAAAATAGCTAACATTTTGTTTAATCATAAATCATTGATATTAACTGCCATAATTGATTAAACATTAACTTAATATAAACCACATAAAATATTTTTTTTATCCTATTGAGTTAAAAGGCTTGTTTTTGACAGAAATACTATTTTATTTTGTTTTTGACAAAAAAAAGAATAAATTTAATTTAAAAATCAAAAAAATAAATTAGCAACTTAATAAAAAAATGAGCTTGAATCAGAAAAAAACGCATTATTAAAAGTATGGAAAACGTTGGTGCGGATGTAATGGAGGCGATAAGGAAGAAATATCCGGATGGGTGGACTAATCATGTGCAGCGTGTTGATAAGGGAAATGGCGAGTTTATGCACATTATTACTGTTGACACCGAAGATATATCCTATCTCATCAAGGTAAAGGTAAAAGTTGATTCCCATGAAGAAGTTGAAAAATTTACCAAGCAGGTGGATGCCGGTTTGGAAATTAATGCGCCGGCCGAGGACAATATTGATGATATTGCCGATAGCGCTGACGACAGCGCTGATGATACCGACAGCGCTGATAACCAGAGTGTGGATGACAATTAATTTTGTATTAGGAAATAATAGATGTTTGTCCCAAACAATCTTTAATCCATTCCTTGGCTAAAAAAAAGCATTTCCCCCCCTAATTCCTTATCGGAATGACACGAACCGAAATGCTTGACAATTACTCGCTTGTTGTTGTGGTATCATGCTGCTTGTACAGCCCGAGCCTTGGATGCTGTTTTACCACTCTTATTTTTAGCATAAAAACCAATTCTGTGGTTAACCTACACTATTCACTATTAATAAAAACAGTGAACTCAAGTTTAGTACCTTTTCCTACTTCGCTTTTTAAGTCAAATTCATCAACGTTTTTTTCTTATATTAGGTAGCCCCCCCATGCCTGCTCCAAAGCCCATTTCCCTTACCTTTGCCGATGCTGTGGAAAATCCTGGCTTCATAGCTTTTTCGATATCCGGTATGCCAGGTCCTTCATCAGTAAGCGTCAACTGAATTTTGTCGGTGTCAATGTTAGCATCTATCCATCCACGGTAGGCATGTGCAACAACGTTTACTTCAGCTTCGTACAAAGCAACAACTATCCTTTTGATAATTCTATAATCAACATTAAGTTGATTCAGGATTTTTTTTAATCTCACTGGAGGCGCTACCCGCTTTGCTGAAATTACCTCCTTCTACTTCAAAATTAAAATGCATTTTTTAATAAATTGGCTTAATACCATGTTTGTAAAGAATTCCGGAGATCCTAAAATTGAATAAGGTGTTTCAATCAACATCATATTGTGTTGTGTTGCCAAATGTATCATCTCTTCGGTTACTTTTTTTTGTTTCTGGCAAAAATGATTACATGGATATCGGCCATCTCAGCCGTCCGGATAGTTTGAAGATTGCACAATCCGGTAATCAACAATGGATTGTTGCTGTCAAGTGTTAATACATCGCTCATCAGATCGGAGGCAAAGGCAAGTTTCATTTGATGTGAGGAATCCGGATCTCCACACACCAACTTTCCTTCAATAAGTGGAATTAATTCTTTAACTATCATTTTATTATTTATTCAAACGAATATTAAATTTCAGCATTAGTATTTTAAAGTAATTCTCTGAGAGGTCTTGCAAAAATAGCATCTTACATTTATTGTAGCGCCTATGCCAGCTTATGTTTTGTCGGTGATTAATAGTGGCAACCTTTCAAGCAACTATGTCCATATAAGGTTCGCATATTATTTAACACGATTCTAATTTACTTGTTATTTGATTTTGTAAGGTTAAATAACTCTCTATTCTTTATAATTTAGCCGCATTAAACTTTAAATTTTAAAACGATGACAAATATTGATTGGAAGAATTTGCCTTTTGGCTATTTTAAAACTGATTATAATGTACGTTGCTACTATCGTAATGGTAAATGGGGTGAGGTAGAAGTCTCTTCATCCGAGTATATAACTATGCATATGGCAGCTACATGTTTGCACTATGGGCAGGAAGCCTTTGAGGGGATGAAAGCTTTTCGTGGTTCGGATGGGAAGATACGTGTCTTTAGGTGGATGGAGAATGCTAAAAGGATGCAACGTTCGGCTGAAGGTATAATGATGGCTGTACCGCCGGTTGAACTATTTGGCGAGATGATATTTAAGGCTATCAAGTTAAACGAGAAGTATGTTCCTCCTTACGGATACGGTGCATCCCTTTACCTACGCCCACTTTAATAGGTACTGGAGCAGAGGTAGGTGTAAAACCAGCCGACGAATATCTGTTTATGGTATTTGTTGGACCGGTCGGCCCCTATTTTAAAGAGGGTTTTAAACCGGTGAACTTCCAGATCATTAGCGATTATGACCGTGCAGCGCCATTCGGAACAGGACATATTAAAGTTGGTGGAAACTATGCTGCAAGTCTCAAAGCTCTCATCAGAGGAAAAAAAATGAAGGCTTCCCATCTGTGATTTTCCGAAATTCAGCCGATCGTAGATATATTGACGAAGCTGGCCCAGCTAATTTCTTTGGTATTAAAGGGAACAGTTATATAACGCCAGACTCGCCATCAATACTTCCTTCGATCACCAACTTGAGCCTTAGACAATTAGCAAAAGATATAGGATTGAATGTCGAATTGAGAAGCGTTGCTGTGGATGAACTTGATAGCTTTGAAGAAGCAGGAGCTTGCGGTACCGCAGCAGTGATATCGCCAATTGGTAAAATAGTGGACCGTGACACAGGAAAGGTTGTAGAATACTCTAAAGATGGAAAAGCTGGACCCATAAGCACGAAATTATATAATAAACTTAAAGGAATCCAGGAAGGAACCGAGGAAGACATTCACAACTGGAATACTGTTGTGGAATAAATATTGGAAAATCACGATTTCAAATTGGTTTTTTTGAGATTTTACATTTCT
>JMBV01000354.1_pt1 | contig 15232 bp, 18 predicted proteins | sample 616531 | NCBI WGS metagenome assembly JMBV01 (sample SAMN02727904, study PRJNA239997) | anaerobic digester metagenome | biome: anaerobic digester; isolation source: mesophilic anaerobic digester inoculated with municipal waste water sludge... | place: Germany: Bielefeld University, CeBiTec ... | reverse complement strand
AATTCTTTTAGGATATATTTCTTGTTCTGGGGGGGATCACGCGAAGACACCGCGTCAGTCAAAATATAGACCTCGTAGCCGGCTTCCATCAGGTCAAGCGCGCTTTGATAAACACAGATGTGGCTTTCAAAGCCGCATAAAATCATCTGTTTGCGTCCGGAAGCTTTGAGCGTAAGCCGGATTTCAGGGCTGGTATAGATGCTAAAGCCCATACGGGCAAATTCATGCTGCGTGGGGGAGCAGTTCGCGCACCTGTTCGGTAGTGTGGCCGATTTTGTGGGGGGAGCCTGGGCGGTGAGCAAAATGGGTATTTCCAGAGCCTGCGCGCCGGCAATCATTTTCATTGCGGCTGCGTTGTGTTTTTCGCTTTCGTGAACGACTTCGGCAAGCTTGCCTTGGATGTCAATAATCACCAAAAGCGCGTTATCAATGTTCAACATAGTCATTCCTTCATATATTTTTGCTTGTTTCAATTATAATCATAACATGAAAGAACTTAAGGCCAGAGACGCTTTCAAGGTTATCGGTGAATCCATCAAACTATGGGCGGACGACTGGGCAAACCAGGCTTTGGTCGGACTTGTTGCTATTTTGTGCAGTTTCACCATCGTTCTCTTGCCAGCAGCCACCTTCGGCGTCTTTTACCAGGCACGCGATTTGGCAAGGGGTAATCGCAGTGGGCTGATGGGCTTCTGGCAAGGATTCAAAAGTTATTTCAAACAAAATCTGTTGTGGGGCATCGTCAATCTTCTGGTCTATGCCTTTTTGATTTTCGTGATTACGTTTTACTGGTTAAGTTCCGACACCTTAAAATCCAGCGTGCCTTTGGGTATCGCGGGAGCATTTTTTTACTGTTTTGGTGTTTTGGAGCATTTGGCAATTTTTAACGCTTTCCTGTTTCTTTTTACAGGATGAGCCGTCTATGAAACTCGCCTGGAAAAATGGCTGGGCAATATTTGTCCGTTTGCGTTCTTTTAGCCTAACCATCGGTATTATCATTTTTGTTTTTCACTGTTCTCGGTCTTTACGTTTATCCCTTTGGTTCTCGCGGCTGAAGGGCTTATCGCTATAACTGGTGTGCGCGCTGTTCAAGCCACCATTCTCCCTGAACAAATATTAATATAAAAGGATATTTAACATGGCAAGAAAAATTTTAGGATATGTAGAACTCATCTGGACCTGCGACAGCTGTGGTACCAAAAACCCAGGCGCAATTAAAACATGCACGGCATGTGGTGCGCCACAAGCCGTAAACGTTCGTTTTGAGCAAGTTGACGCGAACACCTTCAATTTCATCAAAGATGAAGCCCTCATCCGTATGGCGCAATCCGGCCCGGACAAACATTGCCCCCCCTATTGTGGCACACGCAACCTTGCTGACGCACTGGCTTGCCGGCAATGCAGCGCTGATTTAACCATCGGCGCGAAATCACGCCCGAGTGGCATGGCGGTAGGCGAAGACGCCCAACCCACAGAATATGAAATTGACGATTCCACACTACCGCCAGAGCAGGCGCGCGCCACCAAGCCCTTATCGCGAAAAGTTCTTTTAATTCTCATGCTTGTTATTCTGATTATTTGTGGCTATTTTGCCTGGAACACAATCCGCGCCAACCGCACAAAAGACATCAAAGCCACCGTGGTGTCAACTGCCTGGGAACGCACCATGGCGATTGAAGCCTATACCACCGTAACTGAAAGCGACTGGCTTTCGGACATTCCCAGTGGCGCCAGTGCTTATAACTGTTCATCACAGTTGCGTGATACTTCTGACACTTACGTTCCCGGGTCAGTAGAAAATTGCAGCGAACCCTACACCATAGATACCGGCACAGGCATCGGGGGGGAAGTGGTTCAGGACTGCGTCTACGAAATTTACGAAGATTATTGTGACTATGAAACAATGGCTTGGGTGATGGCAGATACCGTCACCACACACGGTACCGACGTGTATGCCACCTGGCCTGACCCGAATTTGACGCAAAGCCAGCGCATCAGCGGACGGACCGAGAGTTACACCATTTATTTTGATGCCAACGGTCAAAGTTACATCCTGCGCACCAGCGATTATGAAGTCTTTCAGCAAGCTACGCCTGGCAGCACCTGGAAATTAGCGGTGAACAAACAAGGGGGGGATGTCCGTAAAGCGGAACCGCAAAACTGATTTCCCGAATTTACTTTTAGTATTAAAAAAACAGCTTTCATGGTGATTGCCATGAAAGCTGTTTGATTTAGCCTTTAAAAGTCAGTCAAAGCGCGTTTAAACCTCGTTAGCTGGAACCATCACGATGCGGTCCCCGGCTTTATAAGCGTACTGGGGGGCTCCCACGCCAAACCAAAAAAACTCGACCACAATGTCTTTCTTGAGTGGATTAATGGCAATCTCGCGGATTTCACCTTGCATTTCGCTATGTTTGTCTTGCAAGGCATCCAGTTCTGCCTGCATTTGTTCGTCCACCGCTTCAAGTTCTTCTTTGTAGCGTTCAACCATCAACTCTGATTCTTCAACCGCTTTTTTTAGCGCTGGCAGTAAGACGGCGTTTGGTCAGTGAACTGGTAATACTCTTGCGACGACCACCAATCACCTTGCCAACGGTTTTGTTAAAACTGCCCAGCCAACTCAGTGCGGTGGTTAAGCCAGTCGCGCCTTCTTCAAGCCGGCGACCTTTGAGCGTTTCTTCAAGCTTTTCGAGTTTCATCTCTTCTTTCATCAGCCGGTTTTCTGCGGCACTCTTTTTCTTGGCATAGTCATCGGTGATTTTCTTGCGCAGGGCTTCTTTATCCCCCCCTTGCGAGGCTTCTTCACACCTTGCCTTGAAGTCTTCCAGACTTTCATCAACGCGCGAGCTGAGTTTTAGCGTTTCATTGCGGTAGACAGTCACGGGGGCATTGCGGTAAATCCATTCCACAAAATCTTTTTTTCAGTTCGTTGATGGTCTTTTCATCATCAACCGGATAACTGAGCGAACCAAAAGTGGCGTTGCTTAGCGGAGTACTGTCAACAGCATGCAAATCTATGGCTTCCGTGGTGTAGTCTTCCCAGCGCACCAAACCGCGTCCTTGCAAATCGCGCAAACGCACAGCGATTTTTTTTGTTGTGTGTCTATATTATGCGTGCGATTAGCGTAATAAACGGTGGCTTGTCCCATCAAAAGCGCTTCATAGTGGAAACTTGGCTGTTCTCCATGGGCGACATTCTGACGCATGGCCTGATCATAAGCCGCGCCGGGGGGTTAACATTGATGGGCAGATAGGCCAGGTCAACACTCGAGGGCAATTTGGGTTCTGTGTTCAAGGTCGCCTGTGTACCAGGTTCAGCAAAACTGACTGGCGAAGCACTTCCTTCTTCTTCAGCTTGCATACTGGCATGCAAGATTGCCAAATCCGCGCCAACCAGGCGATTGAGATCTTCCAGCTTCTCGCGTGTGATAGGACCTGGCAAATAGTTCATCGCCCAGCGGGTTGTAAAGACTTCGGGCGCCTTGGCATGCACATTATGCAGTAAAAGACCCGCTTTCCCAGCGCGGTGATAGCTTTGTCGAAGTACGCGCGGTCATAACCACCAGCGATGCTGTCCAAACCGTCCAGCAGGCGCGCTTTGTCCTGTTCAGTCTGCAAGCGCCCGATCATCCAGGTGCCGGCGTTGCTGAGCGCTTTATAGTCAAGGTCAATCGGGTTTTGGGTCGAAAGCACCAGGCCAACACCAAAAGCGCGTGCCATCTTGAGCATGCGTAGAATGATGGGTTTTGATGGCGGATTAGCAACAGGCGGTAAATAGCCAGCAATTTCATCAAAATAGACTAAGGCGCGCAAATTCGTCGTGCCCGCCTGGCTACGCATCCAGGTTTCTATCGCTGTATAGAGCAAGGTTACAAAGAACATGCGTTCCTGGTCACTCAAATGCGCCAGATAAAAGACGCTGTGCCGGGGGGGTTTGCCATCAGGAGCATAGAGAATGGATCCGATATCCAAAGCCTGCCCTTTGAGCCAGTTTTCGAAACTTGGCGCGGCGATAAAGTTGTTGAGCAGCATAGCCAGTTCAAAGCGGTCTTTTTCAGGATAAAACTTAGTCATCGCGAAGACACCCAGCTTGTCAAAGGGTGGATTTTGAACTTGCAAAATGAGTGATTCAAGGTTTAGGTCAGCACCCTGACTCCAGTTGTGTTCAAAGATATTTGACAGCAAAATATGTTCGCGTGAGCGGATGGGGGGGTCAATGTTTTTAAAGCCCACCAAACCAAGCAAGGCGGTAACCGTGCTGCTGATGTTCTCGCGCAGCATTTCTTTGTTTTCTTCCCAGTCAAGTTTTGGCGCACGCAGTGAGCTGAGAATGCTTATCGGGAATGCGCTGGTCGAACCAGGCGAGTAAACAACGTAATCAACGTTCGTGGAAAGTTTTTCCATGCGGGCTTTGTCGATGCCGGAACGTTCAAGTCCTTTTGCCCAGTTGCTGGCAGCCGCGGTAGCGGCTTCTTGCACGGTCTGTCCATCGCGTTTGGCAGCGTCTTCGTCTATCCAGGGCGCGAAATCATCTGCCTGCAAATCTGGGAAGTGTAAAAGATGGTTGGTCAAGTCGCCCTTGGGGTCAATGAGAATAGCCGGGATGCCCTGCAAAGCGGCTTCTTCAAGCAGGATGATGCCCAAACCCGTTTTGCCCGAGCCGGTCATACCCACAATCACGCCATGGGTTACCAGGTCTTCCGGGTCATAAAAAGTTAATTTATCTGGGATAACTTTGCCTTCCGTCAGGTCGTAGGCTTGTCCGAAATAAAACTTTGATGAATCAATCTCCATTTTCATCTCCTTGTTACTAGCGATGCCTAATTATAAGCGATTGATAGTAAAAATTAAGCAAATCCATTACCCCCCCCATCATTTCCCGGTTTTGTTTCTGTTTGCCGAACACAGTCAAAAAAAGACCCCCCCCGGTTTTAGCCAGGGGTCTTCTCATTCAAACAATTTAAGACTATCGACTCAGTTGCCCAGAGCCCCCCCAATACCCACGATGGAGTGGGGTGATGTCTTCAATGGTAACAAAGGCATCAGGGTCAGCTTCGCGGACGATAGTTTCAACGTCTTTCACCTTCTTACGTGCGACGGTAAGGTCACACAGCCACACATTGCCGTCTTTTCCCGTAGCGTGAATTTCCGTCACAGCAAAGTCACCAGCGCGCAAAGCATCAGCAACGATTGAACCTGGTAATTTGGTAATGATAATGATATGGGCATGTCCGATGGCTAATTTTGATTCGAACCACATGCCTACCACACTACCTGTGGCAAAACCTGCTGAATAAGCAAACACTTTAAGCACATTACTGACATCGTCCAAGACAACACCAATGGAGAGAACGTAAATAACCGTCTCCAAAAAGCCTAAAACCCAGGCAATGCCTTGTTTCTTACGCATAACAAGCATGATACGTAAGGTATCAAGCGCCATACCAACCACACGCACAGCGAAAATGAGCAATGAGATTAATATGGTCTCTTTGGAAAATTCAAGCACAAAAGGACCCATTTATTCTCCTATTCTTTATTTGAGCGCCGAGCATAGCGGGATGATACAGCTCGGTCATGTATTCTTTAACCATACGGGTCATCGAAAATGCGGGCGAGATGCTGCGCATACAGTTTTCACGCGCTGAAGCCAGTCAGCGGGCAAGCCATCCGCACTGCGTTTTGTATAGTACAGTGGCACGATTTCGTTCTCCAGCGTGTCATACAAACTGTTTGCATCTGCCTTATCTTGAGCGTCTAAATCGGTGTATTCGGTTTCATCACCAATCGCCCAGCCATTAACGCCGTTATAGCCTTCCGCCCACCAGCCATCGAGAACCGAGAAGTTGAGCACGCCGTTCATAGCGGCTTTCATCCCACTCGTGCCACTGGCTTCGCGGGGGTCTGCGTGGGTTATTGAGCCACACGTCCACGCCCTGGGTCAGATACCGCGCCATATCCATGTCGTAATCCTCAAGGAAGACCAGTCTGCCACCGTTGCGGGCATCTTTCACCGCGCGATAGACTTCCTGAATCATGCGTTTACCGGGTTCATCGTTGGGATGTGCTTTACCAGCAAAGATGATTTGCACTGGTTTCTTCGGATTCGTGATGATACGCAACAGGCGGTCCCAGTCGTGGAAGATTAAATTAGCGCGTTTATAGGTCGCAAAGCGACGCGCGAAACCAATAGTAAGCGCGCTCGGTTCCAGCAGAACACCACTTGCCACAGTTTGCACGGGGGGGTGAACGTTGTTATTCGCCCACTGATACCGCGCGCGGGTAACCATGTAGTTAACCAGTTTCCGCTTGAGATGAAAGCGGATTTGCCAGAGTTCTGCGTCATCTATTCTTTCAATGCCCTCCCACATCTTAGGGTCATCAATGTGATTAATCCAGTCAAGACCAAAGGTGCGCTTATAAAGTTCAGCAATGCGCCGGGCAAGCCAGCTGAGCGTATGCACACCGTTGGTAACAGAGCTGATAGGCACATCATCTTCAGCTTTGTCTTGCCAAAGGCCTTGCCACATACCCCCCCGCGAAACTTTGCCATGCAGTTTGGAAACGCCGTTGCGATAATTTGAAAGCCGTAAGGCCAAAACAGGCATACTAAAGACTTCATCAGCCCAGTCATTCCTGACTTTAGCCAGGTCCAAAAAGCCTTCGCGGTCCAGTCCGAGTTCGCCCCAGTAATTGCTAAAGTATTTATCAACCAGCCAAATGGGGGGGAATTCATCGTTACCGGCAGGCACAGGTGTGTGCGTGGTAAAGATGTTTGAAGCACTGACAATTTCTTTGGCTTCTTCCATCGTCTTGCCACTGGCTAGGAGCTGGCGCAGACGTTCGAGACTCAGGAACGCGGAATGACCTTCGTTCATGTGATAAATTGTGGGTTTAATGCCCAGGCGGTCAAGCGCGCGCATACCACCGATGCCCAACAGGATTTCCTGCGAGATACGCAGTTCCGGGTCGCTGATATAGAGTTTATCGGTCAGCTGGCGGTCTTGCGGGCTGTTTTCAGGCAAGTCGGTATGCAAAAGCACAAGGGTAACCCGACCAACTTTGAGCTCATAAAGCCGTGCCCAAAGTGTACGTCCTGGCAAATCAACAGATATCTTGACGGGTTCGCCATTTTGTCATAAAGTGATGCAATCGGCAAATCGTTGAAGTTGATTTCAACATTGCGGGCGACCTGCCAGCCATCTTCGGTAATGCGTTGCGCAAAGTAACCGTAGGTGTATAAGAAACCCACCGCGGTAAAGGGCAAATCCAGGTCGCTGGCTTCTTTTACGTGGTCACCACTTAAAATACCCAAGCCACCGGCATAGACCTTTAGCGATTCATGCAAGCCGTATTCAAATGAGAAATAGGCAATGTGTTCATCAGCCAGTTGGGGGGGATAATTCACGTTAAACCAGGTATCCTTCTCTTGCATATAAGCGTCAAACGCACGCATCACGCTATCATAACGCTCCAGAAAATAGCGGTCTTTAATCAGGTCTTCAAAACCTGGTGATCTACTTTGCGTAGAAAACAACCGGATTATGGGTCGAGAGATTCCAATTAAGTTCATCAATTTCCTTAAAAGACGGGTCGCTTCCGGGTTCCATGTCCACCACAGATTGTGGGCAAGTTCGGCAAGCCGTTTAATACGATAAGGCAGATTGAAGCCATCGGGCAAATGTCGATTTATTTTTTTTCCATATTTCCTTTTCCTTTTTACTGATATGGCACCTAAAGCGCCATGATATTCTCAATATAGTAGATGTATCAACTACTTTAACTTCACCATTATACCGTTATTTTCATTTATGTGTTTTTCTTGTACTCTTTCCTGTATAAGCTGGTGCACTCATATAAACTACCTGACACAAGCGCGTATCAGACAGCCGGCTAAAAAGCCTTTGGTCAAGTTCAGAAGGCTGGCGCGATGTGGTCATCACCGTGGGCAACTCTGCCACATAGCGATAGTTGAAAAGCTGATAAATCTTCTCGCGTGCCCATGGCGTGGCAGACTGCGTGTCCAGGTCATCAAGGATAAGCAACCGCGTTGAGCGGATTTCATCAAAGCGCTTGTCCAGACTTTGTGTGCTGTTTGGGGCAAAAGCCGCGCGCAGATAATCCAGCAAATCGGGCACACCCACAAAAGCGGTGGCGCGCCAAGCGCGGCCTGATAATTCCCGATTGCCGCGGCGAGATGCGTTTTGCCACAGGCATAAGGCCCCCCCTGGAAAAGCAGCCAGCCTTGCGGGTTTTTGGCATAGGCCTGGGCAATGTCCAAAGCATGTTTGAGTGAAGCCTTGTCTTCAGCCAACATACCAGGTTCGTTGGCGCGCAAGCTGAAAGTGTCAAACTGTTGTTTATTGTGCAGATTCAGCGTGCTGAGCTCCGGATGGCCAACTTCATCGGTTGGATTGCGATAGTCCGGCGCAAGGATATCCACACGAGTCACGATTTCAGGGTCAGTCAAGCGCGAGCGGATGCGTCCTTCAAAATCATTAAAGCGATAATTTGTGGTAATCACCGTAGGAAGCTGACTAATATAGCGGTGATTGATAATTTGGAAGAGTTTTTCCTGCGCCCATGCCGTCGAACTTTGCGTGCCAAAGTCATCCAAAATAAGTACCGCCACATTGCGAATTTCAGCAAAACGACTTTCAAAGCTGCTTTCGCTGTCGGAACTGAAGGAAAACGCAACCAGTCGAGCAAGTCTGGCACGGTCAAAACAGGGTTGGCACGCCTCTGTTTAAGGTTTCATTAGCGATGGCGGCTGCCAAATGCGTTTTGCCAGAGCCATAGGTGCCCGTCAGCAAGAGCCAGCCCTGGCAATTATCGGCAAAATGTCGCGCGGAATTGTAGGCCTGCTGGAGCGATGCCGCTTGCTGAGACGCCAAACCTACCCGTCCTCTTGGCTTAAATGTCTCAAAAGTCAGGTCGCGCAGACTGCCAAGATTGCTGAACTCAAAAGCGCGTTTTGCTGGTCACTTTGCACCCGCTTTAGCCGGCAACTGCAAATATACAACTTACCATAATCAGGGTGGTCAATGGGCACCTCATGCCCCCCCACAAAGCCCAAACCCAAACAATAGGGGGGGCAGTCTGGGTCACCAAAATGCTGGTCAGCGGGACTTTGGCGGTAGCTTATTTCTTGTTCAGGGTTGGTCTCGCTCTTGCTGTTGCCGAGTGAGTCTTCTAAATGCTTCGATATCGCTTTGATGTCCTTCATCTCGTTTGTCTCGTCCTCGTTCTTTCCAGGCAAGCAAGATAGCTTTTACATATTTCCAATTGCGGGCGTTGCGTTCCACAGCCTCGCGGACAGCATCTTCAATCCACTCTGCCGGAAAATCAATTTCATCTTGCTTTAGCTGTTCGGCCATCATAGGTGTAATAATGCCGATATGCGTCTCATAAAGTTTAAAAATGTTCGGGCGTTCATCTTCTAAACTTAGGTTTGAAGATGTTTGTTCCAAAAGACTCTTTTCGCCCAAACTTAAGTTTTGATATAAAATCGTCCTTCTGGCGTTCCCGCGATGAGATAGTCGGTCTCATTCTCGCGCCAGAGAATCAATAATGCCTTTTCCAAAAGCTCGTCAAGCGCCGTTTTAGCCTTTTGTTTCTGACTGCCATGCCATTTCGAGAAGTTTTCCAGCAGCTTTTCCTGTTCAACATAGGCCACAGAGTCCTTGGCTGATGAACATATACTAAAGTAATGCACCAAAAGCAAAACGGCTTCGCCACTCAAGCCCACACAGGCACTCACAAAATCGCGCGGAAGCGCGACAAGATGAGTATTTGTGTTAAAGCCACCAGGCGACCTTAATCCCTGACTCATCTGGGCATCTCTTGACGGGTAGCATCACGGAACATCGCCAAACGCTCGATGAAAACCAACTCAATACCACTGTGAGTGGGACCATTACGATGCTTGGCGACAGCGAGCCGCGCCAGGTTGTGGAAAGGACTGTCTTCGTTCATTTGGTCAGGTCGATTGATGAACATAACGATATCCGCGTCCTGTTCAAGTGAGCCCGATTCGCGCAGGTCTGAAAGTACGGGTTGCTTGTCCTGACGTTGTTCAACCGCGCGCGAAAGCTGCGCGGCAGCCAAAACGGGCACACCAAGGTCACGGGCAAGCACTTTGAGATAGCGCGAAATGTACGAAACTTCCTGCACCCTGTTCTCGGTACGCGTATCGCTGGACATCAGCTGCAAATAGTCCACAATGACCAAGTCAAGCCCTTCCTCCATCTTTAGACGCTGACATTTAGAGCGCATCTGTAGTGGTGTAATCGCTGGCGTGTCGTCGATGAAAATGCGCGACTCACCCAAAAGGCTCAAAGCGTGAAAAGTGCGTGTCCATTCTTCGTCAGTAAGTTTAGCAGATCGCAATTTTTGCGAGTCAATGCCTGTTTCCTGGGCAAGCATACGCTGAAGCAACTGCGTGTTGGACATTTCCAGCGAGAAAATAGCCACATTACGTTTAAGACGCATGCCCACATGTTTGGCAATGCCCAGTAAAAAGCCGGTTTTACCCATGCCTGGGCGCCCCGCGACAATAATCAAGTCTTCCTTCTGCAAACCATCCAAAACCAAATCCAGGGAACGTAAGCCCGTCTCAAGCCCGCTAAGGCCTTCGGTCTTCTTGCTGACTTCCTGAATACGTCGCTGGTAATCCATTGCCACGCTGGAAAGGGGGGGCACCAAATCGCGACTGAAACGCGCCTGGCTAACACCAAAAATCGCGTTTTCAGATTCCTCAATAACCGCGTCGATGGTCATATCTTTGCGATGGGCGATTTTAGCAATTTCGTTGGCTGATTTCAAAAGACGCCGGCGCAAAGCAAGTCCTTTTATCGTTTCTGCATAGGCTTCAGCATGCAAAGAACTGGGCACAAGATTCGTCAGTCCAACCAAATAAGCCATACCACCGCTGTCATCAAACCGGCCCGCACTTTCGAGTTCTTGTTTGACGGTAAGCAGGTCAATATTTCGGTCAGCATGGAGCAAACTCTTGAACGCGTCCCAGATCCACTCGTGCTTATGAATATAAAAATCTTTTGAGTCGAGTTTCGGCGAGACGTCAACAAAAGCATCAGGATTGATGAGAATAGCACCAATCAGAGCTTCTTCCAACTCACGGTCATAAAGTTGGGTTGGGACAAGATTTTCGTTTTGGGTTTGGTAGTCTTGATCACTCATGGCAATTCTTTATTAGTTATTGTTTATTGTAGGGCCAAAAAGGATATCGTCAAGGTCGATATCTTCGTCATCGTCATCGTCATCATCGTCTTCATCGCTATCAATTTCAATTTCGGCATCTTCAATAATTGCATCAGGCGTTTCTTCAAGTGTGGAAAGAAAGTCGCTAAAGACGCTAAGGTCTTCCAGTTCACCGTCATCCCCCCCTTCAACTGGGTCAACCGACAGGTCATAAGGAACACGGTCTTCGGGTTGGATAGCAACTTTTTCCAAGATATCTTCCGCGATAAAAATGGGTACACGCGCGCGCACCATCATAACAAGAGCATCCGACGGACGGCAATCAATATTGATTTGCTTGCCTTCCAAAAGCAAGACCAGCTGCGCAAAATAAACATCTTCATCAATGGCAACGATTTCAACGCGCACAAATTGCGCGCCAAGGGATTGAATAGTGCTAAGCAACAAGTCATGGGTTAGCGGTCGCGCGGTTTGCACACCTTGCAAAGCGATGGTCAGGGCTTCGGACTCGAACAGACCAATCCAGATGGGCAAATAACGTTCGCTGTTTTTATCTTTAAGCACCACAACGCGATCCTGGTTGGTTAAACTAACCCTGACGCTATCAATCTCACATTCTGTCATTTTTGTCATAGTACATCAATCCCGGAATTAAATACACTTTTGATTCTAACACGCCATGACGCTTTAATCACATATTTTAAGCTTGGCTTTGCGATAATATTTTACATACTGAAATAGATGGAAAAATGAAAATTGCACTCTTGAATCTAAGCAAATTTCTAAACTTTCGACTATAATAGCCAAATCAGCACGTTTTAACATTTTTAAGGTCTTTTAGGCCCATTTTGTGCGCGCTTTGTTTTGGAATTATTAGGGTTTTGTATTAATGGAAAATGGATTATCGGTATTATTAATAGAAGGCAAACGCCGGCTTAAGAATAATTTTGCGCAAGAGCTTTCTGATAAAGGATTTGATGTCACCACCGTCACCAGTGGCGCCACGGCATTAGAAACAATCCCGGAGCTGATGCCCAATGTGGTCGTTATCAACGCCATGAGTTTGCGCACAAATGGCCTGCGCATCACCAACTGGATTCGTACTGCCTGGCCAGATTTGCCAATCATTCTCATCATCGCCGAAGACGAAGCCATCACCAACGCGTCTCAGGCGAACGTTCTTTTGCGCCTGCCTTTTACCATGCAAAAACTCATCAACCGCCTGCGCCTGTTTAACGAGGTCAAACATAAACACATTCTGAAAAAGGGCGACCTGGAACTTAACACCCAAACCGCTGTGGCGCATTACAAGGACAAAGAAGCCCATCTTACGCCACGCTGTTCCGACCTTCTGCGGGTGATGATGGAAAACCGGGCAAAGTACTCACCCGCAAAGAACTTTTTAGCCATGTGTGGGATACTGACTACACTGGCGATACGCGCACCCTGGACGTGCATATCAGCTGGTTGCGCAACGCCCTGGAAGAAAACCCGCGCCAGCCCGAACTCATTCAAACCATACGCGGCATCGGATACAAACTTAATCTTTAGTCCCTGATTATGTAAGCAAAAAAAACAGCCCCCGAAACTTCTCGGGGCTGTTCGATATTAAACTAAACTTGAAGTTTAGCCACCCACGCCAATCACCAGCGCGAGCAATAAACCACCAGCGATAACACTGCCCAGTTGACCAGCTGTGTTGGTTCCCATGGCATGCATGAGAATGAAGTTGCTGGGGTCTTCGTCAAGCGCCATCTTGGCAGACAAACGTCCCGCCATCGGGAAAGCGGAAATACCACAAGCGCCAATCAAAGGATTGACCTTGTTCTTGGTAATAAGTGCCATCAGCTTGCCAAACAGCAAACCAGCGACGGTGTCAATCACGAACGCGCCAAGACCCAAAGCAAGCACCATGAGTGTCTTGAGATTTAGGAAACTATCGCCCGTCATCGTTGAGCCAATAGACAAGCCCAGGAAGAGTGTGGCGATGTTGATCAGTTCATTCTGCACCATCTTGCTCAGGCGGTCCACCACCAAAGCTTCACGCAAAAGGTTACCCAACATCAGCGCGGCCATCAATGGCGCGGCGTCGGGGGCAACCAAAGCGACCAGGATCGTGACCAGAATGGGGAAGATAATCAGCGTAAGACGCGATACAGGTTTGGGGCATATTCCATGCGGATTAAGCGCTCTTTGCGGGTGGTCATCAGCTTCATGATGGGAGGCTGAATGATGGGAATCAGGCTCATATAGGAATAAGCCGCCACCGCAATCGGCGCTATTAAGTCCGGGTCTGCCAGCTTGTTAGCCACGAAAATAGCAACCGGGCCATCAATCGCACCAATTGAGCCAATAGAAGCCGCATCGTTCAGATTGAAGCCCAGCAAAATCGCTAGCAAAAGCGTGAAATAGATACCAAACTGTCCTGCCGCGCCCAGCAACACCAAACTCGGTTGCGATAAAAGCGGACTAAAGTCAATCATCGCGCCAACACCGATGAAGATAAGCAACGGGAAGAGTTCCGTTTTGATACCAGCATCGTAGATGACTTTCATGAAACCAACCTGATTACTCATGCCCAGGTTGGCGAGCAAAGCGCCAAAACCAATCGGCAAGAGCAAAACCGGTTCAAAGTCTTTGGCAATGGCAAGATAAATCAGCACCAGAGCGACGACGATCATGACTGCATTTTCCAGCCAAACGCCATGAAGCCCTTGCCAACTTCAGCCAATAGTTGCGTAAAATCCATTATCAACCCTCCTAACCTTGCCAGCTTATTAGGGCTTCGCCGTGTTTAACTAAATCACCTTCATTAACATGAATGCGTGCCACGACCCCCCCAGCGCGGTCAGCGCGAATTTCGTTCTTCATCTTCATCGCTTCCAGGGTCAAAAGTTCCTGACCTTCTTCCACGCTATCGCCTTCGCGCACATTAATTGCCACGATGGTACCCGGTAAGGGCGCGTTGAGCGTGCTTGCGCCAGCGGCAACCGCTGCACGTGCCGGAGCGGCAGGAGCAGCCTCGGGTGCAGCAGGAGCTACAACAGGCGCAGCAGCTGCAGCGACTGCGGGTGCGCTGGCTTGTTCTTCGGGCCACACCTGATATTGAACACCATCAACTTCGGCAACCACCGGTCGCGCGTGAATGTCGTGAATAGTTACTTCATAGATTTTTTTCTTGAATTTCAACCTTAATTTTCATTAGTTTCGTCCTCTTTTATTTGAAAGCAATTGTTGGGCACGTCCGATGCTCAACCAGTTGGACCCTTGCGGGTCTGAACGCCGGGCGCAAAACTTTGCGCGCTGGGGCGACTTAGCGCGTATGCCACTGCCAACGCGGCTGCCAGACGCTGACCTTCATCGTCGTCCACAGTCTGTGCAGCCGGCACATCCAAAGCAGCTGGCTCAAGTTCAACAGCTTCATCGGCATCTGGCTCGTCTGAAGCTTTTTCGCGTGGGTTGGTTAACCAAACCAGCAAAGCCATGATGCCCCATAAAAGGAAAATCATGACAAAGACCAAGCCCATGCCGATACCGGTAATCAATAAGCCTTGTTTAAATGTTTCAATCATTCTGCCTCCTTAGACTGGCATATTGCCATGTTTTCGTGGCGGAGTATTTTCAACTTTATTGCGCAGGGCATGCAAAGCTTCAATCAGCTTACGGCGCGTTTCAGCGGGTTCAATGACCTCATCGATAAAGCCAGCCTTGGCTGCTTCGTAAGGATTGAGATATTCTTCCTGATATTGCGCGGTAAGTTCAGCGCGTTTGGCTTCGGGGGGGTCCGCGGATTCGCGGATTTGTCTGCCATACAGAATGTTGGCGGCACCTTCGGCGCCCATCACAGCGATTTCAGCGCTTGGCCAGGCATAACAAATATCCGTACCCATATATTTGGAACTCAGCACCACATACGCGCCACCATAAGCCTTGCGGGTCACGACGCTAATCAATGGCACCGTCGCGTTGGCATAGGTGTAAAGCACCTTGGCGCCATGGCGAATAACGCCAC
>JMBV01000353.1_pt1 | contig 15281 bp, 20 predicted proteins | sample 616531 | NCBI WGS metagenome assembly JMBV01 (sample SAMN02727904, study PRJNA239997) | anaerobic digester metagenome | biome: anaerobic digester; isolation source: mesophilic anaerobic digester inoculated with municipal waste water sludge... | place: Germany: Bielefeld University, CeBiTec ... | reverse complement strand
CCCATCGATACCGGTTTCACGAACCCAGAACATCATCGCCTCTATCATTGCTTTTCGCATCTCATGTTGACTATAATCCAGCTGAGCAATATCGGTCCAGTCGTACATGATACTCAAGTCCCCCCCAGGCTGTCTCTCAAGTACCAGCCAGGGTTAGCCTCAACCCACACGGCATCGCGCGATGTGTGGTTTGCAACCCAATCGAGAATCACCTTCATTCCCATCTCCTGCGCCTGCCTTACAACCGACTTAAAATCATCAAATGTGCCAAACTCGCTGTTTATCTGAGTATAATCCCTGACAGAGTAATAACTGCCGAGAGTACCTTTTCGGTCTTTTCCCCAATACTCTGTACCGGCATAAACCACAAGATATCAGCGCCCAGCTCCTTTAACCTTTGCAGTTGCCCAGAGAAAGCGCTGAATGTACCTTCCGGTGTAAACTGACGGATATTAACTTCATAAATGACTGCATTGTAAACCCATTCGGGATGCGCATTATTTATGGTTATTTCATTCTCCGCTTTATTTTTATTTCCACACGAAAGCAATAGTGAAAGCGTGAGAAGTGATAGAAATAATTTCTTCATATGATAATTCATTTTTCCTTTTTTTTCTATTATTATTAGCCATGTATGGCCAGATTAACTTTTCTTTAACCTGTATACATCATCCTATCCTGTACAAAAAAAGATGCTAAATGCACCAAGGATAAGAGAAAAGCCCGCCAGAACCATCGTCTTTATAACTTGTCCCTCGAAAATCTCACTGGTAATATATCCAAGGATACTCGCCGCCAGGATTTGGGGGGGAATTACAATAAAAAAATTGAAAATACCCATATATGTCCCCATCTTATCGGAAGGGAGAGAGCCGGTAAGTATGGCATAAGGCATAGATAGGATGCTGCCCCAGGCAAATCCTACGCCTATCATCGGTATAAGGAGCATAGTTGGGTCTTTGATAAAAAGAGAGAGATAAAAGAGATTCCGCCTGAAGCAAGAGCTATTGAATGGGTAGACTTTCTGCCGATCTGTTTTGCAATAACCGGAAGCAGAAAGGCACTAACGGCAGAGACTGCATTATAAACAGCGAACAGTACCCCCCCACCCAGTTAGCTCCCTGATTATACAATTCTGATGAAGAATCGGTTGTTCCATACACATGTTGCGTTATCGCCGGAGTGGTATAGATCCACATTGCATAAAATGCCAGCCAGGAAAAAAAATTGAACTATAGCAAGTTGCCCCATGGTACCTGGCATGTGAAGCAGGTCGTTCATTATACCTACCATACCTTTCGGTTCGGGCGATTTTTTTAGTTATAAGTCCCGACAACAGCAAGATAATTCCAAAAACAAGAAGCAGGCCGCCAACAATGTAGAGTTGTTTATTCTGATCTGCTAATCCCGAAAACATAATAAACAATGTGGCAGCAAGTCCCACAACCGTCCATATAAGCCCCCCCTTTCTAAAAAAAACTGAGGAGATGTAACCGGTGGCTTCACTACAGCTTTAACACCAGTGGCCTCCTCTTTTTCTTTCTCAAATGCTGCCAGTTCTTCGGGGGGGAGTACTCTTTAGAGGTTAGTACAGTGTACAACACCGAAGCAAAAAGCACCACGCCACCAATATAGAATGACAGCTTGACCGATTGTGGGATAACCCCTTCCCCGGCAGTATTTGAAACACCAAACCAGTTTGTGAGAATGTAGGGCAAAGCGGAAGCAATTACGGCACCGGTACCAATAAAGAAACTCTGCATTGCAAACCCCCCCATTGTTCTCTGCCCGGACGGAAGATTGTCACCTACAAAAGCCCTGAAAGGTTCCATAGAAATGTTGATTGATGCATCCATGATCCACAGCATACCTGCAGCGATCCAAAGATGTGGAGAGTTGGGCATAACAAACAGCGCCATCGTGGTAAAGATTGCTCCTATCATGAAATAAGGCCGGCGCCGGCCAAAACGGTTCCAGGTTTTATCACTAAAATGGCCGATAATTGGTTGAACTATGAGTCCTGTAATAGGTGCGGCAATCCAAAGGATAGGTATGTCTTCCACCCTTGCACCCAGGGTCTCAAAAATACGGCTTACATTTGCGTTTTGCAGAGCAAAACCGAATTGAATGCCAAGAAATCCGAAACTCATATTCCAGATTTCCCAAAAGGAAAGATGTCTCTTCTTCATATTAGAATATTTGGAACAAATATAGCGAGCATTCTACACTAAAACCATAATAACAGATATCAATAGCTTATTTTCCCACTGCAATCGAGTGCATTATCTGACGGCTGCCTGGTAGAGTCTTTAACCACCAGTTCGGTTTTAATCAGACGGCTGACAACACCTTGTTTTGTTTCTTTTCCTTCAATACGGTTGATAAGAAGGCGGGCAGCTGCCTTACCCATTGCAAAGCCATGCTGGTCAACTGTGGTAATCGTGGGATCAGTTACTTCAGTTATATAGCTATTGGTAAAACCGCAAACCGATATTTCTTCAGGGATAATGAATCCGGCAGACTTTACAATCTGCATGCAATAGGCAGCCACCTCATCATTTATGCAAAAAAAAGCATCGGGCACGGGATCAAGCCTCAGTAACTCCGGTATTATCTCCTTCGCCAGCTCAACAGTATCACACACCCTGCTTATGTTTTTATCTACAGGCAGTTTATGCTTAAGCAGTGCATCCTCATATCCCATACGCCGGTTGTTTGCAATAGGCAATGAATGTGTTGATCCCAAGAAGGCTATGCGCCTGCATCCTGTCATTATTAGATGCTCCACAGCATTAAATGCGCCCGCGTAATCATCAACCACCACTTTATCGGTATTGATCCCAGTACATATACGATCAAAGAAAACAAGATGGATATTATTATCAATAATTTCCTGAAAATGGTCGAACTTGTTGGTGGTTTTCGATTGCGATGCCAGAATACCGCACACACGGGCATCAAGTAATGTCTCAACACTTCTCACCTCTCGCTCATAATCCTCATTGGAGTGACAGAACAGAAGATTGTAACCTTCACTTTCCGCCTCGTACTGAATACCGGAAAGCACAGTAGAAAAGAAATAATGCACTATCTCCGGCACTATTACACCAATAGTGTTATTCCGGTTGGTGCGCAACAGCATGGCCAAAGTGTTGGGCTTGTATCTATGTTTCTTGGCATAATCTTGCACCAGCTTTCTTGTTTTCACGCTGATTGCAGGATTGTTTTCATAGCCCGCGATACAGTGGACGGTGAAAGCTTAAGCGCATTAGCGATATCTTTTAAGGTAATCTGGGCCATTTTAAATTTCTTTTCTCAAAAATATAAAAAAAATTGAGAAATAAACAATATTTAAGTAAAATTTTTACCGAATTGCTGTTAACTGTTTTCCCCCCCAAAAATGTTTCATGTAAAACAAACATTTTTACGAAGATATTTCCTACATTTGTCCCTATTAGTATCATTGAAATATTATGTCTGAAAACAAAAAAAATTAACCCTTAACATCCAATCGGAGATTGGTAAGCTTGATGCCGTATTGATTCATTATCCCGGTACTGAAGTAGAGAATATGACTCCCCCCCGCAATGCTCAAAGGGCACTATACAGCGACATCCTGAATTTATCCATAGCCAGAAAAGAGTTCGACCAGCTTCAGGGTGTTTTACATAAAACCTCTGTTGTGTATGAAGTATCGGATCTGTTGACGAAAATTCTGGAACATGAAAATATGAAAGAGGGCCTTCTGCGAAAATATGCGATATGGAACAGGTATCCGGCTATTTTAACTACCTGATGGAGCTCCCTGTATCCACTCTTGCAAAATTTTGATTGAGGGGCTCCCTATGCGAATTAATACTCTGACCGATTTTCTGAGAGATGAGTATTATGCTTTGAAACCTCTCTATAATTTCTATTTTACACGTGATTCGTCGGCGATCATCGGTAACAGCACAGTGGTATGCAAGATGGCCAACACCGTCAGGATGAGGGAATCACTGATAATGGATGCCATTTTCAGAAGTGGACTCTTTTTCAACACAAACGTATTGAATGTATATGAATTATCACAAAACGACCCTTTGGTTAGGATTGAAGGAGGCGATGTGCTGGTGGTACGTGACGATATACTACTTATTGGAAACGGGACAAGGAGCAGTACACAAGGGATAGATCTGCTGGTTAAGGAGTTCTGCAATTCAGGCACAGGGAGGAAGCATGTTATAATACAAGAGTTGCCTGAATCGCCTGAATCGTTTATTCACCTCGATATGGTTTTCACACTGCTCGACACCAACAAGGTTATGATTTATAAACCCCCCCTCATAATGAACAATACTCCATATCAGACAGTTCACATGAAGATTGATAACGGAAAAGTGGTCAAAATATCATCTGCCGGAGGAATACTGGGCCTGTTAAGAAAGCTGGGGGGGCTCGATCTGGAACCGGTTATCTGTGGTGGAAAAGCTGACGACTGGGATCAGGAAAGGGAACAGTGGCACAGTGGCGCCAACTTTTTAGCTATTGCACCGGGAAAGGTACTATCGTATGCACGAAATATCCACACACTTGAAGAATTGGACAAGAACGGGTTTGAAGTGGTCACGGCCCGGGATGTAATCAACAACAGGTACGACCTGAATTCATCGAAAACTGCGTTATCACACTCGAAGGATCTGAACTGCCACGGGGGGGTGGCGGGGGGCCCAGATGTATGACAATGCCGTTGAGCAGGGCTATAATATAGCCTTTATCTCTTCGAGAGAATATACCGTAAAGGTTGGTTCAAATTCAAGTGCATTTTTCTCATTGGATTGAACCATATCTGATCAATGCAGCTGTTGTATGCACCCACTATATCGGCCTCCCAGCTGTCACCAATCATCACTGTCTGGTCGCGTCTCGAATTGGTATTTGTCAACGCATGGGTAAACATACCGACGTGCGGTTTGTTAATACCGGCGTCCTCAGAAAGAATGATCTTATCAAAATAGGGTCTTAATCCTGAGTTTTCAATTTTTTTTGTACTGCACCTCTCTGAATCCGTTGGATAGGATATGCATACGGTACCTTGGTTTCAGATACTCCAGCAGATCTATTGTGCCATCAATAAGCCGCGTTTTGCGTGTAGTCCTCTCCAGAAAATCGTCGCTCACTCTTTTGCATATTCCGGATCATCAATTCCAAACTCTCTAAGCGGTACAAGGAACCGCTCTACAATAAGTTCATCTTTTTTTTATATTACCCTTACGATACATTGACCAGAGATGATTATTGGAGGGCATATACACATCGTAATACTCATTAAATGTTAAGTAAAACCTGTTGTATCCATAATCATGATAGATCTCCTCAAGACACTCCTTCCCGTTGATATGTATATCCCAGAGCGTATCGTCGAGATCAATAAAAAGATTTTTGTATGCCATAATAAAAAAATCACGGAGTGACTCTGAAACCACTCCGTAACTTATTTTTCCGGTTAAATAAACTCAGCTCACTTCAATAATCAGATACTTAGTCAGACTCCAGAAACGCTGTGTGTCAGTAATCTGAAAGGTTAGATTGCCATCGCCCCCCCCTCACAAACTCATAGGTTCCTTCAGGATGGGTTGACCACAACTTCCCTTTTTTTTCGCATACAGAGGAATTTCAGTCACTTCTCTGATATCGATCTTTAGAAAATAATCTTTATTGAAGGTATCCTTCAACACACGTGTAGGTTGCAAAAATCCGCCGGATAGAATCTTCTGATCCTTCAGCTCATTTCCAGTCCCGAAAACATAGTATGCGGTATGCAGAGACCTATCTTGTTCCTTAATAGTTACCGACTGCTGTTCGGCTTCCTGTGCCAAAGAGGTAATATCCTGAGAAAGCTGAACAATCTGCTCATCCCTGAGTGCAAGCTGTTCCTGTAAGACAGTCAACCTGGAAGCACTCTCCTTCATTTCATTGTTTAACCGGTTAATGGTGTTTTTAACGATGCAATCTCCTTGTTACTGCTACTGAATTTTTTTTATTCAGTTCATTCAATTGAGACTTGTTACGCTGAAGGATCTCATTGATCATCTTAAAATTCTCATTAACACGGTCCTTGGTAACCTGACTCATTTCTCCACCTTGTGCCGACTGTGTTGAGATATAGTTCTCAGCCTCTCTTATCTTGCAAAATTTGCCTCCACCTCACTAATCACGGCCATCATTTCAACAGCCTCTGCCTCTGCGCCTGCCGATTGCATAAGCAAGGAATCACGCTGAGCCTGAAGCTCTTTATACTCTTTCGATTCCTTTACATTTGTACATGAAACGATAAGTCCCATTACAAAAACGGTATTAACACTTTTTTTAATTTTCATAACGATTGTTGTATTTTTTTCTTTATATTGCATCTAACTTTTGCATTAAACGATATCACAGTAAAACTATTTACTTTAAAGGGTGCAGAAAAGTTTACCCCGAATTAATTATCATTGATAATCTTTTATTGTTCTAATCATTATCATACTCGTTTCATACGATTGATTACACTTGAGCCCACTTTAATGAATCGTTTTGTGAAAAATGATTCTTTATTTTCAAGTGATTATGATGTCTAATCTTCTAATTTGAGACTTTTTCAAGCAGACTCACACTTTAATTATTAAACGATTGAGAATATTAAATAGTTTGATCGTAAGCAATTTAATCATTTTCCACTTACTACAATTACAAATTCGCCCCCCCTCGGCTCATTCTCTGTAAAATAGGATACCAGCTCAGAGAGCGTCCCTCTTACTGTCTCTGCATACATTTTTGAAATCTCCCTCGATACCGATGCTGCACGGTCACTCCCAAGATTTTCCGCCAGCTGGGAAAGTGTTTTCACAACCCGATATGGCGATTCATAAAAATCATGGTCCTTTTCTCTTCCTCAAGCTGCTTAAGCCTGGTCTGCCTTCCTTTTTTTTATGCGGAAGGAATCCTTCGAAGCAAAAGCGTTCGGCTGGCAATCCCGATTCCATCAATGCCGGGACAAAAGCTGTAGCACCGGGAAGGCACTCCACATCTAAATCTTCCTGTATGCAAGCCCGTACAAGCAAAAAAAACCGGGATCGGATATGCCAGGTGTGCCAGCATCAGAGATAAGCGCAATGTTTTCACCTGTTTTCAGCCTTTCAACAACATGTGCAGCAGAATGATGTTCATTAAACTTATGGTGCGACTGCATATGTGTATCAATACCATAGTGCTTCAACAAAAATCCGCTCGTGCGTGTATCTTCAGCCAGAATAAGATCACACTCCTTCAGGACTTTTAGCGCTCTTAACGTTATATCCTCTAAATTGCCTACGGGTGTGGGTACTACATAAAGTTTTCCCATCGCTGCAATATTTTGTTACTCAAACACTATTTTTATAACTCTTAGAAACTCCTTCACGGTTTTATCCTCAAAATTCCATTTACAATTCTCCATCAAATACTTTTCGGCATCTTTGTAGTTTTTAAATTCATTCAGGGAGTTCATTATATCATTCATCTCATCACGGTTGTTGTTGAAAAGTTCTCTCTGGAACAAGAAACGATCGTTAAGGCTGATGCTCCGCTTCAGATCCAGAACAGTAGGTGGTGCCTTAATAACATCATTCAGGGAAAGAGGTGTCATCTTTTCATCAGATACTTTTCTGAAGAAGATGGTTTTGGATCCTCAAAGGACTGTGTTGCACCAGAGGTGCGTGGATTTTATACTCCGGAAAACAATACCCTTTGCAAATTTATTACCTTCGCAAGGTTTGCTTTTCTCATTTGTTTCAAAAAGTTTTTCTGCTATCACCAGACTGGACTGCAGACTTATCCGAAGATATTTCTTCAGCAACAGTGCTATCCTTTAAAGAGTTTTCAAGCTTCTGTGCATCATCGCCGTTCTTTAACCCGCTAGCTGCATTTTTACTGCTTTCAGTTTCTGAGAGGAACAGCACCAGCCGCTCCATCTGGCTCTTCATCTCATCAATCTGCAAGAGCTCCAGCTCATGAATCATTCGTGACATCTTCTCCATCCTATTGAAAGATTCACTAAAAAAAAGAAAAAGGCAGCGAATTACTGTCTCTGATGGACAGTACACTCTCCTCCAAAGCTCTCAGTTCGTTCAGAAGCCTCTCTGTATATTCTTTCCTTTTTCCAACATTCGAAATTAATTTATCGAGAATTACCACTGAGAGTCAACTATTAGTGACTACCTCTGTTTATGATACATACAAAAGTAATCAATATTTAGAATGCTCAACAAAATCATCAGGTAAATTCACAAGATATAACTTTTGAGAACTCCGGGTTATGGAGGTGTAAAGCCATCGATAGAAGTTATCGCCCATATACGATTCCTGAATGTAACCCAGATCGAGAAAAACATTTTTCCACTCACCACCCTGTGCCTTGTGGCAGGTAACAGCATATCCGTACTTTGCCTGCAAAGCATTGAAGTAGGGATTTGATTTTACTTTCTTATATCTTAAACGCTTTTGCGGGATATCGGCATAGTCTTCAATTACACTTGAAAACAGCTGATCGCTCTGCTCGCGGGTAAGTCCCGGGACTTCAGTATGAAGTGCATCAAGTATTATCTTTGCCTCAAACTCCATATCGTAGTCGCGGTGATATAATAATGCATTGCAAAACCTAAGTCCATACATATCCTCCTCTCCCCTCACACGCACTACCTCAACAAACTCTCCGTTAGCTATAAAATCGAGGTTCTCGAAATTCTCTACCCAGTAATAGTTATTTCTTGTAATCATCAGAATATCTCCTGAAGATAGTTCGTTTTCACGGAAAAGGACTCTGCTCCTTATGCCATTATTATAAGCGTTTACTCTTTTATTTGAGCGGGAAATAATAATGGTCTCCTCAATTCCGTCTATACGATATGCATTTGATATCTCATCAATCAGTTCCATTCCTGTTATTCGCTTCACATCGGAAAAACCATCCACCCTTAGTTTTGGATATTCATCGGTGAGATGAAACCTCAATGCATTTCTCAACGCCGTGGCATTGCACAGTATACCCGACTCCTCCGTCTGCCGCACAATCTCAGTGAGTGTTGCCTCGGTGACCTGCAGCGAATAAGACTGCAACACATCTTTTTCAAGTGCGGGACTGTACTCCTGCTTTACCGGTGGCAGCTGTGCATTGTCACCTATAAGCAGCATCCGGCACCCTTCGGCTGAATAAACGTACTCAATAAGATCGTCCAATAACCGCCCTGTTCCGAATATCGAAAAATCAAAAGATTCATTATTAATCATTGATGCCTCATCAACAATAAAAAGCGTATGTTTGTGCAGATTATCCGTCAATGAGAAAAGAGGTGTTCCTTCAGCAAATTTCTGCTGGCGATAAATCTTCTTGTGAATGGTATATGTCTGCTGTTCTGAATAGTTAGAGAAAACCTTTGCTGCACGTCCTGTAGGTGCCAGCAGTACGGTTTTTTTGCCCAAATTCCGACATTGTCTTCACAAGGCTGCCTATCAGGGACGATTTTCCCGTTCCTGCGTAGCCTGAAAGCAAAAATATTTGATCACCAATTTCAGAAAAAAAGAAAATCTACAATCTTTTCCAAAGCATTCAGTTGGTCATTTGTGAAACTGAATGGGAAATATCCGCTGATTTTCTCAATAAAAACCGTTTTATCATTTTGGTATTTTTTTTCCCGTAAAAGTAGCACAATTATCATTCTTTTTCTAAATTTGTAGTCTAAAATCAGATAATCAAAATTAAAACAGTATAAATATTAAAAAGAAAAGTCCATGAAAGTTGTGATGAAAGTGCTTCTAGCACTAGCCATTGTTCTTTTAGCGTACGTTAGCTGGAGGAGTATCCAGGGTCCTATTGAATTCAATGCCGAAGTTGCAAAACGTGACAGGGCCGTTATCCAGCGTCTAGTGGATATCCGCACTGCACAGGTTGCCTTACGTTCTCAGACAGGTTCTTACACCGGCAGTTTTGAAACACTTATTGATTTCGTAAAAGGAGGCAAAATAGCAACACTTGTGAAATCGGGCGATCTTACCGAGGCTCAGCTGGAAGCTGGCATGACAGAAGAAAAAGCATGAAGATTATCAATTCAGGCAATGAAAAAGCAATCAAGGATGCAGGCCTTTGGGACGACGCAAAGAGTGGACCTCAATTAACAAGGGATTCAATTTTTTTCTCCTGCAGTTGAAGTGTTGTATCCTAATCGCACTAGCTTCAGTGCCGACTCTTTGGCATTTGTTCCCTACGGAGAGGGGGGGACAAAATTTGAAATGGGTGTTGATTCACTTATTACTGCATCGGGATATCACATTCAGGTGTTCGAGGCAAAAACACCTTACACCGTTTATTTGGGCGACCTTGACAAGAAGCTGCTGAATCAGAAAATACAGGAAGTACTTGATCGCCCCGGGAAAAAAAATATCCAGGAATGCAGGTTGGCTCACTCGAAGTTGCTAATAATAATGCCGGTAACTGGGAATAATTGACTGTCCCTTCCAATAATTATGTTTTTACCGGAAAATATCGATTTAGCTCACTCCGAAAATTATAATTTATCCATTCGGTTAACGCCGGATGGATTTTCTTTTTCTATATACAACCCTTCCGACCCCCCCTCAATCTTTTACTTTCAGGAGACAGGCCTGAGCTGTAAATTATCATTCATTGATAATATAAAAAAAAGTAATCTTCGATCTAGGTTTTTTTCAGTCAGGCATTCAATAAAACCACTGTAACCATGGTTACAAGGGACTATACAATTGTTCCTACACCATTCTTCGACAAAAACAGGCAAAAGAAATATTCGATTTTAATTTCTACAACAGAGATGGTGCCATACTCACTGATACCTGCTCAAATGAAGAATATCATATTGTTTTTCAGGCCGACCGGGATGTTTATTCATTCCTGTATCGTAATTTGTGGAATCCGCATTTCCGTCATCACTGCTCTCCACTGTTGTCATTGTTCGAAAACTACCGGGACAAAGACAACAAAAGTTGCTGTTTTGTGAATTTTCACGATAGCTACGAAACCATAATATGTTACTCTGAAAATGGGCTTCTATCGGCAAACACTTTTCCTGCCGTTAACCATCACGACTCCACTTATTGCATCGCAAGTGTATGGGAGAGATTGGGATTGAATCAAACAACCGACAAGCTCTATCTCTCAGGAGATGCCGATTCTCAAAACAGTCACCGATATTCTAAAAAGCTAATCCGGCACGTTGGCACTATTGAGTTGAATCCTGTTACAGTGCTAACCGAAGAGCAGAGAAGAACAATACCTACCGATATGATTGCAGACCTATGCGTATAATAAGCGGGAAATATAAATCAAGAAGGATTCAGGTGCCGCCCAATTTGAAGGCTCGTCCTACGACCGATTTTGCCAGAGAGAGTCTTTTCAATATTCTGAATAACAGGGTATACTGGGAAGAGACCTCTGCACTTGATCTTTTTTTCCGGCACAGGAAGTATTGCCCTTGAACTGGTTTCCAGAGGATGCCCTTATGTTGTGAGTGTGGAACAGAATCAAAACCATTTCAACTTCATTTGCCGTACCCAGGAGATGCTTGGAGCAAAGGAGCTGTATCCAGTAAAAGCAGACGCTTTTAAATATTTACAGTCACTCGGGCAACGGTTTGATTTTATTTTCGCCGATCCGCCTTATGAACTTCCGGGTATCGACTCACTGCCTGCCATCATCTTTGAAAAAAACTCCTTAAGCCGGGTGGCCTTTTTGTGCTGGAACATTCCAAAAAAATTCAATTTTTCACTTCTACCTCATTTTAGTGAAGAGAGGGTGTACAGCAATGTACATTTTTCATTTTTTACATTTTAATCCTGCAATAATTTATCTTATTTTTGCAGCGCATTTGATAACAATTCGGTAAAAAAAATTAGAAAAACCTCATAATCGATCAGCTATATACAAAATAAACCTAGCAAAAAAAAGCTGCAGCTATTTTTGCTGATTGTAAAGGTGTTTAAAATATTTACCGAAATACTTATTTAATAAAAAAAATGAATTTATTATGGACAAAAAAAACAATTGAACGTAGCGAAGGTATTTCGTTTTAAGCGATTCGCCCGCAAGTCTTACAGCGTTTTCAACAGTCTCCACAAAACCGTTACAATCGGTGTTTTGTCGGGTTGCACTTTGATGAGCGCCCATGCAGTATCGGTGGAACCCATGGAACAGATTTATGTGGAAATGTCAACAGACTCCATTCCCCCCCCGACTGAACTTGATGAAGTTGTGGTTACCGCATCAAAGGTTAATCTACCATTGAGCCTGGCAGCCAAGCAGGTAACAATTATATCAAGACAGGAAATTGAGCGGGCACCCGTTCGCAGTATAGAAGACCTTCTGAATTACGTAGCAGGCGTAGATATCCTGCAGCGCGGGCCGCACGGCGTACAGGCGGACATCTCTCTTCGTGGCGGATCATTCGATCAGACGGCCATCCTCCTAAACGGTGTAAACCTCACCAACCCCCCCCAAACAGGACATTACAGTTTTAACATTCCGGTCAATCTGTCCGATATCGAACGTATCGAGATCGTGCATGGGCCATCATCCCTTGTGTATGGTGCCGGTGCATTTTCCGGCGGAGTGAATATCATCACCAAAAAAAGATTCCAGATCTAACGGGATTGCAAAACTGGAAGGCGGAATGCATGGACTCTTCGGTGCAGAAGCTCGGGGGGGTGCACATAAAACAAACAGTTCCTTCCATTCTTTATCGGCTGGGTACAAACATTCGGACGGATATATTAGAAACAGTGATTATAACATATTGAATCTTCTCTGGCAAAGCCGATTCAATATCAACGGCTCTCACCTTGATTTTCAAGCCGGGCTGAACGATAAGAAGCAGGGAGCCAACACCTTTTATAGTGCCGCATATCCCAACCAGTTTGACGACACAAGGGGTGTTTTCATATCGGTCAGGGGGGGAGAGACGGCCGGAAAGCTGAAAATTATCCCACACCTTTACTGGAGTCGTCATTTTGATGAATTTCAACTAATACGTGAAGGTACTCCCGACATACCGGACTGGTATAAAGATCACAATTATCACAGGAGCGACGTTTTTGGTATGAACATAAATATGCAGTATGCCTCTCGTTGGGGGGGTATCACAGGCTTCGGAGGAGAGTTCCGCAATGAAGGTATCATGAGCAGTGTGCTGGGAAGACCTATGGAAGAAAAGAACGGAAAATATACAAAATCGGATAACCGCAGCAACATCAGCTTTTTTTCTGGAACACAATTTTATCTTCAACAAGCTCACCTTCTCGATAGGTGGTTTACTTAATCATAATACTGCTGTTATCAATAAATTCGACCTTTATCCGGCACTGAACGCGTCATACAGGCCTTTTGAGCTGTTAAAGTTTTATGCCTCGTGGAATAAAGCTTCGCGTATGCCCACCTTCACCGATCTTTATTATACAACTAAAACACACATCGGCAACAGCAACCTTGCATCCGAACAGTCCGAAGCATTTGAAACCGGTGCAAAATACACACATCCTGTGGTAAAAGGGAGCCTTGCAGTTTTCTACCTGAAGGGGAGAAATATGATCGACTGGGTAAAACCTTCTCCCGATGCTTTATGGGAGTCCAGAAATCACACCAAACTAAACACAAAGGGTTTTGAAGCCAACCTTGGTCTGGATCTTAAGGAATTGTTAGGTGCTGATCAGCCATTTAGGTCCATCAATACCGGATATATGTATCTTTACCAGAATAAGGTTGAAGATGAATTGATATCCAACTACACGCTGAATCATCTCCGCCACAAATTCACTGCAACCCTTCATCACGAAGTGGTGAGGAACATCACCTTGTCGTGGAATTTCCGCTGGCAAGAGCGTGCCGGGTCTTATGTAAAATATGTTGCCCTTCAGCCGGGAGAACGGGTGGAGTTCACTCCATTCGCTTTATTGGATGTAAAGGTAAATTACACTCTCCGCAAATTTGATCTATTTGTCAACGCAAACAACATCTTCCACACCACTCATGTCGATTTCGGCAATATTCCCCAACCGGGATTCTGGTTGTCTGGCGGGGGGGCAAGTGTTCAATTTTAAAATCAGCGTCTTTAAATATAATGCTTCGTTAAAACTTCATTTATAATACTGACAGTCAATAATTTATGCCAAATCCTCAGAAAGCGCCATAGTCTATTGATATTCAGTGTAATAGAAGAACTGTTTTAAAAAAAATTACCGAAGTATTGATAATAAGAATTTAATGCTGTTACAGACTTATTGCCCCCCCGTGTTAAGGCAGGCAATCTGTGCTGTAGCAGCTTTTTTTTGATAAAACCTTAAAAGGACAAGAGTTGCCCAAACGCAATACCGTAAATTGCCTTTGGTAGAATAAGATCAAAATCGTATATTTGATCTTTGAGTCCTCTCCGAAACCTCAAAACTCATTTTTATTGGTTTGCAACTTATTGAAAATCAATGTTCATATTGTGAAATTTTCAAGAAAAAGACTTATCGGAGGAGACTCATCTTTCATCAATAAAAATCCAAACAGTACCGATATGTTTCAAAACTAGTTGCGATAGAGCCTGTCAGTTTAATTCCTTCTGCAGAAAAAAACTGCATTCATTCGCAAAAGAGGTTATCCTCTACCCCCCCGATATTCCAAAAGATGATCATGAGATTGCAGCACGAATAGGAGATGCCGACGCGGTATTGCTTAGCTATACCTCCCAACTTGGGATGGCCTCCCTTGAGCAATGTCCCAATGTGAAATATATTGGCATGTGCAACTCTCTTTACTCTCCCAAGAGCGCCAACGTGGATATCACTTATGCTAATAGCCGGAATATAACTGTTACCGGCATCCGGGATTATGGCGATGAGGGCGTGGTGGAGTATGTAATCAGTGAGTTGATACGATGCCTGCACGGTTTTGGCCAAACACCATGGGATGGTGTGGCAAGGGAGATTACCGGTCTGAAAGCCGGAATTGTGGGACTGGGTAAGTCGGGGGGGGCATGATTGCTGATGCTCTTCACTTCTTCGGTGCAGAGATATCATATTTGCCAGGAGTGAGAAGCTACAGCCAGAACAAAAGGGTATCGTTTTCTTCCATTAGATGAACTGCTTGAAGAGAGCGAATCGGTTTTTTTTGCTGTCTCAACAAAAATACAGTTTTATTACACGAGGCCCAGTTTGAAAAGCTGGGTAATAAGAAGATTCTATTCAACACGGGACTCTCCCCCCCTGCATGGATGAAA
>JMBV01000352.1_pt1 | contig 15292 bp, 24 predicted proteins | sample 616531 | NCBI WGS metagenome assembly JMBV01 (sample SAMN02727904, study PRJNA239997) | anaerobic digester metagenome | biome: anaerobic digester; isolation source: mesophilic anaerobic digester inoculated with municipal waste water sludge... | place: Germany: Bielefeld University, CeBiTec ... | reverse complement strand
ATCTGCTGGTACAGTTAATGATTTTGCCAATCATATGGGATTACCTAGAAATATGGATGATTTTTTTCACATGATTGAAAATCAAAATATAAAGGAAGTAGATCTGGGGGGGAAAGTCCACGATGAATACTTTATAAATGTAGCTGCCAGTGGATTATTAACCAATGTAGGGTACCAGGTTCAACCTGAGGCCAAGGCCATTTTTGGAAGAATGGCTTATTATATGGAAGGAGTTAAGGAAATTCCAAAGCAAAAATTTGAACCTTTGCGGGTAGAGTTTATATCAGAAGAATATACTAAAGAAGAAGATATACAGCTATTTTTAATATCTAATTCTGCCTCTATTGGAGGATTTAAAATGTTTGCGCCAGATGCTAGTGTTTCTGATGGTTATTTAGACGTGGTAATTATAAAAAAATCCGATGTAGGAGATTTGGCACAAATTTTTGTAAATATATTTAAAGGGGGAACATATACATCATCCTAATGTGGAATATTTTAAAACCAAGAAACTGACTGTGAATACTATGGAGGATATTACCATAGATATAGATGGAGAATATGGAGGAAGATTACCTGCTACCTTTGAAGTAGTATCGAGTGGGTTTAAAATTTTTATTCCATAATATCTTTTAACTATTTTGGAGGAGATTTTATTGACTAATTCAAAAGAAAAGCCTGTTTGCGAAAACGTAATTAGCATAGAAAAGCATCTAAGGCGAATTGATTATATTATAAGAATAAAAGGGAGGGAAATACTTAAGGATTTTAATATTACTGTGCCTCAATTTACTGCATTACAAATTTTAATTCACAATGAGGGCTTGACTATAGGTGAATTAAGTCAGAAAATGGGCTTGGCTTGTTCTACTATTACAGATTTAGTAGATAGAATGGAAAAAAACAATTTAGTAGTTAGAAAAAGGGATGAAAAAGATAAAAGGGTAGTTAGAGTGGAGGTATTGCACAAGGGCTATGAAATAGTGGAAAAGGTTTTAGAGGAAAGAGTTAAATTTTTAGAGTCCAAAATGGAAGGGCTGGAAATTGAAAAAAAGGGAAATCTTAAAAGATGGCTTAGAATCACTATATAAGATAATGAAGGAAAACGAATAGGACCTTTATAGGGGGGGAAAAGGGGGGGAAGTATTATGAAACTGATCGATAATAGATTTAAATTGGATAAAGTGGTATATGATTCTTTATATAGTAGTTTATATCAAGTATTAGATCTTTGGGAAAATGATAAAAGACTATATTTAAAATTGTATAATGAAGAAAGACATGCCCTTGTTATAGACTATTTTATAAATAATTTTATATCTCTATCTAAGATAAAACACGAGAATCTTTTATTAAACCATCAATTCAATATTATCAATACTATAGATGGTAAAAAAATCAATATTAAACAATATTATTCTACCATAGAATATATTGATGCCCCCCCAAGTTTAGATAAAGTTTATTTAAATTTGAATTTCAGGGAAAGATTAAATATACTGTTTCAAGTAGCCACTGTTCTAGATTTTCTTCACTATAAAGGAATCGTTTATAGACACTTGAGCCCTTCTAATATTTATGTATTAGAAGACAATAGTATAAAACTTATGGATTTAGCTACAGTCTATGAAGATATTATTAATACAGAGTATGATGATTTAACTAGAAATTTTATGGCAACTGAAGTTTTATTGCAACAAAATGATATTATAGGAGAAAGTGCGGACAAATATTCTTTTGGAATGCTGGTATTGTATTTATTAACTGAAGATATTTACGACCCATTTAAAAAAAAGAATTCAATTATGTTTCTGACTTTGATATAAATTCTCGGCAAAGAGAATTCTTAAATCATTGCATAAATTCCTTAACCATGAAGACACCAAGCCTAAGAGATTATGAATTTAAAGATTTTATAAAGGGGGGGATAAATGAAAATTTTCATATGAATTTTCAAAGAGATTTAGTTAAAGAAAGAGGAACCTAGATTTCAGACCAAAACAGTGGGTAGAGAAAAGGAAATTAATAGGATATTAAATTTAGATTATCTCATCTCCAAAGGAGATATTAATAATAGGGTAATCTTAATAGAGGGCAATGATGGAACAGGGAAAACTAGAATATTACAAGAAATATCTCATCTCTTGAGATTAAAGGGAAGAGGAGTTTATAGTACAGAAATAGGGATTGAAGATGGTGATAGATTAAAACCAATGACTAATATCCTAAGGCAAACTATAAAGGATACACCTATACTAATGATGAATAAATATGCAGCTGAATTATCTAAAATAGTACCAGAATTAAAATCTTCCCTAGACCTTAATAATTCCAAACCCTTAGAAAATGAAAATGAATTATTACGATTATTCGATCGTACAGCCAATTATCTTGAAGAACTATCGGAAAATCAACCTATATATTTAATTATAGATAATTTAGAGAATTGTAGTTTGCAATTATTATATATGATAGATTATTTAATAAACAATATGGGAAAAGGCAAAATCATAATTATTGCATCTTATAATAAAGGCCTTGTTGTAGAAGAAGGGAGAAAGGGAGAGATCATATCAAAATGGTTTGGAAGTGAAATGGTAGAGGAAATGCCCTTATCCAGCTTTGATTTATCTGAAATTGGGGAATTTATTCAATGTATATTGGGGATATCCTATAAACCTCTAAAATTTTCAGCCGTTATTTTAAGAGAAAGTCAAGGGAATCCAAAATGTATTGAATATATGATAAAAGACCTATATGCAAGTGGAGAACTTTATTTTAGCCCTAAAGGCTGCTGGGAGATTAAGGCTAAAAAGTATACAGATATTTATTTTACTGAAAATATTGGGAAGACCTTAGAACCCCAGATTAATTTAATTAAAGACAAACACAAAGATATAATGAAAATAGTCTCAGTTTATTATGGTGCAGTCTCTAAAAACACTTTGCAATCTATATTAAATATGGACACGAATGTTCTAAATGAATATCTAGAGGAATTAGTTGCAATGAAGCTACTAGATGTCAGAGTTTCAGATTGGGGATATAATTATAGCATAAATAATATTCAATTAAAAAAAGAGTATATATTATAGAATTCCTGAAGAGGAAAGAATTGAGATTCATAAAAAAAATAGCAAGTCATTTGTCTAAAACTTATTCTGAAAATTATAATTTTGTTATGGATGAAATTACTCATCATCTTATGTACTCTAATCAAGCAAAAAAAAGCCTTAGAATTAATTATTAGTAATGCCAAGAAAAATAATCTGTATAGTTCCCAATCAGTTTTACTATGGGAAGATGCCTATGAAATCGATAAAGAAATAGACTCCATATATAAAATGGAGATTTTGCAAAAATTAGGGCATATCTATGGAGTTAAGGGTGAAAATGACAAGGCCTTTGAAATTTATAAGGAATTATTTGAAAAGTCCTTAGAATCTTCAAAAATCTACTATACTATTATAGCTAATAATGGCATGGCTGAAATATATATTAAAAGAAATTTATTAGAATTAGCAATAGAAAAAAATTAATGAGTCTATTAGTTTATCTATGGAAATTGAGGACTTAGACCTATTGGTAAAATCTAAAATTTTATACAATAGAATACTTCTAGAAAAAGGAAAATTTATTGAAGCCAAGACCAATATGGAAACCCTATTGAAACTTTGCCTAAATAATAATTTAGACGAAAATTTAGGCAATATATACAATATATTAGGTTTAATAGAGTTTTATAGAGGAAATATGGATATGGCCTTAAATCTATATGAGGAGAGTATAGAAGCTTTTCAAAAATCAGGAGATTTTATAAACTCTACAAAACCTATAAATAATATAGCTAATATTTATACCCAATATGGAGAAAACGAAGAGGCTATGAAATATTATGAAAAGGGTTTAAGAATTGTAAAACATAATGGTATAGTGCATCTAGAATTGACTTTTTTTTAAACAATGTTGGTTCTATTTATACAGCTATATATCAATATGATAGGGCTATTGAACATATGGAAAAGGCTCGGAGAATTGCAGTAGAAATAGAAGATGTAAATTTAGAACTTTTAACTAGTTTAAATTTAAGTATGATACATTTACTTATAGGGAATTTTGAAGAAAGTTATAATTATTATATCATGTTAAAGGAAGCAGTAAATAATCAGGTATATAGCTTTGAAATTATGGGATATTACTATAATTATTTGTCAGAATTTTATTTCTCCTTTGGTCAATGGGAAAAGTCCTTGGAATATGCGAAGAAGAGTATTAAAAATGTAAAAGATTTTTCGGTCAATGAATATATGGGCTCTAAGTCCAGAATGGTAATAATAAAATATTTCATTGAGAATGAATATAAAAAAAAGTGCCATAGAGGAAATAAGAGCTGAATACCGAATGGAAAATATTAATTATGATAGAAGATATGCATTATTGCAATTAGGTTTTATATCATTAATTGAGGGAGATTTGGACTATCTTAGAGGTATAATCGAAGAAGATGGTGAGTTAGCAGAAAAATATCCAGCACCTAAATTAGATTATATTAGAGAAATATTTATAAATTGCTTAATAGATGATGATGAAGGAATCGAAAATCTAATAAAATTAGAAACTAATATGAAAAAACACAATCTACCCCCCCAATTAGATTTATTGTCGAATATTTTATTGGGATTTAAATTTTCAGAAAAAGGAAGATATTATGAGGGGGGGATTAATTATTTATTAGAGGCTCAGGATAGGATCTATGGTTTAATCAAAAATATAAATAGTAGAGAATTACAAAAGAGTTTCATAAAAAAAATACTATGGAGATAAGATAGTAAGCGAGCTAAATAGAATGGCCTATGAAATTTCCAATAAGGAAATAGACCATATTTATATAGATGAAATAGAATCCAAAGATAAAATTGAAAAATATTTCGATTTTAGGCCTCTATTGGAAATAATGAATGATGAAGATTTTGCAAAAATTAAAGAAGTTAATAAATATATAGATGAGGATGTTAAAGATATAGAAAGTATTAATGAATTAGTGTCTAAATTCAGCTCTAATTATGAGTCTAATTTAGAATTAATATTAAAATTCTTAGCCAAGGAAAGCTTTGCCATAAGAGGATATATATTAGCTTACGATGAAGAAAGTCAGAAATACTTGCCTACTATATCCTTAGATGGTAATAATCATTGGTTGCCTAATGAGAATCTCTTAGCCTTAGCTAATAAATATGAAAATGGAATTCTTATAAATGACAATTCTCAGGAAGGTACCATAGAATTTCATAAGGAATTTTTATCTAAAGGAACTAGAGCATTAATGTGCATTCCTATTAGAGCAAAGTTAGAGAATATAAATTATAAGGGAGAAGATAGAAGAAAGAGCCATTATACAAATGAAATAAATGAGGGCTATATTTATTTAGAGACAGAAAGGGTTTTCAATAGATTTGATGAATGTAGACATAGATTAGCTAATTCTTTGGTGCCCATTATTTTTATTAATCTAGAAAATTATAAATTAAAGACTCTATCTAGTATGGATAAATTAACTGGTGTAAGTACTAGGAAATTTTTTTGAACAGGAATACCATAAAGCATTTGATGAAGCGAGAAAGTCCCATGGTGGATTTTCAGTTCTAATGATAGATATAGATAATTTCAAGGGTTTTAATGATACTTATGGACATAGAAAAGGAGATGAAGTTCTAAGTAGAATTGGGGGGGAATGCCTTCTAAATAATGTGAGAAACACAGATTTAGTTGGCCGTTATGGTGGAGAGGAATTTATCATAGCTTTAAAAGATGCTACTGAATATGAGGCAATGAAAATAGGAGAAAAATTAGAAAGGCCATAGAAAAAAAATTAGGATTTCAAAAATCAAAGATCCCATTACAGTAAGTATTGGTATAGCTACATTTCCTAAGCATGGACAGTTTAAAGAAGAATTAATAGAGAAGGCTGATCAAGCTCTATATAATGCAAAAGAAAAAGGAAAAAAACAAAGTAGTAATTTGGGATGCCCAAATTTTCGATACTTTGCATAGAGTGGACAGACTAGCGGGGATTATTTCTGGTAATATTAATTACGACCAAAGGAATATATTGGCTATTTTAGATATAATAGATTTAGTTAGAGGAGACTTAAATCAAGAGGAAAAAGTTTACGAGTTTTTAGGTAGATTAATTGAAACTGTAGAGGCTGAGACTTGTACATTAATTTATTTAGGTAACGACAAAAAAAACAATTAAAACTTATTCTAGAATTAGATTAAAGCCAGGGTGGATTGAGGAACCAATTATAAATTATAATTTAGTCAATAGGGTTATTTTAAATAAAAAAAGGTGAATTTCTTATAGATTGGGAAAATATCAATAATATGGATTTGATTTTAAATAGTCCTAAATGGAAGTCTGTAATAGTTCATCCTGTAGAATTTAATGGTGAAATTAAGGGAGCAATATATGCTACAGTGCCCCCCCTAAGGGAAAAAGAATTTGATTACAATCAATATAATATGGTAAAAACTTTAGCAGGGATTTTTTTCACCGATTATGTAAATTTGCACTAATATATGATATAATGATCAAGATAGATAAAGTGTTTAGAAGGGAGGAAATAATATGGCAGTAACCATAAAAGATGTGGCAGAATTAGCAGGTGTATCAATTTCTACAGTTTCTAGAGTAGTGAACAATTCAAAACCTGTAAGCCCCCCCGCCGTACGAAGAAGAGTTTTAGATGCTATAGAAGAATTAGATTATAAGCCAAATCAAGTGGCCAGGTCCTTAGTTACGAAAAAGTCTAACTTAATAGGGATAGTGTTGACGGATATTGGGAATCACTATATAGCTCGTATGGTAAGGGGCATGGAAGAGGTTAGTAGAATGTACAATTATGATATTATATTGTCCTCTAGCTATGGAAATCCCAATAGGGAAATAGAACTATTAAAATTACTAAAGGGAAAGCAAGTTGAGGGTATAGTTTTTATTTCTGAGAATTTTGATGAAAATGTGTTAGCCACAATAGAAGAAATCAATATTCCTTTTATATATTTAAATAAATATTATGAAAGTCATAGTCTTCCTTCTGTAGCTATAGATAATTTTCAGGCAGCTTATAAAATGACTGAATATCTACAGGAATTAGGCCATAAAAAAAATTCTCTATATTAGTGATAATAATAATCAAGAAAATTCTATTGGAAAGCTAAAAACAGGAGGATACAGAAAGGCTTTAGAAGAAAAAGGATTAAAGAATTATATTTTAGCTGTAAACGGTATTAAGGTAGAAGATGGTTATAATATTGGAAATCCTGTTATGGAATTAATAAAAGAAAAGGTATTACAGCAGTATTTTGTAATCAAGATGAAATTGCCATAGGCCTTATTAATTATTGCTATGACAATAATATTAGAGTCCCAGAGGATATTTCCATTGCTGGATTTGGGGGGGATACAAGATTGGCCTCTGTTTATAGGCCTAGCCTTACAACAGTAAGGGAATCCTATTATGATATTGGCGCAGTTGCCATTAGAAGGGTAATCAAAGAAATTGATGAAAATACAAATGAAAATGAAAATACTTTCCTCCCAGTTTATATAATGGATAGAGAAAGTACAAAAAAATATAAAAAGCTAAACCACAGATATTATTTGTGGTTTTTTTTAAACACTTTATTTAAGTAATAAGAAAAACTGATAATTTGTTAAAATTTGGAGGGGGGGATTAATTTGCAAAAAAAATTTATTTGGATGGCAATAGCTTGAATTTGGAAGATTTCATCAATGTAGTACGAAAGGGATATAAGGTAGAATTGACAGAAGAAGCAGTATCCAAAGTAAAAAGATCTAGAGAATTGGTAGACAAATTTGTAGAAGAAGAAAAAGTTGTATATGGTATAACCACAGGTTTTGGAAAATTTAGTGATGTAAATATAACTAAGGAGGAGACTACAACTCTTCAGAGAAATTTAATTATATCTCATGCTTGTGGAGTAGGTGAGCCTTTAAGCCAAGAAGAAGCAAGGGGGGGAGTAATGCTTCTTAGGGCAAATGCCTTGGCTAAGGGTTATTCTGGTATTAGGCTATCTACTCTAAATATATTATTAGACATGCTAAATAAGGGAGTACACCCTATAATTCCAGAAAAAGGCTCCTTAGGTGCCAGTGGAGACCTAGCCCCCCCATTATCTCATATGGTACTAGTGATGCTAGGGGAAGGAGAGGCCTATTATCAAGGAGAAAAAAATGTTAGGAAAGGAGGCAATGGAAAAAGCTAATATTGAAACAGTAGAGCTAACTTCAAAAGAAGGATTGGCCTTAATTAACGGGACTCAGGTAATGACTTCTATTGGCGCCTTAACATTATATGATGCCATGAATCTTTCTAAAACTGCAGATATTGTATCGTCATTAACCATAGAAGCCCTAAATGGAATAGTAGATGCATATGATGAAAGAGTTCATGAAGCTAGACCTCATAATGGACAAATTAACTGTTCTAGAAATTTGAGAAATTTATTGGAAAATAGCCAAATGACTAGTAGACAAGGTGAAATAAGGGTACAAGATGCCTATACTTTAAGATGTATTCCTCAAATACATGGGGGGGAAGCAAGGATGCATTTAAATATGTTGAAGAGAAGATAAATATAGAGATGAACTCTGCTACAGATAATCCTATTATATTTACAGAAACAGAAGAAGCCATATCTGGAGGGAACTTCCATGGGCAGCCTATGGCCTTAGCCTTTGATTTTCTGGGAATTGCGCTGGCAGAACTAGCAAATGTCTCAGAGAGAAGGCTAGAAAGACTTGTAAATCCTGCATTAAGTGATTTACCTGGATTTTATCTAAAATGGTGGTCTAAATTCGGGCTTTATGATAGTACAGTATTCAGCTGCATCTTTAGTTTCGGAGAACAAAATATTAGCACATCCTGCCAGTGTGGATTCAATACCTTCTTCAGCAAATCAAGAAGACCACGTGTCCATGGGAACCATTGCAGCTAGAAAGTCTAGGGAGATACTAGATAATTCTAGAAAGGTATTATCTATGGAATTGTTGGCAGCATGCCAAGGAATTGATCTAAGAGGCAAGAAAAAAATTAGGCAATGGGACAGAAATAGTCTATAATTTAGTTAGGGATAAAATCTCTACAATTGATGAAGATAGAATAATGTATAAAGAAATAGGAAAAGCTGAGGAAATAATTAAATCTAATATTATATTAGAGGAATTAAATAATAAAAATATAAAATTAATATAGAGGGGGAGAAAAATGGCAAGATTAATTCAATGTGTACCAAATTTTAGTGAAGGGAAAGACAAAAAAAATAATCGAAAAATAGTAGAAGAAATTAGGATTATAGATGAAGTTAAATTATTAGATTATTCCATGGACAAGGATCATAATCGGTCTGTTGTAACTTTTGTAGGGGGGGAACCAGAAAAGGTTATTGAAGCAGCTTTTAATGCAGTAAAAGTAGCATCAGAATTAATTGATATGACGAAACATCAGGGAGAGCATCCTAGAATGGGGGGGGCTACAGATGTAATACCTTTAGTTCCAATTTCAGATGTAAGTATGGAAGAAGCTATTGAATATTCTAAGGAACTAGGTAGAAGAATAGGAGAAGAACTAAATATTCCAGTATTTCTATATGAAAAATCTGCATCTAATCCTGCAAGAGAAAACTTAGCCAATGTAAGAAGGGGACAATATGAGGGAATGGCAGAAAAATTAAAAGAAGAAGAGTGGCAACCAGATTTTGGTCCAAATACCCTAAATGAAAAGGCTGGGGGGGTAGTAGCAGTTGGTGCTAGAATGCCTCTAGTGGCTTTTAATGTAAATCTAGACACTGATGATATACAAATTGCAAAGAATATAGCAAAAGCAGTTCGTGCCAGTGGTGGTGGATATACCTATTGTAAGGCTCTAGGTATTGAAATCAAGGAGAGAAACATTGTGCAGGTTTCTATGAATATGGTTGACTATACCAAGACTTCGTTATTTAGGGTATTTGATACTATAGAAAGAGAAGCTAATAGATACGGTGTAAATGTAATAGGTTCCGAAATCATAGGCTTAGTTCCAATGAATGCTTTAATAGATGTAGCAGATTATTATTTAAAATTAGAGGATTTCGATTCTAGTCAGGTTCTTGAAAAAAAAGAATATTTGAATAGGTGATAAAATGAAAGCTGATTTAATTATTAAAAACATAGACAATCTAATTACTTTAAAGGGGGGCCAAATAGGCCTCGAGTTAAAGAGGAAATGAAAGAAATAAATAGTATTAAAAATGGAATTGTAGCAATTAAAGAAGATAAAATAATATATGTAGGAGAAGGTAAAATACCAGATAATATTGACATAGACGAAAATGCAGTATTTATAGATGGTAGAGGCAAAACAGTAACTCCTGGTTTAGTAGATCCACATACTCATTTAGTTCATGGAGGCTCTAGGGAAAACGAGTTGGCTATGAAATTAAATGGCTATGGCTATTTAGATATATTAGAAGCAGGAGGGGGAATTCATAGTACAGTAAAAGCTACTAGGGAGGCTAGCTTTGAGGAACTTTATGAAAAGGCTAAAAAAATCCTTAGATATAATGCTCGGTTTTGGTGTAACAACAGTAGAGGCTAAATCTGGCTATGGATTAGATGATTTTGAAACAGAAATAAGACAAATGGAAGTGGCAAAAAAAATTAGATGAGGACCATGCTGTAGATGTAGTTTCTACTTTTATGGGAGCCCATGCCATACCTCCAGCTTATAAGGAAAACACTAGGGGGGGTTTTATAGATTTAATTATCAATGAAATGATTCCTGTAGTAACAGAAAGAAAATTGGCAAAATTTATAGATGTATTTTGTGAAAAGGGAGTTTTTACAGTAGAAGAATCTAAAGAAATTTTAGAGGCGGGGGGGAAAAAGCAGGGACTATTGGCAAAGGTTCATGCCGATGAAATAGAGGCCCTAGGTGGGGGGGCAGAATTAGCAGCAGAAGTAAATTGTGTATCGGCAGAGCATTTAGTAGCAGCCAGCGATGAAGGCATTAGGAAAATGGCTGAGGAAAATGTAATAGCGGTACTACTCCCAGCCACATCCTTTAATCTTCAATCAGGTAAATTTGCAAAAGCAAGACAGATGATAGAGGAAGGAGTGGCAGTAGCCCTATCTACAGATTATAATCCTGGCAGTAGCCCAACAGAAAATATGCAATTAGTTATGAGCTTTGCATCTTTAATTATGAAATTAACTCCTGAAGAAGTCATAACGGCAGCCACTATAAATGCTGCTGCAGCGCTAAAACTAGAAGAAGAAATAGGAAGCATAGAAGTAGGTAAGAAAGCAGATATAACAATATTCGATGCACCAAATTTAAATTATATAATATACCATTTTGGAATAAATCACACAGATAGTGTAATTAAAGATGGGAAATTAGTATATAAAAAAATCTAATAATATAAGAGTGTAAAAATCTAAGGTCCTATAGTTCGGTAAAAGTTATTAGAACTATAGGACCTTTATCTTCTGTTAGGTCAATAAATATCGAAAATTGCCGATAGAAATATAGGGGGGAAATTATAGGATGGAAATAATTTGTAGATTGCTGTATAATAAAGATAATAAAGAACTGTAGAAAAAGGATAGAGGGGGGATATTAATATGGCTGAAAACCAATATGTGGTATTTAAACTAAACAAAGAAGAGTTTGGAATAGATATTATGAATGTTAAGGAGATAATTCCTTATCAGGAATCTACACAAATTCCAAATAGTCCCGATTTTATTGAAGGGTAATTAATTATAGGGGGGAAATGTAATACCTATAATTAATCTAAACAAAAGATTTAAACTTAATACTAATAAAGCGACTGTGGATACCCGGATTATAGTAATTAGTCTAGGAGAAAAGGAAGTAGGGTTTATTGTAGATGAAGCAAGCCAGACCATAAGATTAGAAAAAGAACAAATAGACCCTACACCTGATATAATTTCCGATGTAGATAGAAGATATATTATTGGAGTAGGGAAAGTAGATGAAAGTAGATTATTGATCCTCTTAGATTTAGAAAAGATTTTAAGCAATAAAGAAATAGAAGTAATAGAAACATTGGAAATCCATTAGGATAAGGTGTGAATTATGGAAGAAGCAGCAGTTAATAAGGATAATAAAGTAGTAAGAGTAGATAAAATATTAGAAAATACCATTGATTCCATTGACAATAGTAAAGATGAAATTTTGGAAATAATTGAACATGCTAGAAACGAATGTATTAGATTAGAAAGAGAATTAAAAGAAATAAAAGAAAAAAAATAGATATGGTAATAAAGGAAGTAGATTCACTATATATTGAAGAAAAAAAGAAGTAGAGCCTATTTAGCTATGGTAAGCAAAAATTTTACTACCTATGATGAAGAAGATATTAAATATGCCTATGATAAGGCAAATGAATTAAGAGTACAGCTTTTGTTAAAAAGAGAAGAGGAGAAAATCCTTAGAGAAAGAAGAACTGAGAAGGAACTTAGTCTAAAATCAGCTATTGAGGTATTTGAAAGAATTGAAAAGGTAGGGAAGTCTATTAAAGTTGCTAGTGAATATTTAAAGGGGAATTTAGATGACATAATCCTAACAATAGATGATTTAAACAAGAGACAATTATTTGGAATAAAGGTAATTGAAGCTCAAGAAGAAGAAAGACAAAGATTGGCACGGGATATACATGATGGGCCAGCCCAGTCTATGGCCAATATAGTGGTAAAGGCAGAATTGTGTGAAAAACTTATGGATATAGATCAGGAGAGAGCAGAGCAGGAGTTAGCAAATTTAAAACATATCGCCAAGGATACCTTAGATGATATAAGAAAGACCATATACGATTTAAGGCCTATGTCTTTAGATGATTTGGGACTTATACCCACCTTAGAAAGGTATATATATAAATTTAACGAAGATTATTCCATAAACACAGAATTAAATGTAATAGGGAAGACTTCCGAATTACAGCCTGGAATTGAGGTAGCCATTTTTAGAGTAGTTCAAGAGTCCCTAAATAATATTGCCAAACATTCTAATGCTAATAATGCCAATATAAATATTGAATTTTTATTAGATAAATTAAATATAATCATAGTTGATGATGGCATAGGTTTCAATGTAGAAATGGTTACTAATACTGAAAACAATATTAACAATGGTTTTGGTCTAATAAGCGTAAGAGAAAGGATAGAGTTATTAGATGGAGAATTGCATATAAGATCCACACCTGGCTCTGGCACTAAATTAATTATATTTTACCATTAATAGGGGGGGAGGAATAGTAGGTGAAAGACAAGACAATAAAAGTAATGTTAGTAGACGATCATGAATTAATAAGGGAGGGGGGATAAAACAAATTTTAGAATTAGAAAATGATATTGATGTAATAGCACAGGTAGGAAGTGGAGTAGAGGCTATTGATTTAGCTAGGAGATACAAGCCTGATATTATTCTACTAGATATTAATATGCCAGAAATGAATGGTATAGAGGTATTAAAAAGACTAAGAGATTTAGGCATAGAGTCTAAAGTAATAATGCTTACAATTTATAATGATAGAGAGTATATATTAGAAACTATGAAAATTGGGGCAGAAGGTTATGTTTTAAAGGATTCTGATGCGGAAGGATTAGTAAAAGCCATAAGAGATGTAAATGCTGGTAAAACCTATATTCAACCTAGTATTGCCTCTCTATTAATAGAAAATGGAATAAAAGACGAATTGAATGAGGATTTAAAAAAAGATAAACTCCCTAACTAAGAGAGAATACGAAGTATTAACTCTAATTGCAGAGGGATTAAGTAATAAAGATATAGCGGACAGGCTCTTTATAAGCGAAAAAAACTGTTAAAAATCATGTATCTAGCATATTTAAGAAAATTGAAGTGAATGATAGGATTCAAGCAGCAATTTTTGCATTTAAAAACAATATTAAAAAAAATTGTAGACAATTTTACATACAAGTATTTTTAACTCAAGGCTTGAATAAGACTAAAAAAAACCAAAGTTCCCTATGGAATTTTGGTTTTTTTTAGTTATACTTCTCCGAAGTTAAATGTTTTTTTATTTCATCTAGAGGATTTCTCTACATAGCTTAAAATGAATTGTTTAAATGTTTCATTTAGTGGTGATAGTTGTCTTTTATTATGGTAGACGAAATAAAATTTCCTATTGAGACTTAACTCTTTAAGATAATAAGCATTGAATTTTCCCAATCCTATATCCCTATTTACGGCTTTTTTTAGAAACAAAACTAAGTCCCAAACCAAGACTTACAAATTCCTTAATAGTTTCAGTATCTTCAATATAAGCTAGGATAGATAAATTATTAGTAGAGATATTTTTTTTACTAGTAACTGTTCTTCTAATAAAGCCCTAGTACCAGAACCTTTTTCTCTAAAAATTAATTTCTTATCTAAGATTTCTTCAAGATTTAAAACAGAGTAATTAGGTTTGAGATAAACATTCTTAGGAGCAATTAATACTAATTGATCCTCCATTAACTCAATATAGCTAAGACTATTATGAGGATACATAGCCCCTACAATTCCAAAGTCTGTATCTGCATCTAAAATAGAATTGACTACATTTTTAGAATCCCTATCTAATAGAGAAAAGATACATTGGGATATTTCATAGAAAAATCTTTAATAATTTGAGGCAAAATGTATTTTCGAGGCACTGAAGAGGAAAATATACTTAAATGACCTTGTATGCGACCTTTATGTTCTGCCAAGTCGAATTTTGCCATTTCACAATAATTAACTATATTAATGGCATATTTATATAGTAGTTCTCCTGCATCAGTTAGGGAAATGTTCTTGCCAGAACGATTAATTAAAAGAGTCCCCCCCAACTCTTTTTCTAGGTTTTGAATATGATTTGTAACAGTAGGCTGAGTTATATAGAGCTTTTCTGCAGCACGGGAAAAACTCTTAGAATCTGCCACCTCTATAAAGGTTTCTAATTGTCTGAAGTCCAAATTTGATTCACCTCCTTTAGAATAAACACTATAATTATTCTACCAAATATAAATAGGAAATGGAAATAAAAATTTATTTTAAAAAAAATGTTGACAAGAATAAAAAAAACCTGGTATATTAAAATAGCTGTCAGGAACAAGGAAATTAAAAATTTAAAAAAAAGTTAAAAAAAACTTTAAAAAAATTCTTGACAGAAACTTAAAACTATGTTATATTATAAAAGTCATCTCAAAAAGAGATGCGAC
>JMBV01000351.1_pt1 | contig 15352 bp, 22 predicted proteins | sample 616531 | NCBI WGS metagenome assembly JMBV01 (sample SAMN02727904, study PRJNA239997) | anaerobic digester metagenome | biome: anaerobic digester; isolation source: mesophilic anaerobic digester inoculated with municipal waste water sludge... | place: Germany: Bielefeld University, CeBiTec ... | reverse complement strand
CTTCCTGTTCCAGCTGTTGTAACAACCATAATTACTGGAACTCCTGGTTTATAATGTGGGTTCCCAAAATATTTATTTATTGGAGGGGGGGGTTGTTGATTAGGATGTTTATCGCCTTTGCTGCATCCATAGGGCTTCCTCCACCTACTGCAACTATTCCATCCACTTTCTCTTTCTAGCTATTTCTCCACCTTTGTTGATTATTGTATCTGGTGGATCAGGTACTATCTCATTAAATTCTACAACTTCCATATCTGCTTTAATAAGGTTTTCCTTACATTTAGCATAAGTATCGCTTTTTACCATATTTTTACCTGATATCATCATTACTTTAGTACATCCTAATTTTTTTTACCTCATCACCTAGTAAATTGATGCTTCCTTCTCCATATATTATAGGGCATAACTGTGCATATCTTCCCATCTCTATACCTCCTAATATTATAATTTATATGCAGCTTCAAATCCCATTTCCATAGCATTTCTAATTCTTCCAGCCTTATTAGCATCCCCCCCAATATTTCTACTCTTTCAAAATTATCCTTGATCTCATCTATTAGCTCTATATTGGACCTTGTGCCAAGGGATATTATTATATAATCGAAATCATAATTTGCTCTTTTATTAGTTTGGGTGTTTTCAAAGATAGCCGTACTACCATCTATTTCGATTAGTTTGTGTTTAGGATACATTTCTACTTCTAATGCTTCCATATGCTTCATCACGTCTATCAAGTTTTGGAAGTAAACTCCTGGCCCTATTTGGTCTTCCATTTCAAATATGCTAACATGATTTTTGTCAGCTGCAAGAAGGTGAGCAGTTTCTATTCCTGTCATTCCTGAGCCTACTACTGCAACCTTTTTACCTTGTAAATTTGCTTTGCCACTGAGAACATCGGCACAAGTAAGTACTTTCTCACCGTCTATTCCAGGTATGGATTTAGGCACTATGGGTACAGCTCCTTGAGCTACAAACACAGCATAAGGATCTAATTCTTTTAAAACTTCCACAGTTGCAGGTGTATTGTATCTAATTTCAACCCCCCCTAATTTCTCCATTTGAGTTTTTAAATAGTCTATAAGCCAATTGATTTTTTCCTTTTTTTGGTGGCTTATTTGCAAGTTGAAGTTGTCCACCTAATTGGTTAGATTTTTCTAAGATTACAGGCTTAAATCCTCTAATGGCTAGTACTCTTGCAGCTTCAAGCCCAGCAGGTCCTGCACCTATAATTGCTACAACTCTACCTTCTCCATCCTTTTTAAAATCATTATATTCATATTCTTTTCCCGCTTGTATATTGATTGCACATTGGTTGAATTTCCAGTAATATCTGCTCCCATCAGAGACTCCATACAATGTAAACATGATATACATCTTCTTATTTCATCAAGTCTTCCCTCTTTTGCCTTATTAGACCATTCAGGATCTGCAAAGTGTTGTCTTGCTGAACCTGCAAAGTCTATTTTCCCTTCTGCTATCATCTTATCTGCATACTCTGGATCCCTTATAACCGACACGCCGATTACTGGTATATCTACTACTTTCTTTATTTCCTCTGCCAGATTAATTTTCCAGCCTTGTTCAAAGGAAGATGGCTCCCAAGATACATTCATAGTTTCATATATTCCACAGCTTATATCTAAAGCATCTACACCTAGTTCTTCTAATCTCTTTGCGATGGCTTTTCCTTCTTCTAACTTTAATCCTTTATCTTCTAGGCCTATATATTCTAAGTGTTCGTCTACTGATAGCCTAACCATTAGAGGAAAATCTTTTCCACACTTTTCCCTTATACCTAAAATGACCTCCTCTAAAATCTCATCCTATTCTCTAAACTTCCACCATATTTATCTTTCCTTCTATTGGTATAAGGGCTTAAAAATTGATTTATTAAATATCCATGAGCAGCATGGACTTCTACTCCATCGATTCCAGCTTTTTGAATTCTTACTGCGGCTTCTATAAATTTTTCAATCATATCTTCAATCTGTTCAATTGACATTTCTTCCGTTGGTTGATGTACTACTTGACACTCAATATTACTTGGTGCTAGCATAGGTAGATCTCCATTGACAGCTGTTATTCCTTGCCTACCTGGATGATATATTTGTATAACTATTTTGCTATCGTATTTATGTACTTCATCTGCTAGGGCTTTTAAGCCTGGTATGAATTTATCGTCGTAAACACCTATCTGCTTAGTGTTTCCTTTCCCCCCCTTTCTCCATCTACTATGGTACATTCGGTAAATATAAGGCCTACTCCCCCCCCTTTGGCTCTTCTACCATAAAATTGGATATCCTTTTCCGATACTGTTCCATCAGTATTTGCCAGTGCATTGCCCATAGCGGTGAATACTATCCGATTTTTGGTTTCCATGGTTCCTATTTTCCCTTTTGTAAATAAATTATCAAACAATGTTCCACACCTCCAAATTTTATCCTTCATATGTAATTATATAGATTTGTTTTCGTCTTGTGAAACAATTAACTATTGTGACTATTACAACTTTTTTTTGATAATAAATACGACAAGAAAATATTTTCTTGTCGTATTTATAGCACAGAAGAAATACCCTACTGTCCCATTAAGTATTTCAAATATGGTGAGTTTATTGGAAGCATTATTACAGTTTCTCCATCTAGTGTGGTCTTGTATGATTCTAAAGTTGTATATAGTTTGAAGAATTCAGGACTCTGACCGTATATATCGTTATATATCTTGGTAGATTCCTTTTCCCCTTGGGCTTTTATTTCCTCTGCTTGAGATCGAGCTTTGGCTAATATTTCTTCCACTTCTCTATCCACTTCTGCCATTATCTTTTTGGCTTCTGCTTCTCCTTGGGATAGGTATTCCTGGGCTTTACTTTCCCTTTCGGATATCATCCTCTTGTATACAGATTCTTCATTGGAAGGTGGTAGATCGATTCTCTTCATCTGTATATCTACTATTCTAATTCCATTGTTGTTGGCTAATAGTATCTCATTTACCTGATCTTGTACTACTATATCTATTCCCCCCCCTCTTTGATTATCTTCAGGATTTATAATATCCCCCCCATATTCTAGTTTCCCCCCAGCTCATTTCTTACATTGGAGTATATGATATCACTTAACCTAGCTTCTGCTCCCTCTAGGGTTCTTAGGGATTCTAACATCTCTATTGGATCGGTAATCTCCCAAAGGGCATAGTAATCTACTACTATTCGCTTTTTGTCTAATGTGTTTATCTCTGCTGGAGGAACATCATAGAATAGGACATTTTAGGAAGTATGGATAGGGTTTGGGTAAAAGGCATTTTAAAGTGTAGACCTTCCTCTTCTACTACTTTAACTATTTTCCCAAATTCCTTCACTATGGCATATTGATTAGGCTCTAGGATATATAGATTGCTCAATATAATAGCTAAAATTATCATGATTCCAATGATTATCCCCGCATATTTAGGAGGTCTCCAAGACTTTTTACCCCCCTTGTTCTGTTGGGTATTTGATATATGATCTAAATCTTTAATCATCCTATTCCTCCTCCCCCCCTAGAAATTCAATTGGTAGATATCTTATGGTATTGCTGGATTCATCTACTACATATACTTTAGTATCCTTTAGGACATTTTCAATTGTATGTATTATTAGCCTCTGCCTTGTTATTTCTTGATTATTATTGTACTCGGATAACATGGCATTAAACCTTGCTGTATCCCCCCCTTTAGCTTTCTCGATAAGGGATACCTTGGTGGCTTCTGCTTGACTTAGTATGGCATCTCTTTCCCCCCCTTTTACTTCATTTATCTTTTCATTCTTATATTTTTGAGCATTATTTATCTTGGTAAGCCTCTCTTCACGGGCATCGGTTACTGCTTTAAAGGCTGCATCCACCTCAGATGTAGGTAGGTCCACGTCTTGAAGATTTACATTTACTATTGTTATGCCTAGATCATATTTATTGCATAGTTCTGTTAGGTTTTCCCTTATATCGCTTATTATCTTAGCCCTTCCATCGGTTAAAACATCATCTACTGTACTAGAACCTATTACCCCCCCTTAAGGACGAGGAAGTTGCGTTGAACAGGATTTCCCTAGGCTCGTTGGTGTTGTATAGATAAGCAATGGGATCGGATATCTTCCATTGGACTTCTAGATCAGCCAATATTATATTTTCATCCCCCCCTGTTATCATCTTGGTCTCCTCTTCAAATATGACTTCTTCACCGTTTTGTACCTTATAGCCAAAGGTAGTTGAGAAAGTTTCCTTAGATAATTTGGTTACCGATTGGATAGGATAGGGTAGTTTAAGCCTTAAGCCTGAGGATACTGGCTGTTCATTAGGCTTGCCAAAGGTAGTTATGATGGCATATTCTGTCTGGTCTACAGTATAGACACAAGTAGTAGATAACAATACGATTAAAATCAATGGGATTATCCAGGCTATATGCCTTTTGTTTTTCTTGAAAAAGCCCCCCCTTATATCCCTATTGTTTTCCCTTACATCCCTGTCTCTTTCCCTAACATTCCTCTTGTTTCTTCCAAAGTTCTTAGCGTTTTTTTTGTGATAAACGATACCATGGCAAATATCAAAATTATTATGATTATCTTATCCCCCCCAGTTTTAATACCCCCTTTTGAACTTATTATTTTATTTATACTAAAAAGTTGAGACAGTAAGAACTACTTTACTGTCTCAACTTAACAGTTGGATATCCATTATTATACTTTAATGTATAAATTTTGTCAAATAGGCGGGTGGTAGGGAGGAGCCATTTGTCCCACTATTCATATATACCAAATACTCCGTTCTTCTCTAGGTTTTTTTTCTAGCTCTTTTGGTTTTTACGTCTAAGGCATAGGTTAAGGTGCCCTTTTCCTTTAGCTGTTTTGGTAGATCTGTTTTAGCCCTAGCCTTGTCCATGGTTACTGCAAATAGAGGATGCCTTCCTACGAACTCTAGTATTTCTTCATGGGAGTAGTCCATATTTCCTATATTTAATATAATATTTTATATTTTTAGAAGCCAATATATGGTATTGGCTCAGCTCATATACTTCGGGGGGGATTATTCTATCAGTTAATCCATATCTTTCCGCTATCTTTACAAATATCTCTTCACTGTTTTTTTTCTGCTCTTGCCACTATATAGGAGCCCTTGTTGTCTATTAACCATTTTACCAGCTCTTCAAAGGTAGATCTTCTCCTACTATGATATTTCCATCCTTATCCAACTTTAAATCTATTGCCATGGTCCTATAGCCAGCATCTAGGGATTTTTTTTATACCCTCTATGGTACTATCCGTCTCCTTTATGATCTTATCTACCAATACCTCAGTGGATACTAGCTTGTTTAGATTTATCTCTCCATCGCCTTCTATTAGCTCTTTCAGTAGATCAGTTCTTAGTATAAAGTCTGATTTGTTTATCTCCTCTATGGCTTTTTCATAGTAAGGTCTATATTGTTTTATATCTACTTCTTCCTTGCTGTCTAGGCGAAAGGCTCTACTATTTCAAATATACCATCTCTAGACATCTCCAACAGTATCTCATCGGTTATTACCGAACCCTTTAATGCATAGGTTTGGGGGGGTGCTACTAGGCTTTCCCCCTTGGTAGTTTACCAAATCCCTACCAAACATTAGCCCCTTCTCGTTTTGATAGCCCATTATATTTAATATAGTCGGCATAAAATCCAATTGACTTCCTACCTTGGATATGGTTTCATTCATCTCCTCCCCCCTGGTACATGGATTATCAAGGGTATATTCATCATGTCATCAAGATCATAGGTGTGGCCTAGATATTCTGTCATAATCTTCTGAGGCTCCTTGTGGGCACTGTTTATAGCAAAGTGATCCCCCCCATATATGGCTATTACCGAGTTTTCATATAGCCCTTCTTCCTTTAGGGCTTCAAAAAAAATTGTCCCAATGCCTTATCTGCATAGTGGATGGATTGAATATAGTCTCCTAATATGGTATCTTCATGTTCCTTTCGTATTTTTAATTCCCTATATTCATCAGGTATATTAAAGGGATTGTGGCTAGTCAAGCTGATGATAAAAGCATAGAAGGGATTATCATCTATACTATCCAGTTCCTTTAGATAATCCATAGATTGTCTATAGAATTCCTCATCGGTAATTCCAAAGCCTATGGTCTCTACCACATCAAAATCCTCTTCCGATATGAAGCGTTGAAACCCTTGATTTACGTAGGCCCTCTCCCTATTCCAAAACTCCTTTTCATATCCATGGAATGCCCATACGGTATATCCATTTTCCCTAAGGACCCAAGGAAGTCCATAGAAGGTATTCCCTTCGTATTGGGAATAGGTGGGTTCATCCATGGATGGATATAGGGAGTTGTTGGATACGAATTCTGCATCGGAGGTATTCCCCTACCTATTAGCTGATAGTATCTATCGAAGTATAGGCTCCCTTGTTCCCGTATCAGCTTATTTAAATTTGGCGTTATCTCCTGCCCATGGTAGTAATGATTTATGACGAAGTTTTGTAATGCTTCTACTTGGATTACTATTAGATTTTTCCCTTTGCCTATACCTGTATATTTCCCTTCTTCCAGATAAGTTCTATCCTTTAGCTCCTCCAAATCCTCTTGGGTAAATATTCCCACTCCTTGGGCTATTTCTTCTCCACCAGTTATAGCCTTTTTAATATCCTTGGCATGATAGGTAAATAGCTCTTGATTGGTTACCGGTCCAAATAATTCCACCCTACTTAAATAGGATAGTAGTATTACCAATGCCAAGGCAATAGCTCCTGGCACTCCCCCCCTTCTAATGGTTTTTTTTGTATTGTTTGTTTTCCTTTTTGATCTTCTCTTTTTCCACTTAGAGTAGAACATCAAAAGGGTATGTCTATTAGAAATAGGAAGTTGGTAAAGGTAAATATGGACTTAACACTATCCCCCCCTACTGCTGCTACCTGATTCAACTGTTTCAACATCTTTATAGAGGGTAAAGCATTGAAATAGGTGTAATACATGGCATCGGCAAACATAAATCCCGATACTGTATTATAAAAAGCAAAGGCCCAAGTTTGTTTTTTTTCTTATTTCTGCTAAAGTATATCCAGGTAAAGAAAAATAGTATAATCAATGTGCTTATGGAAAATATGATAAATCTATTGTACTTCACCTTGGTTATATACATGAATAATACATTTTTAGAATTAAAAGTATAGTTAGTAACATAGAAGTCCTCCAGTTTATATTGTGTTTCTAGGACAGGGAGAACTGTCCCTACTGTCCCACTTTGTATATGTTTATGCCTAATCTTTTCAAATCCTTGTATAATGGGGGGGCTTTGGATTGTTTTTTTCTCCATTATTACCCCCCCATATAGATTGTGCCTATTTAGGAAATCTAGTATTTCCTCCCTAGTATACTGTGTGTCCACAATATTTAGTATTATATTTTTAAAGGCCTTGTTGGATAGCCTTATATGCTGTTCAAAATCCTTCATCTCCACTATAAATCTATCCTTTAGCTCTGGATAATCCTCTATGACCTTTAAGAATATGGCTTCGTCCAAATCCTTACTCCTAAGGAGTATGTGGGTATCCTTATGTTTTTCATCCAAGAGATCAATTCTTCCAATGTATGTTGATCTTTCCTATATTGATCTAATACCTGTTTATATTCTTCCATACTACCCTCTTCTAAGGGCTTTTTATATATACCATCATCTAATAGTATCTTCTTTTTGTCTGGATACCATTCTATATCAACTGCTAGGAGTCTGTATCCTTCTTCATATAGTTTATCTAGTTTCTCCAAGGGTTCATAGCTTAGATATCCTATTTTATCATAGTCGGGAATATCTAATGCCATTAAATCCCTCATATCTATATGGCCATCATTTTCTATGAGAAGCTTTATCAAATCCTTTTTCAATATATAGTCGGATTTGTTGATATCGGCGATAATCCTCTCGTATTTCTCCCTGTAGGGAGATACATCTATTTTCTCCTTGCTTGCCTTGTCTTTTGCAGTGCAGTTTTCAAATATACCGTCTCTAGACATATAGAATATTATATCATCATCTATAAAGGATCCTTTTAATACATAGGTTTGGGGGGGTGCTACATAGTTATCCCCTTCATAGTTTAATAGATCCCTACCAAACATTATTCCCTTTTCATTTTCATATCCCATGATGTTCAATATGGTAGGTAAAAAATCTAATTGACTGCCTATTTGGGAGACGGTCTCCTTTATATCCTCTCCTGGGACATGGATTAATAAGGGGATTTTAAACATCTCATCTATGTCGTAGGGATGCTCTAAAAGTCCGTCATCAGTTCTATACCTGACTCATTAAGCCCTGTTATGGCAAAGTGATCTCCATATAGGGCTATAACTGAATCCTCATATAGCCCTTCCTCTTTCAAGGCTTTAAAGAACTGGCCTAATGCTTTGTCTGTATAGTGGATAGATTGGAGATAATCTCCTAATATGGTATCCTCATGTTCTGCCCGTATATCCAATTCTTTATATTCATCTGGCATCTTAAAAGGGGGGGTATGGCTAGTCAAGGTTATGATAAAAGCATAGAAGGGATTATCATCTATGCTATCTAGTTCTTTTAGATAGTCCATACTCTGCCTGAAAAACTCCTCGTCGGTTATTCCAAAGCCTATAGATTCTACTACATCATAGTCCTCTTCCGATATAAACCGTTGAAATCCTTGATTGGGATAGGCCCTTTCCCTATTCCAAAATTCCTTTTTATAGCCATGGAAAACCCATGCAGTATATCCATTGTCCCTAAGGATCCAAGGAAGCCCATAGAAGGTGTTATCGTAGTATTGCTTATAGGTTGGGTCTTCCATAGATGGATATAGGGAATTGTTGGATACGAATTCTGCATCGGAAGTATTGCCTCTGCCGATTTGTTGATAGTAATTGTCAAAGTATATGGTACTATTGTCATCTATAAGTCTGTTCAAATTGGGAGTTATCTCCTGCCCATCATAAAATCTATTTAGTGGAAAGTCCTGAAGGGCCTCTACCTGTACAACGATTAAGTTTTTTTTCCTTTGCCTATGCCAGTATGTTTTCCCTTCTTAAGGCTCGTCCTTTCCTTTAGCTCTTCTAAATCCTCCTGGGTAAATATACCCCTTCCTTCTACCATATCTTCCCCTACTATAGCATCCTTTATATCCTTAACATGGTAGGTATATAACTCCTGTTTTATAACAGGTGTTATTAGATCGTTGGATATTAAATAGCCAAATATAAATACTAGTACTAAAGCTATTCCTCCTGGGACACCCCATCTTACAGATTTATGGTATACTTTGTTGTCTTCTTCTAGCTCTATTCTCTTCTTTTTGGAATATATTTTAAGAAAGGGTATGTCCAATAAAAACAATAGATTCCTAAAGGATAATAGTGCTACCACACTATCTCCTACTGCGGTTACTTCGCTTAGCTGTTTTAACATGGTGATGGAAGGCAATGAGTTGAAAAACTATAGTACATCACGTCTGCAAACATAAAAGCAGATACGGTATTATAAAAAGAAAAAGCAATAGTCTGTTTCTTCTTATGATTGCTTAAGTATATCCATGTGAAGAAGAATAGGGTTATTAGGGTACTGATTAATAGTATAATAGCCCTATTATATCTAATATCTGTTATATGCATAAATAATAGTATTTTAGTATTAATAGTATTGAAAATAGCATATTATTCTCCCCCGTTTTGGGACAGGGAGAACCGTCCCTACTGTCCCACAGGTAAAACCATTCCTGCTGTCCCATCTTTGTTTAAATTAACATCTTATATATTAATAATCTACACCAATATGGATTTCCGTGCAAGTTTTTGACCTCAAAACATAGGTTTCTTATATTGGAAAAGTACAAAATAGTAGTATAATAGTAAGGCAAACGCCTAGGGGGGGTCTATATCCCTAGATATTAAACTAAGAAAGGAGTTAAGGTATGAGACTTTGTACAAAGGATTTAGTTACAGCAGCGGTATTGTTAGCCTTGGCGATTATACTTCCCACCATAGTACATATAAGTGGAGTCAATGGAGCTATTTTTCTTCCTATGCATATACCAGTTTTAATTGCTGGATTGACTGTAGGGCCTGCCCTAGGATTTACAGTTGGTATTATCTCTCCTATTATTAATCATATGCTAACGGGTATGCCTCCAGTCCCAATTTTTGGATAATGATAGTGGAGTTAGGATTATATGGACTTATATCTGGATTCCTATATAGAAAAATAAAGATGACCCTATGCCCATCCTTGATAATAAGCATGATAATCGGTCGATTAGGAGGGGCTTTAATGGTACTTTTGTTGGGAAAGGGCTTTGGATTGCCTATGCCCCCCCCTATGGATATATACATCAAAGGTATAACCTTAACAGCCTTACCCGGAATAATAATCCAACTTATATTTATTCCCATGATAGTTAGAGCCTATGAAAAAGATAGGGATACTATCTGGTAGAAAATAGATCCTTCATCTGGTTCCACCGAATCAAGTGAAGGATCTATTTTATTTTGGCGAACTCAATATTTGTATTCGGCTATGGCTTTTCTCAATTGGATTTGTTTTCTGAATAGCTGCCTAAATATCATATCCCTTTTGAAGTCGGGAATATTGGTATAGGCCAAATCAAAATACTTATAAGGCCCAAAATTATAGGCTTTCATTATGTTTCCTGAAACATCAATATCTTGGTCTTCAAATAATACCTTTACTTTTATCGTTTCTTCATAGGGTATGCCTTTGGCTATATCCCCATAAATAGCAAAAGACAATGCATCGCCACCAATTCTCATTATCTCTATGGGGGGACCTTTTTATTACTTACGGGATGATATAATATACCCTCTAAGTTCCAGATCAAATTGAAAGTATTTGATGAAGGTATTAGTTGTAGATTGGATATATAAAATGTATTGTCTTCGAAATCCTCAACCTTTGCTTCAAAATGTTGGAGACTATTTAAGCCCTTTACTACCATCTCTACATCTACAGCCTTGGATAGTTCTATACCTTCCACCTTGGATTCTTCCAAAGGTTTAAATATATAGATATTTTCCAGCTTTACCAATGTACCTTCAATAATTAGAATATCCTCTTTAGAACTGATTATTAAGGAGCTTAAACCAATGGGATTGTGAAGGGTTTCTTTCAGCTGTTTCGCAGCCTTAGTCAGCTTTTCTGCCATAATATCTACCAACTCTGGATGAAATTGAACGCCCTTATCCTTATAAAGTTCGCTGATTACTGCGTTTAAAGGCATTGCCTTTTTATAAGCTCTATTGGAAAGCATAGCATCTATTGCATCGGAAATTCCTATTATATAGCTATAAAAAGGGACTTCATCTCCCTTTAAACCATCGGGATAACCCTTACCATCATAGCGCTCATGATGGTGTCTAACTATTTTAGGTATATCCCTTAATTTGGGGATATGGCCTAATAGATGTTTAGAGATGATATAGCTATCTATGGGATGGTTCTTTATTATTTTATATTCTTCTTCTGTCAGTTTACCAGGTTTGTTTAATATATTACAGTCTATCATGGTTTTACCTACATCGTGCAATAATCCAGCTAGGTATAGCTTATCCAATTCTTCATGGCTTAGTCCTAGCTCCATGCCAATTTCCTTACACCAATTGGCTACATTGTAGCTATGATTAGGAAGAAAATAGTCTTTATGTTTTAATATCTCCGTTAATACATTAATCATACCCATTGCATTAGATAGCTGTTCATACTCTACTAAAGATAAATTAAGTAGTTTAGATATACCGGATATCTGCTCATTTAAACCATCATCTTCCAATAGCAGTTCTGATGGAAAGCTTTTGTCTTCATAAGAAGCCAAGTATATACAGCCTATTAAAGTCATGGTATTGCCTAGAGGATTGAATATTGGAATAAATACTTCGGATTTGACTTCTTCTATTAGGGAACATCTATCCCTGTGTGGCGATTTTGTACTATACTTTTATTATTCACCAATTCGTTTAATTTGTTCTTAGAGTTTTTTTTGAAAAAAATATCATATTCGGTAATATTTCCTTAGAAAAATTAGCATCTCTTGTATATATGCTTTTAGTGATAGCTATATTTCTACATTCATTAAATATGACCGATGCACATATATCGTAATCCAATACTTGGCTAATCATTTTTTTTGCCTTTTTTTCTAATTCCTTCTCTACTGTATTGGATTGACATTTGATCCACCTACTAGAGTTAAATTCTAGTTGAACTGACAAAAAAATCTCCTCCCTAATAATATAGTTCTATAGTCCTTTCCTTATAGGACTATATTACCATATTATTAGGTTTTCAACAATATATGCCATATTAATTAGAATAACTTCCCCCCCTTTAAGGTAACCTGGCACCTTAAAGGGAAGTTATGGTTTATAAAAGGTCGATAAATTTGTTATTTTTAAGGATGTTTATATATTGGATGAGCCTATCGTATAAAGGCTCTGCTTCTTCCTGGTATCTATCTTTTACTAATAGGGCTATTTCATATATGGTTTTCTTACCATCTATTTGTTTCCATATGAAACTACCCATAGGATCTAGATCTACCAGAAACTTGTCTGGTGTAAAAACAGTTTTCTCATGGCCTTATCCAATAGGGAATCCCTATATATAATGAGCTGGATAAGGCCATCATCTTTTTCCTTCCAGTGGACATGATTAGATTTTTCTGGTATTCCATCTAGATAGTTTTGTTGATTCCCTTTAGGCATATCTGCTCCTTTAATTTTCCTCTTTAGCTAAGAAGGAGTGTTTTATTAGAATAAGGGCTAGTAAGGCGAAGAATATTATAGACCCGCCTTGGCCTAGTATATTGTTTCCAAAGGCTAATTTATCTGCAACGGTCAATTCTCCACCTACCGGTATTATAGCCAATAGGGCTAATAATATTCCTATTAGACCTTCTCCTGCTATAAGGCCAGAGGAGAAGAGTATACCACCGTCAACCTTTTGTTTAAGTGTATCTTCATCTAATTTTTTTCTTATCTAGTATTCCCCCCCTTAGGACGCCGCCTATCATAATGGGTACACTTAGATGGATAGGTAGATATAGCCCTACAGCAAAGGGGAGTATTTGAATTCCTAGTAGTTCTACTACCAAGCCTATACCTGCTCCTGCAAATACCAAGGCCCAGGGGGGGAGATTGCCGCTCATAACCCCCCCTTCAATAACTAGTTTCATCAAGGTGGCTTGGGGAGCTGGTAGCTCTTCAGAGCCAAATCCCCCCCAGGCTTTGTTTAGCAGTAATAGTACAAAGCCTATTACTAGCCCAGAGGCTAGAGCACCTATTAATTCACCGTATTGCTGTTTCTTAGGTGTGGCACCTACTAAAAACCCAGTCTTTAAGTCTTGAGACATATCCCCCCCTGCCATAGCTGCAATTATACAGATTACTGCACCTACGGATAGGGCTCCTATCATTCCCTCTTCTCCATCAAACCCTATGGTTTTAAATATGATGGATGTTATCAATAGGGTGGCTATGGTCATTCCCGATACTGGATTGTTGCTGCTACCTACTAGACCTACTAGCCTTGCGGATACAGTAGCAAAGAAGAATCCAAATATGGCAATAATCAAAGCCCCTGGAATTCCTACGGGAATAAAGTTTGTAGCACCGATGAATATTACTATGGCTATTACTCCTAGGAAGGCTCCTTTAATAGACATATCTTCATCAGTTCTAAGGGTAGAAGCGCTTCTAGTAGTAGCCTTTAGTCCTCCTAAGGCTTCCTTGAAAGTCCTCACTATTAGGGGTAAGGATTTAATCAGGGATAAAATCCCTCCAAAGGCCACTGCCCCTGCACCTATATATTTGATATAGTTGGACCAAATCCCCCCCAGTAATCTAGTTGGCTAATAGGGTCAGTTGCTGGATAGATTATTTCCGGTATATACTGACCTAGGTGAGTAATAAGGGGGGGGATAATTACTAACCAACCTAATACAGCGCCAGATAACATATAGGAGGATATCTGTGGCCCTACGATAAAACCTACTCCTAGTAAGGCTGGTAGGGTATCCATACCTATAGCTGCACCTTTGTATTTAGGTATGGCCCATTCTATTTCGCTGGGAAATAGCTTTATCCCATCGGTGATAAATTTAAACAAGGAACCTATCCCCCCCAAGCCTGTAAATACGGTTTTAGCTTTGGCTCCTCCCGTTTCCCCCCCAGCTATTAATACCTCTGCACAAGCCGTACCTTCTGGATAAGGTAATACTCCATGTTCCTTGGCGATTAGTGCCTTTCTAAGGGGGGGCAGCATAAGCAATGCTCCTAGTATACCTCCTGAAAGGGCGATGATTACTATTCGAATAAGACTAGGAGCTGCCATGCCCAGTTCTTGGGACCAGATGAATAGGGCAGGTAATGTGAATATGGCTCCTGATGCTAAGGATTCACCAGCAGAACCGATGGTTTGGACCATATTGTTCTCTAGGATAGAATCCCTCTTCATTATTCCACGGATGATTCCCATGGATATTACTGCTGCCGGTATAGAGGCAGATATAGTCATACCCACCCTTAACCCAATATAGGCATTGGCAGCACCAAATATAATAGACATGATGATTCCTATGATAATTGCTGTAGCTGTAAATTCTGGCATTACTTTGTCTGCTGGAACATAGGGTTTGAATTCTGCATTAGCATTTTTACCATTGTCCATGATTTTCTTCCTCTCTATATAATATATGTTGGTTTACATAATATTATATCAGAAGGATATTATATTAGTCATGGAACAATATTTGGTAAATATTCAGACAATGGTTTTAGATTAATCCCCCCCTCTTTACCATCTCCATTACGGTAAAGGTGGCTACGTCTTCCGCAAAGGTTCCTGGACCAAATCCTGCATCATAGCCTAGTTCCTTGGCTAATTCATGGGATATTCTAGGTCCACCACAGACTAGAATTATCTCATCCCTTATACCTTCTGCTTCTAATAGTTCTACCAATTCCGTTAGATTGGGAATATGGACATCCTTTTGGGTTACTACTTGGGAAACTAGTATAGCATCTGCTTCCAATTCTATGGCTTTTGCAACTAGTTCTTCATTGGGCACTTGACTCCCTAAGTTGTAAGCGTCGATACCCTCGTATCTTTCTAGCCCAAAATGTCCAGCATATCCTTTCATGTTCATTATGGCATCTATTCCTACAGTATGGGCATCAGTACCAGTACAAGCTCCTACTATGACTACATTTCTTTTTATATTATCCTTTATATATTGTTCTACTTCTTCTTTGCTCATTATCTCTATATCCACTTTTGGAACTTCTATCTTAGTATAA
>JMBV01000350.1_pt1 | contig 15422 bp, 28 predicted proteins | sample 616531 | NCBI WGS metagenome assembly JMBV01 (sample SAMN02727904, study PRJNA239997) | anaerobic digester metagenome | biome: anaerobic digester; isolation source: mesophilic anaerobic digester inoculated with municipal waste water sludge... | place: Germany: Bielefeld University, CeBiTec ... | reverse complement strand
CCCAGGATGGATTTTAGTTCCTCTTTGTCTAACTAAAATATTTCCAGCCAATACATATTGGCCATCTCCTCTTTTTACACCTAATCTTTTAGCCCTACTATCTCTACCGTTTCTAGAGCTACCTACTCCCTTTTTAGAAGCAAATAATTGTAAATTTAGCTTTATCATCTCTACACCTCCCTATATTTGAGAGTAATATATCCTGAATAGGATTCTATAATCATTTTAATTCCTAATTCAAAAGTTCTAAGAAGGATCTGTGCCTTCTCTTTAGTAGTCCCATCTATGGATTTAGGTAGTTTTACATCCAGTATTCCCTTTTTTTTCATCAATATGAAAATTTAATTCCTTTTCCTGAATGTCTACTATCTCCACTAAAGCCACTAATGTGGTTTGTGCCAATATAGAAATGGCCGAACATACTATATCCTCGCCTTCATCAGCAAAACCTGTATGGCCTGAAACTCTATACCTTACAATGTTTCCCATATTATCCTTAAAAATTTCTACATTTGTCATTGATTATACCAATATACTTTCGATTTTAACCTTTGTATAAGGCTGACGATGCCCTTGCTTTTCTTATAATTTTTCTTAGATTTGTATTTGTATACAATTATTTTCTTAGCCTTGCCTTGTTCAATTACAGTTCCTTCTACTTTTGCATTTTCTAAATAGGGTTTTCCAATTACTAATTCATCACCTTGAACAAGTAATACTTTGGAAAAATCAATTTTTCCCCTTCTTCTGCTTTGATTTTTTTCTACAAAAATAGTATCTCCTTCTTGAACTTTGTATTGTTTACCACCTGTTTCAATTACAGCATACATTCTTATATCGCACCTCCTCTAACCAGTCTCGCCAATATCAGGTGACTATGCTTTAATACCCATATTGAGCGGCTACCTACAAACAAAAATTTTACCAGATAAACTCGTATTTGTCAACAGTTAAAGCGAAAATATTTTTCCCTTTCCCTGACAATGGGGGGGACATTTCTCTATAAAATCATATTTAAGACTATTTTTAGTCTTTTTTTCTAGTAATTTCTACTAAACCTAATTTAGTCATTTCTATAATATTTGCCCTATTTCTATCTTTATTTAGGGCTTTCCTTAGTTTTTTTTAAGTAAAATCTCCACATCCTCTTTATCTTTCATATCTATAAAATCTATAATAATAATTCCTCCAATATCTCTAAGCCTAATTTGTATAGCTATTTCTTCTGCTGCTTCTAAATTAGTTTTAAGAACCGTCTCTTCTAAATTATTTTCCCCCCCTATATATTTTCCCGTATTAATATCTATGGCAGTGAGAGCTTCTACTTCATCTATTACTATATAGCCCCCCCCACTATTTAAATCCACTTTTCTATTTAATGCATTTTTAATTTCTAAATTAATATTTCCCTGGTAATCTATATTAAAATCCTTATCATAAACAAGCTTTTCTTGTAAATTAGATAAAAATACTCCCTCTAATTCTAAAAGATTTTCATATTCCTCTTTATTATTTATGATTATTTTATGGTTTTTTTTCATTATAAACATCCCTTAATATTTGATGAATTAATTCCATTTCTTTATAAATTAATTTAGGACATGGTAAGAAATTTTTCTCCCTTTCAATTTTCTTATATAAATTAATAAGGCTATGGTATTCTTTCTCTAATATATCCTCTTCTATTTGAAAGGCCTTAGTTCTAAAAATAATTCCCATATTATCTATTTGCATATCTTTCCCTATGGATTTTAGTCTTTGGATTTCGTCCTTGTCTCGAATTTTTTTTAGAAACATTAATGGATTTGGAAAAAGGTTTTAAAACCATAAAATTCCCTGGCAAAGTAATATGAGTGGTAACTTTAGGCCCCCTTATTTCCCAAAGGTTCTTTTACTATTTGCACTATAATTTCCTCACCATTTTTGACTATCTTATCTATACTTGGTTTTTTATCTTCATATAGCATATTCTTAGGCAATGCATCCCTAATATGCAAATAAGCATTTTTTCCCTCTCCTATATCTACAAAAGCAGCTTCCATTCCTGGTAGTGTATTAATTATTCTTCCTCTATAAATATTCCCTACTGCCTTTTTTTTCTTCTCTATTATTAATATAGAATTCCACTAATCTATTGTTTTCAACTACTCCCACCCTTTCCATCCCCCCCTGATTTATATCTATAAAATATAATCCATATTATCTCCCTTCTTAAAAGGCGGTAAACACAATTTTCCAATACATATCATCCTTTTTAATACGCATATGTCATCCTGAGTGTAAGTGAAGGATCTCGGCCTTGGGATTCTTCGCTTACGCTCAGAATGACAAAATAATCATATAAGCGTCAAAAACTATATTGGAAACTGAATCTCTCCCTTGTTTTCTAAATATAATCCTATTCTCTTAATATCTATTGTATCTGAATCTATGTCTAAATCCATCTCCCTATCCATAGCATCTATTAAATCTGTAGGCTTTAAATTGCCCCCATCTCCAACTTTCAGCAAACAATTCAGCTCCACTAATTGCCTATTGTCAATTATGGATTGTGAATTAACAACCATATTTCCTATTAAGGGTCTTATATCCTGGTTTTTTTTCTAGGATTTTCCCTTTTCTTCGTCTTATTCTAACTATGATTATTTCCTCATTTTGTAGCCACTCTTCTAATACCTTTTCAAATTCTTCAATTTTCAAATTATTAAATGAAAATTTAATTTCGTAATAAGCCCAGGCCACCAGAGAATCTAGAGAAGCATTTCCCACTATATGTTTTCCCTCTAAAATTCTAATATCCTTTGGTAATTCTCTATTCATATTTTCAATAAATTCTTCTACTAGGATATCCTCATATAATTCTATGTCCATATATTCAGAAATACTCTCAATTCCAAGAGAAAGAGGATTGGCTATGGAAAATTTAGGTTGGGGATTGTAGCCTTCTGAATACTTTATGGGAATATTTGCCCTTCTAAAAGCTCTATTAAAAAGCCTCATTAAATCTAAATGGGATATATATTTTAAATAATTTTCCTTTGTGAATTTGACTCTTAACATTAGCATACACCACCTAAATAGGACTGATTTATTCCACAGGCAGTACAGCCTAATCTACAGTCCCTAGTTAATTTTCCTGACAATGCCCTTTCATATTCTCTTATTAAATATTTTTTGTCTACTCCTATATTGATAAAATCCCAAGGTAAAATCTCTTCTAAATCTCTTTCCCTAAGAGCATAGAAATCCCCATTAATCCCCCCCACCTCTTCCAAAGCCTCTAGCCATAGCCCATAATCAAATTTTTCAGACCAGCCATCGAATTTACAGCCTTTTTCCCAAGCCTTTACAATGGCCTTACCTACTCTTCTATCTCCCCCCCTAGCAATTATGGCCTCTAAATAGCTTAACTCTGGATCATGATAATTATAGGTAATCTTCTTATCCTTAATACTATTTCTAAGTATATTTATCTTTCTGTAAAATTCTTCAATAGAATCCTGTCCTACCCATTGAAAAGGTGTAAAGGGTTTAGGTACAAAGCAAGAGGTACTTAAAGTTACCTTAAGATTGCCTCGTCTTTCTTCCTTAGGCTGATCAAAAAAATAAATCCTTTACTTTATAGCCTAATTCCTTTATACCTAAAACATCTTCATCTGTTTCTGTGGGAAGTCCTATCATAAAGTATAGTTTTACAGTAGACCAGCCTTCCTTAAAGGCATAGCTAGTTGCAGTAATTAAATCCTCTTCATCTATCCCCTTATTTATAACATCCCTTAATCTTTGACTACCAGCCTCAGGCGCAAAAGTTAAACCTGTCTTTCTTACCTTTTCAATTTCCTTTAATACATCAATACTAAAGGAATCTAGTCTTAGAGATGGCAAAGATACACCTATTTTGTCTTCTTCATATTCCTTAATTAATTTAGATATTAGTAATTCTAATTGAGAATAATCACAAGAACTTAGAGAGGTTAGGGAGATATTTTCATAACCTGTATTTTCTACTAATTCCTCGGCTAAACCCAATAATCTTTCTGGAGTTTTTTTCCCTAACTGGCCTATATATAATTCCTGCTTGACAGAATCTACAACCTCTAGTGCAGCCCCCCCTAAATATTTCCAATGGTATTCTATCGTGTACAGTCTCAATATAGGGGGTTATTAGCTTATCTGGGAAATAAACATTATTTAAATCTTTAACTATTCTTTTCTCTATGATTTTTGGTACATCCTCTACTATTGGCAGCATTTCTTTTATAGTATTATCTTCATTGTATTTTACTTCATAAAATTCTGGTACATAAACCCCTTGAATTTGACTTACCCTTTTTAAAAAGTCCTTTCTATTTCCATTACCCTTTTTAAACTTCCTATAGAGTTCTAAAATTTCTAAGGTGGCCTCTTCCCCTTCTCCTATTAGAAAAAAAGTCTATTATATCAGCCATAGGTTCAGGATTATATGCACAAGGTCCTCCTGCTATTACAAAGGGATCCTCTTCCCCTCTATCCTTTGAAATATGGGAATATTCCCTAAGTCTAACATATTTATAATATTGGTATAACTCATTTCATATTGAAGAGTAAAGCCTAGAAAATCAAAATTTTCTACAGGCTCCTTATTTTCCAAAGTAAATAGAGGAATTCCTTCTTTCCTCATTTCCTCTTCCATATCTACCCAAGGAGCAAATACTCTTTCACAGGCTATATATTCCTCTTCATTTAGCAGATTATATAATATATGAAGGCCTAAATGAGACATACCTACCTCATATATATCTGGAAATGCAAAAGCAAATTTAATATCTACATTATCTAAATCCTTTACTATGGAATTAAACTCCATGCCAATGTATCTGGCAGGCTTTATTACTCTTTTTAAAACTTTATCGAATTTATCAATATCTATCATCTATATCACCTTCCATTGTCATTAGATATTATAATACCAGATTTTAGAAATTTTGATAGAAAAAAAATTAAAACTGTCTTAGACAGTTTTAAAGTTTTTTTTATTAAACTTTATATACTTAGTAGGATCCACTGGCTCCTCGTCTTTCCAGATTTCAAAATGTAAATACTTATTTCCATCTTTATTAGTACCAAGGCTTCCTAATTTGGTGCCTTGTGCTACCTCATCTCCTACATCGACATAAGTTTTAACTAAATAGCCATATACTGAGATGATTTCATCGTGTTTTATGGTAATATAATAGCCTTTGGACTTTCTATCTTCAATAGATATTACCACTCCATTATCTATGACTACAGCCTCTTTGTCTTCACTAGGTATAATATCTATTCCACTATTAAATTTGCTACTGCCATCTAAATATTTGATCTCACCAAAGGGACTGTATATTACTCCTTCAATAGGCATTATATATTTAGAATTGTTTTCTAAATTTAACACAGTCAAAGCTTTTTCAGGCAATTTAAATATTTTCTTGCCATAATCTATTATTAATTTACTATCTTCCTTAATATTTACTTTATGATTAATGCTATTATCGATGATTTCTATTATATTAGAAGAGATACTATTGTTTAATCTCTTCAGTAATAATAGTAATATTAATATGGCTAGTACATAAATTATTCGATTTAATTGCCTTTTCAAATCTAATCTATGTTTAAATAAGTTTATTATATTTCTAAAATTTCTATTATACCTTAATCTTTTCATAATTTCACCCACCTTAATTACTATAATATTTTATCTCGGTGGGTTTTATTCCTGATTAAAAAGGATTTGTCAATAATTTAAAATTGTCTTTACTTAAAGTAAAATGTTCTTCTAAAGCTTTCGGAACATATACTTCTTTATTCTTTGTAATAAATATAGTTTCCACATCTTCTAGTTCATTTGCTAATTTGCTGCCCTCTTCTACTCCCATTACAAATAATGCAGTAGATAGAGCATCTCCATCAATAGACTTGTCAGAAATTACACTTATACCTGAAACTTCATTTTTGGAGGGATAACCAGTTTTAACATCTATAATATGATGGTATCTTTCTCCTTTATGAACAAAAATCTTTCATAGTCTCCAGAAGTTACTATGGAGCTATCCTTAATGCTCAATATGCCTACATAATTTCCAGTTACAGTAGAGGGGGGGTCCTGTATTCCTATTTTCCAGACTTCGCCATCAGGTTTTTCTCCTAAGGCATAGATATTGCCTCCTAAATCTATAATTGCTGAATTCACATCATTTTCTAAGAAAATTCTCTTAACTTCATCAGCTGCATAGCCTTTTACTATACCGCCTAAGTCTATTTTCATACCTTTTCTATTTAAATATACCATATTGTCTTCTACAAGAATTAAGTCATTGTAATCTACTAAGGCCATTTTTTTCCTTTATTTCTTCTTCTGTAGGAATGCTTTCTCTTTCTTTTCATCTGTACCAGTAATATCCCACAATTCCACTAAGGGACCAATGGTTGGTTCATAGGCGCCGTTGGAAATTTCCGCAAAGTATTTTGCCTTCTCTATAACATAATAGGTGTCTTCATTGACCTTAACAGGTTTAATACCTGCATTATTATTAATTAAAGCTACATCGCTACTATCTATGGTGGCGCTCATTCTATCTTCAATTTCCTTTAGTCTGTCTATAGCCTGTTCCATTGCCTTTTCGTCTTTATTGTCGTATATCTTTAATGTAATTACTGTGTCCATTAAAAATTCTGTTCTAGTTAAAATTCCTGTTTGTTTTTTTTGGAACAGCCTGTAATTGTGGAAACTAATACAGCAAATATTAAAATAGTTAGTGCTATTTTTTTTATTCATCTCTATCCTCTCCAATAATATTAACAAACCCTAACATTTGTTAGGGTTTGGGTTTTACTTAGCAGATTCTAATGCTTTTGATACTAATTCCATCATAGTATCTCTAGTATTAGTAGCTCCTGAAATACCATCTAAATTTAAGTCTTCTGTACCATTATTATCAATTATTAGTTTTTGAACACCTTTTACTACATCAAAGGAGTCTAGATATGCATAGTTTTCAACTGATTTTCTATCTCCAGCCTTAACATTTACTGGTTCTGTTTTTGGTTTCCCATCACTTTCTGTTACTGGTTTTTTTTGTCTTCGTCAAATACTACTTTGTTGCTTTCCATATCTTCTTCTGCTAATTCATAATAATCAATACCTACTATTTGTCCATCTTTGATTATTACTTTAACGCCAGCTTTCCAACCATGGGAGCCTTCTGCTGCATCTTCAGTATATTCTCCATCTTTATATACTGCTTCGTATTTTTCTCCTTTAGAAGCCTTTGCTAATAATTCATTTACTACATCTTTAAAATTTTCCTTAGTATGAGTAGCGCCTGAAACTGCGTCGAAATTCATTTCGCCTAGATCTTTCTTTTCATTGAACTGCTCGTTAAGATTTTTAATTACTTCTAGACCTTCTGGGTAATTGTAATTGGATTCATTTTTTTTCTTCCCCAGTGTTAGCTAAAATTTCCATATATTCAAAGGAAGAAATTTCTCCACTTGATATATCCATTTTAGCCATAGCGTAATTTCCATGATCACTAACGGGCATTTTTACTAAATAGCTACCATCTTGCAAATCCCCCTGCTACTACATCGTCAGTCTTTCCTGTATTATCATTGTCTTTTCCGCCACATCCTGTAACAGCTAGTACAACTAATACCAGGATTAACATCATTGAACCTAATTTCCTTTTCATAAATATCCCTCCAACTTTTATTATAATTAGGTAAGCAATCCATGGTATATTATATAGTAAAAATATTAACAATTCAACAATTGTTTAATTATTAACATATATTGTAGATTTCATATTAGTCTATTTTATATTATCCTTCATTTTTATTATGGGTATATTCGCTACTAAGGCTGATACGGGCGTATCGTCAGATTCCCTCTTCATCCTTGTTAATTGAATGTCTAGGCCTTCCTCATCTATTTCCGCATATTCTTCAATTAGCCTAATCATATCCCCCCCTTTAACCATTTCTAAAAACTTTGGGGGGGATAAATCAGATCTATCATGAACTAATACTAATTTCAGTCTTTCTTTGGCAATATTTTTACTATCTTTATTTTTTTTACCAAACATATTGAATAAGTCCAAATCCATTCCCCCCTTAACTAAATAATAGTTTAATTAATTTCGTAAACTTTCCTTCACCATTATCTAAATCTAGTAATTCCACTTCCTCACCAGTAATTCTCTTACAAATATTCCTAAAGGCCTTACTAGATATAGGATTTTGTTCTGATACAACTGGTTCCCCTTTATTTGTAGAAATAACTATAGCCTCATCATCGGGAACTACACCTAATAGATCTACTGCTAAAATATCTATAATATCTTCAACATTCATCATATTTCCCCCCCTTTTGACCATATCTAATCTTATCCTATTTACTATAACCTTCGGGTCAGAAATTCCTTTTGCCTCTAATAGTCCAATTACTCTATCTGCGTCTCTAACTGCAGAAATTTCTGGAGTAGTAACTATATAGGCTTCATCGGCACCTGCTATGGAGTTTTGAAACCTTGTTCTATTCCTGCTGGGGAATCTATTATTATATAATCAAATTCTTCTTTTAATTCTTTTACTAATTCTAGCATTTGTTCTGGTTTTACAGCAGTCTTGTCTCTAGTTTGGGCTGCAGGTAGAAGATATAGCCCCCCCTCAAATCTTTTATCTCTAATAAGCCCCCCCTGTTTTAATCTACAGTTTTCTCTACCACATCTACAATATCATATACTATCCTATTTTCCAGTCCCATGACTACATCTAAATTCCTAAGGCCAATATCTGTATCTACAACTACAACTTTATAGCCTAACATAGCTAAACCTGTACCAATATTGGCTGTGGTTGTAGTCTTACCTACTCCACCTTTACCTGATGTAATAACTATTGCTTTTCCCATATATGCTTCCTCCTCTTCATTGTTTTTTTGCCAAATAAGGCTCTACCATCACTTCTCCCTTATAGACCCTAGCTATTTCAGGTGTATCAGACCTTAAAAAAACCTTCATCAGGTTTTCTTGCAATTATATCTCCAATTCTCAATTGGGTAGGTTGTAGTTCATATGCTGCCACATAGGCATTTTCATTGCCATTAGTACCAGCATGAGCTACTCCCCCCTTAATTTCCCCCCCAAAATCACTATATTACCTGTTGCCTTTACTAGGGCGCCAGGATTTACATCTCCTATTATGACTATATTGCCATTATATTCTATAACCTGTCCAGATCTAATAGTATTATTATAAAATCTTGTCATTCCCTCTTTAATTTCAAAATTTAGATCTTCTTCCCCTAAATGACTAGGTAAGCCTTTTTCATCAATATATAAATCAAATTTATTTTCAATCATATGTAAAAGCTCTTCTATTTCTTCTTGATTTAAATCCTCACTTTTTATTCCCAATATACTGGCACCGTTATAGAAATCCTCATATTCTACTAATTTTTCCTGCAATTCTTCCTTTATATTTTTTAAAATTTCCTTTTTTTTAATAAAAATATAAATCCCTTCCTTAATTCCTTTAAAACTAATTAATTCTTCTTTCAATGCCAATACCTCCATAGCCCTTCCTATTATATATTCTATATTTAAATCTAAAATCCTTCTTTATTTTATAATTATTAAAATATATTATAAAATTGAATTGGAAGGTTATTACCTTGCCAATTCAATTTCAAATGGCAATACTTCTTTTTCATCCATACTATTTAAGCCTAAATATTCTGCAATTACTTCTCTAACAATGGGCCCTGCATATCCTCCAGACCCCCCCCTTGGAATAATACTACTGCTACTGCTATTTCCGGATCTTCATAGGGTGCAAAGGCTACAAACCATGCGTAATCATCATAGTAGTCTCCAGTAATTGGATTTATAGCATGATTTTGTGCTGTTCCTGTTTTGGTAGCTACTGTTACAGGAAAATTTCCAAATATTGATTTGGAAGTACCTTCAGTAGTTACTTTTTCATACCCAATTTAACATGTTCTAAATTTTCATAGTCGTTTAATTCTATTCTTTCAGGATTTACTTCCCTTTCCACTAGAGTTTCAGAATTATCGAAGCTTTTAATATTATCTATGGCAGTTACTTTGTGTCTATAGCCTCCATTGGAAAGAGTGGCCACATAATTGGCCATTTGTATTGCTGTATAGGAGTTTTGCCCCCTGGCCTATAGTAATATTTAATGTATCGGTTATATTCCAACTAGCTTGATTAATATAATCAAATTTAATTTTATCAGCTAATCCACTTTTTTTCATTAGGTAAAACTTTTTCAGGGTAGAACCCCCCCATTTCATCTAGTTTTTTTTATAACCTCTCCCCCCCTAGACATTGGTTCTGGTTCACCAATCCAGCTTACTATTTCTTCAATAATTTCTTTGATTTCATCTTCATCTAATTTTACATCTTCTTTTATATAGGAGTGTATATTATTGTTTAAATATCTCCTCAACATACCCTTGCTAATTACAACTTTTCTTTGCGGATCTGGTACTCCACCTGACTCTTCCCTGGGGGGGATGTTTATTTCTATTCCCGTCTTATCATTTAATCCTAATTGTTTAGATATATTGGCTATATCCTCTATATCTACCTCATGCCTAAACTCTCTCCAGTTCTTGGGTTTTTACCAAAGGCTAGTGAGTAAAAATAATAGTTGCAGGAATCCCTTAGAGCGTCATATACATTTACTCTTCCATGAGTACCTCTATAGGTATTCCAAATCCAACAACCAATTCTACTGGTGCCTATATCCACATATCCCATATCCCTAATGGTTTTAGTGGGGGGGGAAACCCCTTTTCTAAGGCTGCCAGAGCCGTTACCATTTTAAAAGTAGAACCAGGTTGCACAGCTGTTTGTATAGCTATATTATATAATGGCCTTGGAGCCAATAAATCCTCTTCATTTTCTGGAAATAGGGATAGCCAGTCTGAATTAGAAATTCCAGTGGAGAATAGATTTGGATCATAAGATGGATAGTTTTCCATAGCTAACAATTCACCTGTTTTACATCTATAGCTACTACAGCACCTGAAGTAGCATATATATAAGGTCTCCCTTTGGATTTATTTATGCCATATTTATAATCTCCCCCCCATTTGCTTTTAAAGCTACCTCCCTTTTGAATTTCTTCCAATGCATGTTTTAAAGATTCCCTAGCCACTTTCTGAAGTTCTGTATCTATGGTTAAATAAATATTATTCCCTGGTTTAGGATTTTCTTCTGTTAATACATTGGTTGTATTTCCATAAACATCTACTTCTACCCTCTTTATTCCAGGTTTTCCCTTAAGCTCTAATTCAAATTTTTCCTCAATACCAGTTTTACCTATTATATCATTAGGTGAGTAATCTCTTTCCTTTACATATTTTTCAATTTCACTAGTCTGAGATATTTTTCCAAGATAACCTAGCAAATGAGAAGCAATTTCACCTTCTGGATAGTATCTTATAGGCTCTACAGATACCTGTATGCCCGGTACATCCATTAAACCTTCCTCAATTTTTGCCACAGTAGAGTCCTTAATGCCATAGGCAATATTAATTGGCTGATAAGCTCTTTGCCCCCCCTGTTTATATAATTGATCATATAAGGTCATTATAGTACGGGCCTCATATTTGCTAATATGTTTTTTTAATTTTAAAATGTCCTTTTAAGAAATCAAATAACTCTTCGCCCATTAAATCTTCTTTTATCTTAAAAAAAATCATACCAATTTTGTTTGTTTACAACTGATACATATTCCCAAGTAGAAATGGATATTTTGGGGGGGTTTACCCCATTATTTAACAATGCTTCCTGAGCTATTCCCTTTATGCTATCGTCTGTGATAAAATCTCCCAGAAGATTTTCCTCCTTAGCAAAATTTATCAATGTATCTATAGGCCTTTCTCCTGCTGACAATTCTTTGTTTTATGACTATATAAGACTGAATTGTTTTCTTCATGTACATCTATATTAACAGGGGGGGATTCTAGTCCCTTTTTCTCTATCATATCTATTAGTATTTTTCCTGGTACTATTTTAATATCATTGCCTTTTTCGTCTTTAGCATCTGTTACTTTTCCTAGCAAACTTTCTAAAGAAGATTTAGTTACAATATTTACAAAATCATCCTTAGGATTGGTCTCAAAATCTATATTAGGAAAGTCTTTCATTAAACTTCTCTTTTGTTCTAAAAAAATCTTCATCATATTTTAGAGAATATTCTTCTAGGATTAATTCTTCATTTAGTCCTTTAGATGCCAACATGTTGAAGACTATTTGCCTTGAAATTGGATGGTCTATTAATTTTCTTATTATATTTTTATCATTATTTATTAATTGTATTAGAGCCTCTTTTGGAGATGCCTCCCTATTGATATTATAATTTTCTTTCCATATATCTATATTCTGAAACTCCTTAAAACTCATTATTACTGCCTGTTCTTCCAATTTAGTTTCAATGGGAATGTCTACACCCTTGGCCTCCAAAGCATTAATAGCTCTATTTGCTGTTAAAAATTGATAATGCTCTCTATTATTAGGATCAATATAATAGGTGTCTAATAGTTCCCCTAGGAGATTATTTTCAACTATAATATCCATTACTTTATCTGTAGGGCTTGTATTTTCTCTATTATAGACTTCTTCACTAGAAAATTTAAATATATTAAATTCCAATGGAAATTCATCTACATAGTTCACTCCATCTTCTTCTAATAATCTAGTTAAGGTCAATAGAACTTCATTAGTATCTTCTTTATTCCCTAAATCTAACTCATCTTTTAATAATTGTACTGTAAAGCTAGGCTTGTTTCCTGCCAATAATCTACCATTTCTATCCCTTATTTCACCTCTAGGTGCAGTAATATATACTTCCTTAAGCCTTTTATTGTCTGCCATATCTCTATAGCGATCTCCCTCTACTATGGTTAAAGTGGCGAGTTTAAAGGATAGAGCCAATAGCATTAAAGCCATTATCATAATCAATATATTGTATCTATTTTTAATTTTATCTAAAAGCTTCAAATAAACTCACCTCTATTTTTGCCAAATCTTATAGATGGAACAGTAAAGATTTTGTTGAATAATTTATAAAATAATATAGACAATAAACCATTGTAAAGCATTTCTAATAAGACAATTTGTTTAAAAAAATGCAGAAAAGTTAATATTATGACCTAAAAAGAACATGAATAAATAATAGGATAAATGATAAAACAAAGTGGATAAAAGAGTTAAAAATATAGGTATTAACAAGTTGTCTTTTGACAATTTGTCCTCACTTATGCCAATAATATAGCCTATGAAAAAATATATAATTCCATTAACTCCTACGACAGTGCTAAAAATAATGTCCTGTAATAGGCCTATTAAAAGTCCTACCATACTTCCTGCATTTTTCCCTTTAATTAAGGCTACTAAAACTACAATTATAATCCCCGTATTTGGCACTACCCCAAATATACCTAGACTAGGAAGTACGGTACTTTGAAATATAAAGTTTATAACAATAATTAAAAAAAATAATTATGAAATCCATTTGAATCCCCCAATTAAATTAATTGGATACTATATATACTTTGTAGATTTTTTTTAAAATCTATGGCTGGTTCAATATAAATACTCTTCATTAAATCTTCGTCTCTTTTAACTACATCTACAATTTCACCAATATAGAGGTCTTTAACATATTTCCCACCTAGTCCAGAGGTAAATAGTTTGTCCCCCTTTCATTACATCAGCCTTAGAATCAAAAGATATCCTGTTAGTTTATTGTCCTTATTGTCCTTATTGTCCATATTTCCAGATATGACGCCACCATCTTGAGTACGGATTACCTTAAAGGAAATTTTGGAATTCTCATCTATTATGGATATTACTTTTGACCAAGTATCTCCCACTTCTACAACTCTACCCACTATTCCTTCCTGTATTATATTATTATCGCTTTCAACAGCCTGTACAACCGTATCTCCTATTTTAACTCCATCTTTTGTACCTTTATCTACTGTAAATCTATCAAACCAATTCCCAGGTTCTCTGCCAGTTATTTCAGTAGGTATTAATTTATATTCTGTAGTTTCTAGTAACTTGGCTTCCTTTTCTAATATTTCTGACTTTCCAACTAAATTTTCATAATGCCTATTTTTTTTCTTCTAATTCACTTATTTGAATTTTTAATTTCTCATTTTCACTTTTTAAACTTCCTATATTTTTAATAGAAATAAAAAAAATCTGTAGTTTTCTTATTTGCTCTATAAAAAAAATCTTTCTATTGGAACAAGTACATTACCTATGGTTCTCTCTATTTTAGTCAGGGAAAGCCTATTGCCACTAGTCTTTCCAATGACAATAATGAGAATGATAGCAACTATAGTTACTATCATTCTATTTTTATATTTTTTTTAAAAAAAAGGACATAATATCACCACTTAAGCCATTTATTTATTTAAGGTCTTTTTCAAAATTTCTATACTCTCCAATGCCTTGCCAGTCCCTATTGCTACACAATCCAATGGATCCTCTGCAATATGAACAGGCATACCTGTTTCCGATTTAATTAATAGATCTATTCCATCTAAAAGAGCTCCTCCACCTGTTAGCATTATTCCTTGCTCCATAATATCTGCCGCTAATTCAGGAGGCGTTTTTCCAATGTAGATTTAATAGCGTCTAGAATATTGTATATAGGCTCCTTCATGGCCTCATAAATTTCCTTAGAATTTATTTCAATAGTCTTTGGTAGACCACTTACCAAATCTCTTCCTCTGATTTTCATTTTAGTTTCTTTGGCATTTACATTGGCTGAACCTATAGTAATTTTTATATCTTCTGCAGTTCTCTCACCAATCATTAAACTATATTCCCTTTTAATATAATTGACTATAGATTCATCTAATTCGTCTCCACCTACTCTAATAGATTTACTAGTTACAATACCACCTAAGGATATTACAGCTACTTCTGTAGTTCCACCACCTATATCTACTATAAGGCTACCTGTAGCCTCATGTACTGGTAAACCTGCTCCTATGGCTGCTGCCATTGGTTCTTCTATTAAGTATGCGTCCCTAGCACCAGCGTGGATGGCTGCCTCTTCTACAGCCCTTTTCTCTACTTCTGTTACACCACTAGGCACACATACTACTACCCTTGGTTGAAATAGGGATCGCCTTTGAGTAGACCTTCTGATGAAATATTTTAACATATTTTGTGTTATATCAAAATCGGCTATGACTCCGTCTCTAAGAGGCCTAATGGCCACAATATTTCCTGGAGTCCTGCCTATCATTTTTTTTCGCTTCTTCTCCAACAGCTAGAACTTGTTTTGTATTAGTTTGAATTGCCACAACTGAAGGTTCTCTTATTACAATATCCTTCCCCTTAACATAAACT
>JMBV01000349.1_pt1 | contig 15434 bp, 21 predicted proteins | sample 616531 | NCBI WGS metagenome assembly JMBV01 (sample SAMN02727904, study PRJNA239997) | anaerobic digester metagenome | biome: anaerobic digester; isolation source: mesophilic anaerobic digester inoculated with municipal waste water sludge... | place: Germany: Bielefeld University, CeBiTec ... | reverse complement strand
TTTTTTTATTGTCTGTTACGGAAGTGTGAATATAAAAATGGAATGAATCAGAAGAATTTGTGCCGATTATCTTCAACCCCCCCAGTTTTCTTTTCAACACTTCAAAAGACTGCATCTGAAGGCGATAAGCATTATTACTCATAATAATGTTTTTCTGTTCTTCGGCATTATACTCCTCAGTCCCTGGGTACGACCGGTAACCTTTGTTACGTAAACACCCATATTGCCTTCCATAGGGACCAATGATTTTATTAAGCGGCGCAAAAGCAGATACTGCATTCAGCACGGGCTCAAAACCCAATCCTGTAATATTGCGGGTATTGAAGTTTACAAAACGCACGGTGTCGGCACTTGAGTTCATCCCGGAGGCATAGTCATCTATTGATGAAAGGCTTTTTGACTGCAGCCGGCAATAATCTTCTCGGCTTTCTTCTTGTTTACCAGCTGCATGCGGATACCTGATGAGACCTCGGACAAAGGTGTTGTGCCGGCAGGGACCACCTGTTCAACCCGGGCTATGACCCTCAAATTGGTAAGATCGAACTTCTTAACAGTACCCTGTTTTTTTTCATTAGCTGCCCACGTAATAATCTGGCGAGAGCCAGGCAACTGAGCAAGCGAGTGATCGCTTGCAGAAACAGTGACATTAGGCATAACCATGTACCCTCTTTCAGAGGCCAGTTCATTGAATTTTTCTCCTACACCTGGTGTTGAGACAAACTGATTTAATTCGTTGTCAACATTGTTTGAGGTCTTCTCGCTTGCAGGGACAGGCATATTGATTATAGCAACCTTATATTTATTTACAGGACGGGTTTTCTCTTCAACCTGAACAATAAGCTGCTGCCCGGGAACCACTAGCTTTAACGGCTGCCCTACCGGAGAGTTAAAAACCGTTTTCACAAATCAGAACCAAATGTTACAAGATCTATTTCTCTTGCCCAACCAACATCACCGCCATTGGAGGAAGGATTGAGGCTGTTTGCAACATCGGCAAAAGTATGCCCGTCGCGCAATAATCCGTATATGCTGTCTGTGAATTTGTCACAGCCGAATCCTGCCCTACAACGGATGCATCGGGTATAGCCATCATTCTGAGGTGAACAGAATCGGATGCTGTTGTCCTGTCTATCAGCTTATAAACCTGATAGGAATCTCCATCGCGTGCAGGACCGAACATCTCGCCTATCTCTGCCGAACGTACAAATTCTATCTGATCAGGGGTAAGCATTATTTCGCTTACAAACACATCCCTGTAAGGGGTGTCTGAATAGTCGGCTACTATGGCAGCAGGATTTGCACTGTTCTGTAATTCCGTGTAAGCTTTTTCAGACTCGGCCCCCACCTCTGCATAATCTTCATCACTAGGAACAATCTCCTTGGTGAAGTAAGAGAGTTTAACAAGTGGAGTCTCAAGCCTGAACGATTTTTTTATGCTTATCGTAAAATGCCTTTATATCGCTATCGGTAACTGTTACAGCCGAATCGGGAATAGTAAAGTAGCTCTGCATTACATACTCTATGTCTGCGTTTTGCTGTGAGAGTTCGAAAGAGGTCTTTGCCTCCATTTCGTTCACAATAACTACATTAGACAACAATGAAATGTACTTCTCTTCAAGCCGCTGTGTTCTTACCATCTCTTCTATGAAGAGCCACAATGATTTGTATCGGTTCACTAAAGCCTGCTCCTGAGGATTGGGCTTGGCATGTTTATGGTATTTATAAAATCGACGAGTGCCTGACGACTGAATATCCCTGTTTGCGGATCAATGAAAAAAGGGAGCTGCTGCAATACAGGTGAAATAAATTCTCCGTGTACCAGATCGTTGATCTCTTTTTTTTGTAACTGTGAGACCTAATTTTTTTTGTTTGATGAGCAAGAAGACGTTCACGGACCATTTGCTGATACACTGCCTCACGGATCTGGGAAGAGATATTCTCATCGAGTGATGTCTGACCGCTGACCATCTTTTGAAACTCCTCGAACTCCGTGATCTTATCGGCATATTTCTGTGTAGATATAACCTCTCCGTTAACCAGGAACGCTTGTCGCGCACTTTTCCTAAAAAAAAGTCGATCCTGATGTGAACAGGTCTCCCAAAACAAACGCAAGAAGCGCAACGCCAATAACTATTACCAGAAGTGCACCTTTATCTCTGATCTTTTGTAAAGTAGCCATTTAACTATCTTTTATAACTTTTTAAACATTAAAAATACTGACTCAAATGAGGGCACGAAGTTAGTAAAAATAAAGCAGATAAAGATATTTTTTTTAAGAAATATGAGCATGAATCGCATTAAAATGTTATTTTGTCGTCTCTGTCGTTTACTGTTGTTAATCGCACTACCTCAATTTTACGTGCTGTAACTTTCAGTATTTTGAAAGTCAGTTTCCCAATGGTTATTGTCTCATAAGTCTTTGGAAAACGTTGAGTGTGATGCAGAAGATATCCTGCTATGGTTGAGTATTCGTCAGATTCCGGAATATCAAGGTTATACACATCGTTAAGGTGGTCGATCTCTACACGGCCCGATAAAATAAATTCGTTCTCTCCCTCCTGTTTCACGAATTTCGATTCCACATCGTATTCATCTTCAATATCCCCCCCGAAATCTCTTCCACCAGATCTTCCATGGTCACAATGCCCGATGTGCTGCCAAACTCATCCACTACCACTGCTATGCTTTTATGCTGTTGCATCAGATCGCTCATAAGCCGGTTTGCCGGCATGCTTTCGGGAACAAAGGAGATTGTAGCCACATTGTTTGTCCAGTCCTTAGGGTTATTAAAAATCTCCCACATGTGAATGTAACCTACAATATTGTCTATATCTTCTTTAAAGACAAGAATTCTGGAGATACCTGTCTCAATAAATTTATCTTTCAGCGTATTCAGGTCTGTATCTAAGCTAACCCCCACGATATCTGCCCTCGGAATCATACAATCCCTTATTTTCATGGTAGAGAACTCAAGCGCGTTACGGAAAATTTTAACCTCGGAGTCAACATCTCTCTCTTTCCCATATCGTCGATACTCTTCTTCAGATAGGTATCGAAGTCAACCCTGGTGAATGCTTTCTGATTCGATTCAGGCGGGCGGATGCCAAACAGTTTCAATACCAGTCGTGAAAGCAGTACGAAAAATGACGCGAATGGATACAATAGTATGTAAAAAAATAAAAGCAGGAATAATAAGAAGGTTCACCCAAAAATTGGGGTTACTCCTGAACAGGATGCGTGGAATATATTCACCGGTAAGCAAAGTAATGATTGTTACACATATAATGACTAGCAACAGTCGTAACAGGGAGCTTTGCACTATGCCATCAAGCTTATGGTGAGAGATGAGATTGTGAAATATACAAAAAAACACCAGCGCGATAACCTTCCCTGTCATTAGCGATGTAAGGAACTTTCTCGGATGGCGGTAAACAGCATTAAGCAAGTAGTTGTAAAAGCCTGCAGATTGGTTTCCTACAGCATATCTAAGCTTGTCTGAGGAAGTGAATGCCTCTTCAATGCCTGAAAAGAACAGGGAAAGAATAATAAATGCAATCCACCACCCTATTAGCAAAGAATCCGGCATTTGTTATGTTTTTTTATCTGTTTTTATCAACCTGTTGCACTTTGTCTGACAATACAGGTTCTACATCCGGTTCAATTAGTGCTCCGGACTCTAGCGAGTCTGAGGGAGGGTTATCTGAAAACAGGAATATACCGTCGTGGGGGACGGAATATGCGATATTCTGTCATCGACTGGTTAGATTCAAATCCATAGCCCTTTATCTCCTTTTCGCCACTCTTTATCTCAATATATGCATCTGAATAAACTTTAGCACTTTCTTTATCCCAGAAAAGTTCATCACTGTCGAATTGCTCTCCCTTCATGTTTTCAACATGGACGTTTTTCTTCAGCCTCCACATATCTTTGGTGCTGTAATACCATGCGGTATCTGCTTCTATCGTTGCCTCAATTTCAAAATCGGGTGCAAACTGCTCCAGATAGAGCCCTTCGGGGAAAAACCAGTAAGGTTCCTTTGCCTTGTCGAATACCATCCATACATCAGCAACCAGTTTATAACGGGTAATGCCGGAGTCGGAAATAAGTGTTGAGATAGTGTCAGTGACCATTGTGGGAACAAGCTCAGAGTTGTAATCAAATGCCACAAGATCTTCGTTCTTGTCTTTACAAGATATAAAATAAAGCGACATAACAACCACAATAAAGGTGGTTGTTATGAGCCGTTTGTATCTTATATTGTGTTGTTTATTCAACACTTTTCCTGTTTGTTTTCATTATTATCTCAACCGTACGGTTGTGGTTTCACCAATCCAACCAGGATAAATATAGATTCACCAGCTTTTATTCCCATCATAAAGGCCGTCTCGGCATCCATGAAAGCAGCTGAATACCTGTTGATAAGGCTGTTTGCCTTAGAAGCTACGCTGGGATCAACAGCTCTCGCTTTTTGAAGCTTATCAACAGCAGCAAGATAAACCAAGCCTGCTTTCTCAGGTTCGGAGAATATATTGTTAGCTGAGCTGGCATACAACTGAGCGATCAGAATATATGCTTCACCGTTGTTGGGATTATATTCCAACGCATCATATGCTGCTTGCCTTGCTTTGGCGAAATTTCTCTGGTTAGAAAATATACCGGCAAGCTGCATCATGTAATCGGAAGACTTATTTTTATCGGTCTCCATCCTGGCTGCATCCTCGTAATATTTCAAAGCAGTATCGTAATCTTTGTCCCTCAGGCTCTTGTTGGCAAGCCCTATGGCAGCACCTGCAGAAGGCTCAAGCTCGTACAAATACTCTGAAGTGGAAAAATAGAGATCGGTTTCAGAACAACCTACAGATCCCAGAGCATTAAGCACTTCGTTGAGGAACGCTTTGTCTGTTTTGTTTGGCTCCACCTTGTCGGCATAGTATTCGGTGAGCGTCTTGCAGTCTCCCGCGCCACTACCCACAAATGCTTTAACTATTCCATCTTTAACCATTCCTAGATAATCGGCGTTAGCCTTATCATCAGCTGCATTTGCATCGGCAATAGCCTGATCAACGTATCCCATTACCATGAAATAGTCTTTTATGAAACGGTCTTTTTTTCGAATTATCGTTCAGGTATTCGCTTAGAGAAGCCACCATATAGTATGAATATGCATCAAGGGGATACATTTTGCCTTTCATTTCACCTATTGCCTCTCCTAACCAATCGTAAACAACTCCCTGATCGGCCTTGGATCCCATCATCTCTAGATAGTCATATGTCTTGAATGCAAGGATGGTTCCTTTGGCATCTTCTTCTCCAAAGTATTTAATCCGTGTATCATAAATCTCCATAACCTTATCCAGATATTCTTTTTTTTCTTTGCTTCATTAGCCTCACTCTCGTAGAGAGACTTGAAAATGCGAGGGCCGTAGATGTAGATATTTTTACTCGACCCGGGGGGGCATTTTCATATACTGAAGCCCATGGCTTCAAAGCACCCTCATAGGCCTCAGCTTTGGCTGATGTTTGCATTAGGCTTAAATTCTGACGACAGTCTAATACTATCCTGTCCGTGTCCGAAAGGTGCTTTTACAGGATCGTATCCTGCTTTCTGGGCGCCAGCGCCAACTATCGTTATGATAGCCACGAAACCAGATAATAATAATTTTTTCATATTACTTAATGTTTTAAATTGTTTCCTTCATTTCTCTGTTGAGGTTTTGACAAAATGTTAAAAGAAAAGTTTAATCATTTAGATACTTTTCTTCATTTTCAAGCTGATAGATTATTTAATTAAACTGCCGTTTAAAGAACCACAGCTCATTGATATTAACATTTATTGATATCTTAAACATATCCTGAGAGATCATAAAATCGGCATCTGGCTGCTGCCTTGTGTAGCCAAACCCAATGTTCAGCATTGAAGTGCGGCCGGACATATAGTCGAGAAAGGCAATCCAACCCCCCCACATTTACACCATACTCGCTGAAGGTTCCCATACCTACATCTTTACCGCTAACAGGCTCGTTAATGTTGAAGTTGGTATAGGAATTTTCGTAAGAGACCCCTCCTCTAAAACGTATACGATGAAAAAAATTTGGGCTCATAGGATCTTTCACGTACTCCAGGCCGGCATTAAAACGGTATGAGTTGTTGAAACGGTCTTTTTCAGCCATATCATCTAGCAGATCAGGATATTTTGTATTTTTCCATAACTGGTAGGTTCCGTCAAGCCCAACCAATAGGTTCCCTCTTCTGTATGTAACACCTGCACCAAAAGTATGAGGCAACTGAAAGTTTGCTTTTCGCAACGTATCTGTGGCCAATACCTGAGAAGGTGATAACCAGGGATTCTGATAAGGATCTCCGGTATAAAGCATCTTGGAGGGATTAACATCGGCTTTTGTATTTATTTCGGGAGAATATACTGCCCCGAATGTCAATTCCCGCGACTTGCCTAACGGATAGGTGAACTGAATACCAAAATCATATTTCAAATCACGTATAGTGTACATATATTTGTTTCGCTCACCAGTGCAGATGCAGATGTGGGGGTAACCACACTGCTGCGTGAAAAATTGCCAAACAGATAGGAAAAATTTGCTCCCACAGATAAATTTTGTATTGGCTCCCATGCAAACCCGCTGAAAACGCGACTTAACCCCCCCCAGATCCCCCCCTGTAGGCTTCAATATAGTGTGAGTCGGGCAATGAACGTGATGCACCATATTCATATCCCATCTTTGAGTAGGGAAGAAGCCCTATGCCGGCACCAACATTTCGGAAAAGCGGAAACTGTATGGCTATATAATCAAGATTGCCATTATAGAAATCACGCCTGTTTGTACCGTCATCCATATGTGCCAAATGTCCCGATACCCCATATCAAAGATAAATGTGAGTGAATCAATCTCTGAATAGGATGCAGGGTTGCCGGGGTTTACCTGTTGGCTTCTGCGCAACCCGTAACTGATTCCGCCCATAGCCTCGGAAGCGCCGAACGCCGGGTTAGACAGAAGTCCATACCCATATCTGCTATAGGGAGAATTGGAGCCCACATGTTGTGCAAAAACAACAGCGGCAACCGTAAGAAAAGCGATCAACAAAGAGAAACGTTTTTTTCCTAATAATCATCTGTTTCGGTATATAAACCAGCTCTAAGCCGCCTTGTTTCATAAATGTTTTGAAAATACAAAGATGACATATTTTTACGATGTCACCAACAAAACTTCACAAACATCTTGTTAAAAAGATTAAAGTTTAATCTTTATAAACTATTCATTCCGGCCAATCTGCTTTTTTTTAATAATCTATTATTTAATGTTGTTCTTGTAGCCATTGTACGAAACCACATCTTCCAGCGGCTTACGTTTTTTTGGCCTTAGAGGCTGCACGCTATACCCAACGGCTATATCTAACCACACCCTCCTGGATTCAGGAATTGACAATAGCCTTCTCATACCAGGTTCATCAAACCAGCCAGTATGCAGGAGCCAAGCCCCTCGGCATGAGCAGCCAGAACAATATGGGCGGCAATTATGCCAAGATCCATCTGAGCGTAGTCTTTTTGCTTTACCCAGCCCCCCCGACTCCTGAAGATAAGTTCACCTTCTCCTCAACCAGCACAATATGAACAGGGGCCTGTTTTGTAAAATGATTCATGCCCAAAGAACGAGCTGAGGTAGCTTCGGCCACACTGTTCTTCAATTCAAAATCATCTACAACTATAATATGCCATGGCTGGGCGTTACATGCTGAAGGGGGCAAGACGAGCCACTTCAACTATCCGCTCTATTTTTCTCTCTCCACCATTCGATCAGGGTCGAATGCACGATCGCTCTGGCGATGGATACAAATTCAAGAAAATCCATATTATACGTTATCCGTTCACTAATGTCAAACTTTTTCGAACTTTTCCCGCAACCGCAAAAATAAACATATTTACTCTTTTCAGGTTAAAGAAAAAGTTCACTCCATAGTGTAGTGGAATCATGTTTACCTTTCTACTCACCCGGTATATCTAAATAGTTCAGTGCCACTATACGGCTTATATATTTACCTATTATATCAAATTCAAGGTTCACTACTGTTCCCTTTTGTATTTGGTGAAAATTGGTAAACTCATAAGTATAGGGTATTATTGCCACCTTAAAGCTGTTCTCCTCAGGGTCCACAACTGTTAGGCTAACCCCCCCGTTTACTGTTACTGAGCCTTTGTCCACAGTCAAATACCCTTTCTTTGCCATATCCCTGTCAAACTTGTACTCAAAAGTGTAGTACCAGCTGCCATCTGCCTCCACAACATTCTTGCAAACAGCCGTTTGATCGACATGCCCTTGAACAATATGTCCATCAAGGCGTCCATTCATAGGCATACTGCGTTCAAGGTTCACCTTGCTTCCTATCTCCAGAAGGCCTAGATTCGACTTCTCCAGAGTCTCCCGGATGGCAGTCACCGTATATCTGTCGCCATCTATTTCAACCACGGTGAGGCACACTCCGTTATGCGACACGCTCTGATCTACTCTCAGCTCTCCGGTAAAGGAACATGTAAGGGTAATGTGCAGATTTCCTTTCTCCTTGCTAAGCGCTACAACTGTTGCGGCCTCTTCTACTATTCCTGAAAACATCTTAATATTGAATATTTGATAATTAACTGTAATTCACAAAACTATTTTTACCAGATAGAAGCACGCTCTTCGGCGGGCAGGTACATTGGGTCGGAGGGTTCAATACCGAATGCTTCGTACCATGCATCGATATGTGGCAGTGCTCCGTCAACACGCCATCGTCCGAGCGAATGCGGGTCAATTTTTGTCAACCGCAGAATTTCGGCATCACGAATATTCCCCGCCCAGAGATTGGCATAACTAAGGAAAAACCGCTGAGAGGGCATAAAACCGTCAATAGTCTCTCCAGTCTGTGCCTGAGCAGTGCTTTGGAAAGCATGATGTGCAACTTGCAGCCCCCCCATGGTCGGCAATATTTTCACCAAGCGTGAACTTGCCGTTGGCATGTACGGTATCAAGTACAACAATATTATCAAAATAATCGGTCAGCACTTTGGCTCTATCCTCAAACGTTGAGCATCCTCCGCTGTCCACCAGTCGGCCAGGTTTCCGTCTTTATCAAATTTCCGGCCCTGGTCGTCGAACCATGCGTCATCTCATGCCCGATCACCACACCTATGCCACCGTAGTTATAGCATCATCGCCATCAATATAAAAGAAAGGAGGCTGAAGTATTCCAGCGGGGAAGCAAATCTCATTTGACGTGGGGGTTATAATATGCATTTACTGTCTGGGGGGGCGACATATACCACCTTGTCCTGTCAACCGGTTTGCCCAAGTCGTCAATCATCTCGGCATATGCAAACTCAGAAGCACGCACTATGTTCTGCCAGTAGGAGTCAGCTTTGATCTCGAGGGTGGAATAATCTTTCCACTTATCGGGATAGCCTATCTTAATAATGAACGTACTCAGCTTCTCCTGTGCTTTCACTTTAGTGACTTCGCTCATCCATTCAAGCTGATTGATACGTTCACTCAATGCCGTTTTAAGGTTATTTACCAGATTGAGCATTCGCTCCTTGGCTTCAGGAGGAAAATATTTCTTCACATAAAGCTGTCCCACAGCTTCTCCCATTGTCCCGTTAACGGCATCGATGCTCCTTCTCCAGCGAGAGCGAAGTTCCTGTCTCCCGCTCAAGGTTCTCCCGTAAAATTCGAAATTTGCATTCACGAAATCGTCACTCAGATATCCAGCTGCTGAATTGATTACCTTCCAGCTAAGGTAATCCTGCAAAACATCCATCGGCTCCCTTTCAATAATTGCGATGGATCTTTTACTGGCTCTGTCTGCGACACGTTTAAGCTATCAATCCCTTCGGCTCCCACCTCTTTAAAATATAAGTCCCATTCAAACGGAGCAATCGTTTTATTGAGTGATGCAACCGCTATTTTATGATAATTCAGTTCGGGCTGACGCCTCATCTCTTTTGTGATGTGAGCGCCGGCAAGTTCCGTTTCAATTTTCATAACGTTCTCAGCAGCCCTCAGGGCAGCATCTTCAGAATAGCCAGCATTACGGAATTGAGCATTTATAAGCTTGTTATACTCTTCGCGTATCATTTTGGAGTGGCTATCCTCTGACAGGTAGTAATCTCTATCACCCATGCTGATACCGGACTGGTAAATATGGGCGATATTCATCCCGCTATTTTTATCGTCGGGCCCTACTGAAAACCCGAAAAACGGATTCGAAGCAAACGGCTGATTTTTGCCATCAGACGTATGATATCTTTTTTTTCTTTTGCAGCTGCTATTTCTTCAAGTTGTGGAATAATGGGAGTTGCGCCATCGCTGTTTAGCTTAACGCTGTCAAGACCCATCATATAGAGATCACCCACCTTCTGAGCGTTTGACCCGGCGGGATTATCAGTTTTTCCAAGCTCTTCTATCAGCGATTGTATCTGCACCTGATTCTCTTCGCGCAGCTTGTCGAACGAGCCGTAACGGGCATGTTCATCGGGAATGGGGTTGGCCTCCTGCCAGCCCCCCGGTAGCATATTTATAAAAACTTTCGCCGTATAAGGCTGATGTATCGATATTTGAGAGGTCAAGCCCCCCCCTGGGCATATGTCGTCTTTTCTGAGTACAACCTGAGGTGATCATTGCTGACAATAGTATTGATGAAAATAAAACTCTCTTCATTTTAAACATGATTGATTTGTTTTGCAAATACAAAAGTACAAAAATATTCCGAAAGAATTTTCAATCAGCTGAACTTAGCCAGTTCTTTTTTTAATTTGTTGAAGAGTTTTTTTCACTCACAGGCACTAATGGCAGGCGAAGCCTGTTTTTTTTATCATACCTTTCAGATAAAGGAGACACTTTACTCCTGCAGGATTACCCTCAACGAACATAAGATGGAAAAGTGTATCAAAATCTTCATTCATCTTCCTGCGGATTTCTGATGCATCGCCTTCAAGAGCATTTTTTACCAGCCAGGCCATCTCTTTCGGGAAGGCGTTGCCGAATACCGAGATTACCCCTATTCCGCCAAGTTGTATCACATCGGTAGTAATGGCATCATCACCCGAAATAACGTAAAATCCCTCCGGTGCTCCGTCTATTATGGTTTTTATCTGTTCCAGGTTGCCCGATGCTTCTTTCACGGCTACAATATTTTTACAGTCACGTGCAATGCGTAGTGTTGTTTCGGCCGTCATGTTCACCCCGGTCCTCCCAGGCACATTATATAGTATGATAGGTACCGGAGAGGCTTTTGATAGAGCGCAATAGTGCTGATAAAGCCCTTCCTGAGTGGGCTTGTTGTAATAAGGTGTTACTGAAAGCACTCCACTTATTCCGTAGAAATCGCTACTCCTAAGCTCCTCTGTTAATTCGGCGGTATTGTTGCCCCCCCCACACCCATTACAACGGGAATCTTGCCATTTACCTTTTCAACAATGAACTTGACCACTTCCTCTCTCTCTTTTTCGAGAGCGTAGGTGTTTCAGCTGTAGTCCCTAAAGCCACAATATAATCTGTACCATTCTCCAAATGGTATCTTATTAACCGCGAAAGCGCCTCAAAATCCACAGAGCCGTCTTCACAGAAGGGGGGGTAATAAGTGCTACTCCCAAACCTCTGAATGTTATTTTTGACATGAAATGATAGTTTTTTTCCTGCAGTTTATTAAAGGAATGCCCATTTTCCGGATAAATTGTTTCCGAAACACAAAGGTACATATTTTTAAAAAAAACAGGCAACATCGTTCTAAAAAAAACTTGACAAGAGAGATTTAGATCAAAAAAAACATGTGTATTTAACATAAATTACATCTTCCCGGGTATAACGGATTAAAATAAGTGATATTTTTGAGTGATTTTTGACCGGCAGAAATACCCTTCAACAGTCGCGAGTCCCTTATAAACATTGTATTATAAACATCATAATATGAGTTCAATAACAATTTACTGGCTTGCGTTTATAGCAATTTTTGCCGTTGTTTACGCTATCGACCTGTCCTTAACATCTCTTAAAGGTAGTACCTTAAGTTTAAGGTCTTCATTAAGCTGGACTGCCGTATGGGTATCCGTTGCACTGCTTTTCGGCCTGTCGCTCGCTTTACTTTTCCCACTGGATTCCGGAAGTGCTGTACGTACAGGGCCTGTAATGGCGTCAAAATTTATTGCTGGTTATTTCACTGAATACTCACTATCGGTAGATAATCTTTTTGTCTTTATCCTCATTTTTCAATGATGGGGGGGATTAAAGCGGACAATCAGCCTAAACTTCTGAAACTTGGCATCCTCATTTCAATTGCTTTGCGCGTACTGTTTATTATTGCCGGGATGGAACTGGTGGAAAAGTTCCACTGGTTAATCTACATTTTTGGGCTGCTGCTTATTTGGACAGCCTATAAAATGGCATTCTCCAAAGAGGAGGAGAGCGTGAATCCGGAGTCGAATATTCTCTATAAGAGTGCATCAAAGCTTTTTCCGGTCGATCCCAATGTCCATTCTCCGCATTTCTTTACAAGAAAAGATGATAAAATTCTGATTACAAACCTTTTTCTAACATTGCTAGTCATCGGGTCAACAGATATCCTTTTTGCTGTAGATTCCATTCCTGCCATTATTGGCGTAATAAAAGAGGGGTCAAACAGCATACTAACTCCCTCTGAAGAGAATTTTATTGCCATCTCCTCAAATCTTTTTGCCGTGATGGGCCTGGTCTCACTGTTCTTTGCCCTGAAAGGGGGGGTTATGAGTATGTTCAAGTATTTGAAAACTGGCGTAAGCGTCATACTCCTTTTATCGGAGCAAAAATGATTTCAAGCGCTTTTGGGGGGGGAATAAGTAATTTTTTTGCTCAACATTCATGGTTCTCACTGATAGTCATCATTGCCATATTGATTGCATCAATCCTGATGTCTATAATTATCACAGAAAAAAAGCAGAAGCAGGGAAGCGGCAAAATACAGAAGCTGAGAACTGGCAAAAAAAGCCCATCTCTGTCAAGCGCCGTCTAAAAGTTGGGAAGAAATACAAATCTCTTTAATCACTCTGATAAATCCGGTAGCAAATTGATTCTGAAATTGAAAAAGGAGTGACCCGGATAATATAAAAAGAGAACAGAACTGCATGATAGTCAAAATTTATTCATTTTTAATGGTGCAAAATTGCTTGGTAAATGTTATCTTTGTAATAAAGTGAGATTTTATAAAACGTATGCAATTTACACCTGAAAAATATAGAATTCCCGATGTTCCCATGCAGCCGTTTATCGATACGGATGAAATTTGGGAGTATCTGAATAGTGCAGTGCCAACTCCTGAGAAGGTAAGAGAGATAATTGACAAATCGCTTTCCAAAAAAAAGATTAAACCTGGAGGAGACGGCAACGCTAATCAATGCATCAGACCAAGAATCAATTCAACTAATCAAAGAGGGTGCCAGAGAACTGAAAAAGAGGATCTATGGCAACAGGATCGTACTTTTTGCCCCCCCACTTTATGTAGGTAACAAGTGTTCCAACAACTGCACTTATTGCGGATTCAGGGCTTCAAACACTGAGCAGGTGCGCAAAACCCTTACCCATGAAGAGCTAATGAAGGAGATTGAAGCATTGGAGGATAGCGGCCAGAAGAGGTTGATACTGGTGTATGGAGAACATGCGCAGTACAGCCCTGAATTTATTGCCGACACCGTAAGAACAGCATACAGTGTGAAGAAAGGGAACGGGGGGGAGATAAGAAGAGTAAACATTAATGCTGCTCCGTTAGACATAGAAGGGTTCCGTATTGTGAAAGAAGCGGGAATAGGGACTTTCCAGGTATTTCAGGAAACCTATCATAGAGAAGCTTACAAGACCTATCACCTGCGTGGGAAAAAAAGCTAATTTTGATTACCGCCTTACATCTCTCGACAGGGCACAGGAAGCCGGACTCGATGATGTGGGCATAGGAGCTCTGATAGGGCTTTACGACTGGCGCTTTGAGGTGATGGGTCTGGTGCGACACACCAACCACCTTGAGGCTTGTTACAACGTGGGGGGGCCGCATACCATATCGTTCCCGAGAATAAAAGATGCTTCGATGCTGCAGATGGGCAACCGCTATTTTGCCTCAGACGAAGATTTCGCCAGGTTAGTAGCTATCCTTCGCCTTGCCGTACCATATACCGGCATGATACTCACGGCACGTGAGCCGGCAGGGTTGCGTAACGAACTTATACAATACGGGGTGTCGCAGATAGATGGTGGAACAAAGATAGAGCTTGGCGGTTATTTGACTAAGGAGAAGGATCACGACCTTAACAGGGGACAGTTCCGTATCAACGACGACCGCTCACTAAACGAGATCATCGACGAACTTCTGCACCAGGAGATGCTGCCATCGTTCTGCACTGCCTGCTACCGGCTTGGAAGAACCGGCGAGCACTTTATGGAGTTTTCAGTACCGGGATTCATCAAACGGTTCTGTACTCCCAATGCTATTCTCACATTGGCTGAGTACCTTGTTGATTACGCGCCGGAGGAGACTTCTGAAAAGGGCTGGGAAGTGATAGAGAAGAATATGGGCAGCCTGAATGAAAAGGTGCAGGCAGAGGTGCGGGAAAGGATTGCAAAAATTAAAGAAGGGGAACGGGATTTGTATTTTTAAACTGCTATCCCGGGAAAAGGGCCTGATTAAAATACTGGATATTTATTCTGCAATTGTGATGGTTTTATTAGTCGCCATGACGAGCCTGATGAACATAGTGAATATTTATTCTTTGATAACTGCCTGGCCTGCCATGAGGAAACGATTGTAAAGATCAGTTCCGAATCAGAAAGAATAAGTATGAATAACCTCCATATTGGCATATTCGGAAGAAGAAATACAGGAAAAAGTTCGCTGATAAATATGATCACCGGACAGAATATCTCTATTGTATCAAGTTTCCCCCCCGGTACAACAACAGATCCGGTGAAAAAAATCGGTGGAAATCCTGGATATTGGCCCGGCAATTCTGATAGACACCGCCGGTATAGACGACTTAGGGGGGGAGATAGGATCAAAAAGATACGGAAATCGCAGGAAGTTATACGAAGAGTTGATTGTGCTATTCTTCTTATTGCCGGTAATCAGTTTGGCGATTATGAAGTGCGGCTGATTGAACAGTTTAAAAGATATGATGTCCCTACCTCATTGCCCACAACAAAAGCGATATAGACAAAATAGCCGCTATCACCAAGACAGCCATTAAACAGTACTCCAAAGCAGAAATTATCGACTTCAGCACTATCAACCCGGCAGATAAGAACAGACTCGTTTCCGCACTGAAAAGGATAGTACCTGAAATTGCCTTTCAGAAAAATTCGCTAATCGGCGACCTGGTACAACCAAAGGATGTGGTTTTGCTGATAACCCCATTGACAGGGAAGCACC
>JMBV01000348.1_pt1 | contig 15447 bp, 13 predicted proteins | sample 616531 | NCBI WGS metagenome assembly JMBV01 (sample SAMN02727904, study PRJNA239997) | anaerobic digester metagenome | biome: anaerobic digester; isolation source: mesophilic anaerobic digester inoculated with municipal waste water sludge... | place: Germany: Bielefeld University, CeBiTec ... | reverse complement strand
GTCTTGTAATAGCTATGACAATCAGGGAAGATGTTAAATTGTTATTTCAACATCTTCCCTTCACCATTTTGAAAGTGTGTTTCATTACTATAAAAATGAAACGCTTTCGTATTTAACCTTCTGTCCCGATAATGCCAGCAACTTAATTATTTTCTTTCTGAATTGATTTGTTCTATTCTGATAAAGGCCAAATCCGTTTTATCAAAATCAGAAACAGTAAAGGTAAAAACACTGTTTGTCTCTGAGAAAAATTTCTCAATTTTTTTTCTTCTTTGGAGGTATATACCTTAATGGCATATTTCCCGGGCATGGTTACAGAACATTGGATAGCTACATCTTCGTTCTTAGCCCCCCCTTCTAAATTATCAGTAATTTCAATGCCGGTAAGGTCGTATATCAGAGCAAGCGTTTTTCCGCCATCTAAATTCAAGTGGCTGATTTTATATTATCGTCTTTTGCCGTCAGCACAGCATATCCAGGTCCCGGTAGACCCGGGTAAATAATGTCTACATTACTGGTGATATTTGAAAATATTCTCGTCAATGCTTCTCTTTCTGTTACTTTATTTGGCAGTTCTTCTCTTACCTCTCCGTAACAATACACTCCAAATCCTTGCGCAGCACGTTCAAGTGTTTGTGCTGTGAATCGGCGGAAGTAAGGCAAGGAATTGAAAGATCCTATCCCAATCTCTGATGGTATGAGTACAGGCAGTCTGTAATTATACATATTTCCGTAATGTATGTCTAACCCCAAAAGAGCTTTTTCTCCCCCCCAATGTTTATAAAGCATTGTACCTATAGCATCTAAGTTCCCGTCGGCATAAGTGGCAGCACTGGTCCCGGTCATTTCTACTCTTTTCGGGTCATTGGCTTCCGCTTGTCCCGCATCTAAATTAAAAGAGATAATTTTATAGGGGTCGCCTTCGTGATAGGCAGTTGTAAATTGTTTCCACCACCAATCCATAGCATCTTTCTTAAAGAGCGCATAATCTGTTTTGTTTGTCTTTAGCTTCCATTCTTCGTAGAGTGCTGATGTAACCGGATTAAAGTCGCTTTCATCCAAAAAGCTAAATCCTTCCTCGTTCCCCAACTGAATGCCCAATACTGTTGGATCGTCGCGATAATGTACCGCCAGTTTATATAACATGCGACGAATACGGTGAAATATTTCGGGATGCCCGTAAACGTGCAGCGGACGAATTCCGCCATCTTCGAGCAAACTCTTAATATCTTTATATACTTTTCCGTTTCGTTTTGGCCATTGCATTGTATAATTGGCCGAATCTCTATTGTCGAGGTGAAAAGTCCATGCTGTCTCAGGTTTTCAGTCGGCACTTTGTCACGCTGGGCATGGAGAAACAGTATCCATTTAATTTTGAGTCCTTGCTTTGCGGCAGCATTTGTTACTTTATCGGAAAAGCTGAAGTCGAATTTATTATCCTGTGTTTCAATATCTTCCCAATGCAACATAACATAAGCGGTATTAGCTCCAATCCCCTTCATATCAGCAAACACCTTGTTGTAATCCGTATCCGGGTGGTAGCGTGTGTCCCAATAGCCTGTTTCTATAGCTTTTATGAAGAATGGCTGCATCACACCATTTTCTTTTGACATGTAAACAACTTTCTTGTTAGTAAGGCGTACTAATGAAAATGGTGCGTTAACTGTGTCTTTGTGCTCATAATCTGTTATGATTGCCGATTTTGGAGCAAACGGAGTCATAAAAGGAATTTCTTTGCTCATCATAGACTGAGCGCTGACTGCCAGGGATAAAATTAATCCGGCGACTAAACAAATAAAAGGTCGTATCATTGTATCAATAGTATCTGGCTTTAGAAGGAGCTTCTCCTTTATATTTTCGTTTGTATAAACCCTGATCCAATCTATTTGCATATTTGGAGGATTACCTGGATTCCAGTCTGCCGGGTTTGCGCTTCCCATCCAGGATCCCTGACTAAAGGAGAATCCGGGAGTCATCATAAAATACCATCCTTCGGGAGTATTCCAGGGCCAGTCGATATTCCCGTTGTCCCCCCCATATTTATGAATAAAATAGCAATCTCCATTAATACCAGCACGTATCTCTTTTTCTGTCAGTTCAATCCAATATATATGCCATTGGTTCATATCGTCAAGATCAAGCGTTTTATGAGTACTTCCATTAGGAGATTGATTATTGAAATTTTTGGAGTGCAGCGTAAACCACGCCTTCTCATTGGGCTTAGCCCGAGGTGTTTCCAGGAGATCTATCTCTCCGCATTCGGGCCAGCCAACGTAAGACGCGCCGCCATCTTTTCCGTAACGGGAGTTCTCCGGCATAAACCACAAGGCATGATTAAACCCGAGTTCGGGACCACACTTCATACGCACCTCATAGCGCATATTTTCTGTAAAAACGCCCCAGTATTGTGGAGATATGGGGGCAACCGTTTGTGTGGAGTAGGTAGAGTATTTCACAGTATTTCCGAAGAAATTGACAACTGAGTCGGGCTCTTCGATAGTAAGAAGATGGAGAACACCTTTTTTTTACTCTCATACACTTGCTATTGTCTATTGCAGCATGATTCTTAAACCATTTCATTTGGTCTTCAAATCCGTAAGGGACACCATTAGGATTTACATCTTTGTCTTTAAATTCATGGGCTGTAAAGAAATACCATCCTGTCTGTGTCGGGTGCTTATCACCTGGTTTCAATTTAATTGGTTTGGAAGGGTTGGAATAAATAAGTGTTTCGTCTTCCTTGGGTTGTTTTACTTGTTTTGTCTGTGCTATAAGCGGGGTATAGTTGAGTGTCAACAAGCAGACACTAATAATAGTAAATAATATTCTAATCATAGTTTTATAAAGATTAGCTGTTTATTTGTTTAATTCAAACAAAAAAAAGTCATCGAACTATTTCTTTCTATTTTTTTTGGCAAATAAATTTTCACTTTGTTGCCTTTTACTTCGCATCTCCCCTTTTATAAAGTTTCAATAGCCCATAATCTGTTAATTAATGGATTACGTGGCATACAGGAACTTTATTACCGAACTGATTTAAATTATAAAAGAGAAAAAAAGCACCGGCACTATTGCCGGTACTTTTTAAAAAAATTTAGTAGCCAATAGCTCCTGAATTTGAAGTAAGCGGCCAACCGGGATTCTGATAGATTACCGAAGTAGAGGGATCATCGGGATTGGTGGCTGTAATTCGGAAATGCTCAATGTTGATCGGACTCAAATAATGAGCTTCACACCATTTGTAACCATCTTTCACGTAGTTGCTCGCAGTCAGGTTGATGCGATATGGACGGATATATTCGCTCTCATCAGGACTAGAAACGTTAGCTTTAGCAGCCGGAGCAGGAATCAGCACTTTTTTTGGCATCTATTTTCCCTTCCGCTTCATAGAGAGGTTTATAATGAGAGCCCCCCCAAAGACGGAATCCTTCGGGCATAAAACCGTTGATATTATCAAGAGCTCTCCATCGTTTCAGATCGTCCATACGAAAGCTTTCTTCCATAAGTTCGCAACGACGCTCTCTTCGGATATTGTAAAGAAGTGAAGATACCAAGTTCTTACCTGAATATTTTCCCCCAATCTGACTCTTTACTCAAATCGGTAGCGGCAACTGTAACAGCGTAATCTGCAGGTAGCATTGCACGGGTACGCAGCTGTTTCCAATATTTATCTGCAGTAGCGTCAACGCTGTTTCCACCATTTTTAATGCACGAAGCTTCAATATAGTTAAGATAGGCCTCTGTAACTCTGAAGATAGGACAGCCTTCAACGCACCAGCTACCACCTCCGGCATAGGGTTCGTCCGAAAGGCCTTTGCGGAGAACATATCCGGTTACAGGCCTTACTTCAACCAAATCGACTACGTTGGGAAGAAGTGGCGCTTTGTCAAGGTTATCGCTTTTGGTGGTAAATTTTTCACCGGGTGTCATCATGAAAATCTGCAAACGATTATCGCGGTTTTCTCTTACACTTTCGATTGAAAGATCACCTTGATAAAGCGATGATGCATAAATTGGCTTGCCATCGCTGCAGAGGAATGTTTCAACAAATTGACGAGTGAATCCGTTATTTCCGCCATGACGGAGGTAGGAAGACGCACTGTGATTCAATTTGTCATTACCGCTACCTAAATCTTTCTCATAAGCACGCCAAAAAAAGTATTTCAGGATATTTTTCCAGGCTCTTGTCAGCAAATTGTATGTAATAGGGGTTATTGGCATATCCACCGTTGTTTTCTGCCAAAGGAATAGCATCTGCTAGTTCTTTGGAAGCTTTCATACATTCATCGAGAAAGAAAGATATTTCGGTTTCGATATTGATACCTGTTTTTTTTGCCAGGCCAACCCGGGCCACCAGGAACAAGAGCTGTTCCTTTATGATAGCTTAACCAGCTTGCTTCAAACAGTGCTACACGAGATTTCATCAACAATGCAGCATTTTTGTCAGTCTGTTTTTACCTCCAACAGGTGCATTATTCATATATTCAATAGCTTTATCAAGATCAGAAAGAATGAACCGTGCCACTTCATTGCGTGGAGCACGTACGCTTGCCTCGGTAAGAGCAGCCATATCGTCAGGTAATTGAGTTGTGATAATAGGGAAGTCGCCCAATTCTTTCAAACGGGTAAAGTAGTCGTAAGCACGAATGAAATACACTTCTCCAATGTATTGTCTGAGGTTTACATCATTACCTGTCAGTTCTTTTCCTTCATAACGGGGAAGAACTGTTTCGAGGAAGTAGTTGCACGAGCGAATTATTTCAAATTTCCAACTATCATTGTTAGAATCAGTTTCAGGTACACGCCATTGCCCCGGCACCCAACGCGTGCTGTAATCTGCGGAAGTCTGATTGTCGGTATGCCTGTCGTTACCAAATGTCCCAACACTTCCCCCCCACACACCGTGAACCGGGAAAATTGTATACAGATTGACAGCATAGGCGGCAAGATCGTTATCTGTCTTTAAGAACGTGTTTGGGGTGATCTGCGACAGAGGTTCTCTGTCAAGATAATCATTGCAAGAGGATGTTACAAGCCCAAAAAGGAACAGAAACATCACGGAGATTTTAATATTTTTATTCATATCAATATGTCTTTTAATTAAAAGTTAATACTCATACCAACGGATAATGTCCTGACCAATGGATATGTCTTTGTAACACCGGATGCCCAGGTACTGCTATAACCGGTACCCAAGACTTCAGGGTCAAACTGACTGGTCAAACTGGTAATAGTGAACAGGTTTTCGCCTGATAAGAATAATCTGAGGTTATTGAGGTTTATTTTATTCATCATTTTCTTTGGAAAGGTATAACCAATTTGAGCATTCTTCAAACGAATATAGGCCGCATTTTGTAAGTAACGGGTCTGAACATACTGGTTCTTACCGGCGCTTAGGATCGGACGTGCAAAATAAGCATCAAGGTTTGCACCATCGGGGGGGTCTCCTTCCGGACGGAAGAAGTCGAGATGTTGAACAAATCCACTCGATTGCCATTTACCTCCTGCTGCACCAAAGAATGTATTTCCGGCACACCAGTAGTCGCGTTTTCCAACTCCCTGGAAGAAGATGCGAACATCAAAACCTTTCCATGCTGCATCAAGATCGAGACCGAATTTGTAGCGAGGGAGATTGTTGCCAATAATCCTGAGATCACCCGGATCTGTGATAGTGCTGCTCCCGGTATTTATTTTTTTGTCATCGTTGAGGTCGCGATACATAATGTCTCCGGCTTCCCATTTGCTGCCAATTTGAGACTGGTCGGTAGTAGCCAGGTGTTCTTGCATCTCTGCATCAGTTTTGGCGATGCCGATTGTTTCAAATCCCCCCCAGATCTCACCTAAATATTGACCTGCCAGGTATGTTGAGATTGATCCGGTCGGGTTAGGGTAACGGTCAATTTTTTTGACGGTCGTCTGATAAGTTTGCTTTAATTCCATAAGAGAAACTTCCTATAATATCGCGCCAGCTAAGGTCTAATTCAAAACCTTTTGAGGTTAAGTCAGCATTGTTGGTACGAGGTACTGCAATACCAAGAATATTTGGAAGCGCTGGTGCAGGCCCTACCATATTCAATGTATTCCGTACAAAGTATTCGGCTGATAAATTTAGACGGTTGTTGAACGCTGAAAGGTCAAGGCCGATATTCCACAAACGGACAGTTTCCCATCCCAACGATCTGGAAATAAGGGCGGGAATGCTCGATATGTTTTGCTTGGCTCCATTAATTATCCATGAATTCCAGTTAGTGTTTGAAGCACCTGCTGTAAAAGGCATAGTCTGTATATACGGATACAGGCTTTCTGTATTCTGATTGCCCAACTCTCCCCAGGATCCGCGTAACTTGAAGTTACTTACGAACTTGTTGGAATCAATTGTTTCCCAGAACGATTCGCGTGCAATGTTCCATCCGAGAGAGAAAGAGGGGGGGAAGAAATTCCAACGTTTTTCCCTTGCAAAACGTGAAGTACCGTCGTAACGGCCACTGACTTCCAAAAGATAGCGCTCTTTGAAGTTGTAGTTGATACGCCCGAAAAAAAACCTGCAGTAGCCCAATCGTTGATGTTGCCATAAATCCCCCCCGTATCTTTACCTGATGCAGCTCCGATTGCCTGAACCTCCTGGCTGATAAGGCCAGCACGAGTAACCCCCCCAACTTCATTGTACTTGTTCAGTTCGGACTGAAATCCAGTCAAGAACAGAAAGAGTGTCCGCTATCTAGATTAAGCGCGTAGTTAGTATAAACGTTTGGGTTGAAAAAGTTAGTGCGTGCGCGGCTCTCTGAAATACTTGTAGTGCCTGATGTATTGGCAGGCGTATTTTGGACAGTCCAATCGGTGGTAAATAATGTTGTTTTGTGAGTAAGATAATTATCTGTACGATAGTTCATCTCAGCAAAAATCTTCCAATTCTTTACAAATTCGAATTCCAGCTGCAACTGCTGATAGAAAATATCATTTTGTTGAATATTCCTGCCGCTGTTCATAATAGCATTGGCAAAGCTTCTGTAGTGCCCGTTAGGATCAATTAATGGCTCAGTTGGCCAACGCTTAGCAATATCGTGATAAATCTGGGCATCGTTCATTGACAAATATGTTGGTTTGTCAAGGTCGTTACGTATCCACTTCGTACTGTAATTAGCCTTTAGGTAATCGGTAACCTGAGCATTGATTTTTGCAGTAGTAGTGTAACGTTGCAATTTATCAGGGGCAAAAGAGATAATACCGTTTTGAAGCATATAGTTACCTGATACGTAATATTGGAACTTTTCCGTACCACCACTAATGCTTAAGTTATGCTCGTGTGAGGTATGTGTTTCGCCAAACATGATGTCATACCAGTTATTGTTTGCATTCCCAATCCAGTTCCAGGTTGTTCCATCAGCATTGGCATAAGTCTGATCGGTAATTTTTCCTGCTTGATAGTCAAGAATTAATTTCATCACTTCATCGTTATAGGTGACCCCCCCTCACCATTATTTATCGCAGCTCGATTGAAGTATTTAGCGAAAGTATAAGAGTCCATTGTCTCCGGCCTGTTAATAGCATTGGTAAAACGGATGTTGTTGTTGTAATTTACAACCACTTGTCCGGCTTTTCCTTTTTTTTAGTTGTAATCAAGATAACACCGAACGGAGCACGTGAACCATAAATAGCCGAAGATGCAGCATCTTTCAAAACCGAAACACTTTCAATGTCTTGAGGGTTGAGATTATCAATGCTACCTTCCATCCCATCAATAAGTACCAAAGGGGATGCTTTTGAGTCTTTACCGATGGTGCCTGCACCACGAATGTTAATATTAAGGTTATTACCTAACTCCCCCCCTCCGTTTCCACCGTAGCTGAAGTTCATACCCGGAATAGCACCTTGCAGGGCTTGAGTCACAGAGGCGACAGGGCGAGATTCAAAAACCTTGCTGTCAACTGTTGATACAGCACCGGTTAAATTTACTTTCTTCTGGGTACCAAAACCTACCACAACAACCTCTTCCAATAACTCAGTGTCAGAAGTCATAACCACATTAATAGTAGTGCGTCCGTTTACAGAAACCTTCTGCGTTTTCATACCTACGTAGGTGAACATCAAGTTTCCGCTTGCCGGAACATTGTTCAACACATAGTTTCCTTCAATATCGGTAGTGGTGCCTATAGCAGCATTACCTTCCACAATAATGGTCGCTCCTATCACTTCCAGTCCGGTATCGTCTTTCACGTTACCTTTCACCGTAATGGTTTGAGCATACATTCCTAAAGACATCATCCACAGCATGGTGAATATTAGTCCTTTCCACATAATAATTGAATGTTTCCTATTCATTCTGATTTTTTTTAAAATTAATAATTGATTCATAAATCATGGCTGTTTTTATTGTTTTAGAATAGCTTTTTATATTTTGATTAACTACATATGTTTTGTTAGTTTATAACAACTTCATCCAGATAAACCCATGTTTTTGTCCTTGTCGCACGTGATATGGCGGACAAATTCCCGGATTTTTCACATCGATACGTATATATCTTGCAGAAATATTACAGAGAAGGAGTGATTTATCTTCACTAAAAGTTCCTTCGCGAAATATTTCCTCATAAGGGGGGGTTTTCAACTGTCCGATTTGATGGAAATTCTCACTGTTTTCTGAAACAGATACTGTGAATTCGGATGGTTGATGCACCCCATACCACTATTGGTTATGGTGCCAATGGAAAGAAACTGTAACGCCTGTACTGTCCCCCCCAAATCAATAACAAACGAAAAATCAGTATCGTACCAACCCCTCCATTCAGAATCGGTGTGTTTCAAACTTCCCCCCCGAACTCCGTTCACAAGCAACAATAAATTTCCGCTTGTTCCTTTAATTTTTGCTGCTGTAGCTTTGTTGAAACGTATTGGAAACGACAACACCTCTCCCATTCGCAAACCGTTTTTAAATGCGGCGGCTTTTATAAAAGTATACTTATCCACAACTAAACTTTTTCAAAAATATGCGATTGATGTGTAGGTTGTGACCCATCCACGGTATAATGCACTTGCACATCGGGACGGATACAACTTATCGATACTTCTAATCGTTTATCATCTATTGGGAGCACAAGGTGATCGAGGTTATACATAGATGCGGCAAAGGAGATACGCATTGCCGCAAGCCTATCTGTAAATGCATCAAGCCGTGGTAAGAAATCATTCCAGTCTGCAGCATTTTATCGCGCCACGCCATATCTGCAAAGGCTATCAAACGCGGGAAAACAAGATATAGTACATCTTCAGGCGATGAGCAAAATTCAGTCCAAAGTGAGGCCTGAACGCCCATCAAGAGGTTTTGCGCGTTTTTATCCCAGTCCGGTTGAACAGGTTCGTAATCGTAAACGTCTTTAAGCGTATTGTTCCCGAAATAGGTAAACGGCTCAAACCACTGAGGCCCCCCCTGATATCGGATTAAATAAAGCTTTTTGGCAGGAGTCATTACAAACCTGTGTCCGAGTTTAGCTGCTTTTATCGCTTCTTGTCCATTGCCCTGCCAACCGAAAATTATTGCATTTTCAGGAATTTTACTATTCGTCAGTTCATCCCAACCCATTACTTCCTTTCCTTTACTCTGAACATATTGACCGACACGTTTCATGAAATAACCTTGCAATTCTTCTTCTGTTTGGATATTCTCTTTTTTTCATTCTTAATTGGCATCGCGGGCATTTCTTCCAATAATACTTATTGGCTTCATCGCCGCCAAGATGAATGTATTTTGAAGGGAAGAGAACCATAATCTCATCCAAAACATCTTGGAGAAAAGTGAAAACACTGTCGTTTCCTGCACAGTAAATGTGTGAACGACCCTCTCCACCGCCAGGTATTACACCGAAAAACTCATCATCAACAGGACATGCTAATTCGGGATAAGCTGCCAGTGAAGAAACCGTATGGGCAGGCATCTCTATCTCTGGAATTACATCTATCTGACGATCAGCCGCAAAGCTCACTATTTTGCGGACATCATCCTGAGTGTAAAATCCACCAACTGTAGCCGGTTCATGCGCCTTTTGATTTCGCCTGTTCGGAAAAGGATAAACATTACGGTTTACGCACCACGCTCCAATACCGGTAAGTCTTGGGTATTTTTTGATTTCAATTCTCCAGCCATTATCGTCAACCAAATGCAAATGAAGTATATTGAGTTTAAGCATTGACATTGCCTCAATGATTTTCAAAACCGTTTCCTTAGGAATAAAGTAACGCGACACATCCAACATTAATCCGCGATAGCCGAAACGCGGCTTATCTATTATTTCTCCGCATGGCACTTTCCACTCAATTTTCTTTATATTAATGCTGCCTTCAATATCAGCAGGCAGCAACTGTCGTAAAGTTTGGAATGCATAAAAAAAATCCGGCATTTGTTGATGCTGAAATCTGAATTTTTGATGGATATACGTTCAGCTTATAGCCTTCAAAAGGAATTGATCTGTCTGTTTTGAGCTGAATGTCTGATTTATTTGATTCCCCTGATATAATCACAGGTCGAAATCCAGCTGAACTAACAAAAATATCTGCAAAATTTTGTCAGATATATATTGCTCTTCACTTTCAACCGAAATTGTGGTTTGCGGAGAAAAGTTAAAATAATCTTTGTTGTGCCTATGAGCTGATACAACTGGTGTAATATTATATGCCTTAACTAAAGGACTAAAAGCAGATATTAATATAAATACGAAAAAAAACTTTTTTTTCCTCATGTAATCTTAAAATTAGCATTTTGAAATAAAAGACAAGATCATAGTTTATTAAAAAAACTCACATATAGGGATATATTGATAAATGTCATTAAATGACATTACCGATTAGAACTATTATAATTTGTTTGAATGTTTTTGCGAAATTCTAAAAAAATTCGTGAAAGAATGTTCAAAAACATCTAATCTATTTCAAATAATATCTATTTAACATATTCTCTTGCTTATAAAGGCCTATGATAATATATTGATATGTTTTAGCATTTTATTGATAACATGATATATAAGTCCACTTCTATAAGTATTTTTCACGTAAAGTGGACCAAATGCATATTAAAATTAAATGTATCCTGTTAAATGTACAGGTTTATATTCAACGATGGAATAATTGTCCATGCGTGTATTTACATCCCAACTTATTTGAGATTCATTTAAAATAGAAGCAGGTTTCTCCGCAAATTAAGTTAAGGTTATATCTCCTTTATTTAATTGAGATAGTTAAGGGGGGTGGATCTGATCTATAAATTAAGTTAAGATAGTAGTTGAAGAGCACAATTATGAGACAAAATTTATTAAGAAAAAAAACATCATTTATCAGTTTCAATTAGCTAATTTTGTAGAATGAAAACGAAAGGGGAAAATTTTTATGAGCTATACATTTAGAAACCGGTTTTTAATTTTTATAGCTATCTTATTTTATCTTTTACCGTTATTTACAAAAGCTCAAAATAACAACTTCTACAATTTCCATACTTTTTCTCTTAAGGATGGATTGACACAATCTACAGTATATGCTATTTTACGTGATAATAATGGCTATTTGTGGATTGGCACAGGTGCTGGGTTGAGTCGTTTTGACGGTCAACTAACCACCAGATATTTTGCTTCTATTAATGACAGCGAAACAATTCCCGGAAACCGTATCTTTTCTATCATTGATGATACAATGGGCAATGTATGGATAGCTACTTCCGGAGGATTAGTGCGCTTCGATGATAATAAAAATATCTTTGAGCGTCAGGAAATCAATGGAAAACCAATTATCGGAAACACTTTATCTGTTTTACCTGATGGCATTTTTTTTGCACCTCTGTCGACTCGTTTTACAAATATGATTACAAAACAAAAAAAATGGCAAACACTACCTGTAAAAAGTAAAAATAAAGTTGATTTATTTTTCACAAGTACTGTTATGCTGAGTAATAACAAATTCTTATTAAGCGCCCGGCACAAGAATTTGTATCTTTACGATATCAACACAGGCGAATTCTGTGAAGCTGCATTTTACGAAGGAAAACATGATGTGAACAAAGTTTATCTCGATAATCAAAATCTCATTTGGGTTGCACCATACGGCGAAGGGCTCATGTGCTATTCACAAACAGGACAACTGATTAAAATCTACAATACCGCTAACTCCGGCTTGAACAACAATGTGGTATTAGATATTATTGAGCACAACGGCAGCCTATGGATTGGAACTGACGGAGGAGGGATTAATATTCTGAATACTGCTAACGATGAGTTTTCTCATTTACTGCCTATCCCGGAGAAAACATCTTCATTCCCTGCAAGGGCTATCGCTTCACTTTACAAAGACAAATGGAATAATCTTTGGGTAGGCAGTATTCGCAACGGATTAATTGAAGTCAAATCAGTATTTATGACTACTTACCTGCAAACTACATTTGGCAACCCTCATGGACTAAGCAGTTCTACCGTTATCTCATTACTGCAGGAGGACGACAGTACCATTTGGATTGGAACAGACGGAGGTGGGATTAACAAATTTAATCCTAAAAACAGAAGTTTTGAACATTTTCAGGCTTCAATTGGCGACAAAGTTTCCTCAATTGTGAAACATACAAAAGATGAGTTGTTGATTTCGGTTTTTGGGCAGGGTGTTTATTATTTTAACAAAAAAAACCGGTCGGAAACGTCGTTTGATAGTGATGAATGAAAAGGAAGATTTTCGTGTGCTCAGATCTGGCTATACAGCAACCTTGCAAACCAATGATGGCATACATTATCTAATTCTTTCCGATAGTATCTATGAATATGACAGCCGGAATAATTCATTCACAATAATACATTTAGAGAAAAATATCTCTGAACAAAGTCATGTGATACGACAGGTAATATCTGATACTAATTGCAGATTTTTATTCACTGCAAACACCCTGTATTCACGTACTGAAAATAAAGAGTGGAAAAAAAATGATTTCATTCCCTTCGGAGGAGATTATTGGGACTGTTGCACTCGGCTATGGTGAGACCTTATGGATTGGTACAAACTACGGGCTTAATCGTTTTAATCCACATACAGATAGTGTGGCACATACAATTCCATTACCTTACGAAAGTTCCATCACATCTCTTATATGTGATTACCAAATCGTCTATGGATAGGTACAAATGGTACATTATGGGTATATTATGTTAACGAAAACCGTTTTGAACAATTCGATGTGTCAAGTGGAGCCATACCTAATGAGTATATGCCACGCTCAGTTATGATCTCCGGCAGTGGAAATATCTATATGGGTGGAGTAAACGGACTATTGTTTATTGACAAGAATATTATTCCATCAAAAACTACACAACCGGAAATTCAACTTAATGAGGTAATTTGTAACGATAATTTGCGTCAAAAACTTTATACAGCCGGAAAAATATTGGGGGGGAACCACCACGCTTAAAATTAGCTTGGAACAAATCATCGATAACTATGCAAATAATGGTTCCGGAAAAGATATTTTCAGAAAACGTTTGTTTCATTACTATATTTCAGGATTTTCCGGTAAGCCAATTGAGACTGAAGACCAAAATATTACTCTGCAGTCACTTCCCTCAGGCAACTTTACTATTTCTGTATCGTGCAATTTAGCTAATGGCTTATGGAGTGACCCGCAAAAAAATCCTATATCTTTCCGTATTGCAGCCCTGGTGGAAAAGTAGCTGGTTCATCGCTCTTTTTACTCTTGCTGCTTTGGCTGGTATCATTTTGACTGTATTTTGGTATATTCGCAAAAAGAGAATGCTCATAAATGGCAACTAGTTATGCATGAGCAGGAAGTTTATGAAGAAAGGCTGCGGTTTCTTACCAATATAAGTCATGAATTACGCACACCACTAACACTTATTTATACGCCGCTAAAACGAATTATAAATCGGTTGCCTGAAACAGGAACAGGAACAGGAACAGAAAATGAAAAAAAATGAAATTACCGGGATTTACAAACAGGCAGCAAAATGAAAGAGATTATCGATATGGTGCTCGATATGCGTAAAATTGAAACAGGTAATGAAAAGCTAAACATCGAATTATATCCGCTGCACGAATGGATTATAGATACGGTAGAGTATTTTCTGAAGAGATGAAGTACAATGAAATTACCCTTAAGTACAATTTTGACGAACATGTAGATAAAATTTCTTTTGACAAGAGAAAATGCGCCATAGTCTTATCTAATCTTTTATCCAATGCGCTAAAATTTGGCGGATTCAAAGGCAATATAACCATAAGTACCAAGTTGAGCAAAATTGAAAATTGTGTTCGAATATCTGTCTCGGATGAAGGTAAAGGGCTGAATGATTTAGATACCGACCGGTTATTTTCATGGTTCTATCAGGGAAAGCACGAGTATGGGGGGAGCGGTATCGGCTTGGCTTTTTCAAAGAAGTATGTTGAAATGCACAAAGGAAAAATTGGTGCACAAAGCAACAAAAATGGAGTAGGAGCAACTTTTTATTTCGAATTGCCTTTAAATCAACATCAGCTTAATAACGATGTTACCATAAAAGCTCAATGCAACGAGCTAACTGATAACGAGAACGATTCATCATATTCACAATATAAAGCAATACCTCGTTTCAACACCTCAAAGCTCTCTTTGTTGGTTGTTGAAGACAATCCTGAATTGCTCATCTTCTTAAAACAAAATTTCAGAGACACATTTCACACCGTTTTAACTGCAACAAATGGTGTAAATGCATTAGAAATAATTCGCAGTATGCAACCCGACATTATTTTGAGTGATGTTGTTATGCCTCGTATGGATGGTTTTGATCTTTGCCGTATTGTAAAATCGGATATCTCCATAAGCCACATTCCTGTGGTGCTGCTCACTGCACGTACCGGTTCAGAGGATACGTTACTGGGATATAAGCTTGGTGCGGATGCTTATGTAACGAAACCTTTCGATATTGATTTTCTTCAAACCATACTCGAAAATCAACTTAACGCTAGAGAACAAATCAGGGTGCAATATAAATCTAAAGCTACTGTTATGCAACCTCATGAAATAACTTTCAGTAATGCCGATGAGCACTTTATACAAAACTTAACGCGCTTATTGAAAAACATTTAGATGACTCAAAATTCAACGTCCCATATATTGCCACGGAAATGGGGGGGATGAGCCGGGCATCGCTTTACAACAAGATGAAAGAGTTACTGAATATCGGGGTAAATGATTATATAAATCGAATAAAACTTGAAAGAGCGGCTTTTTTTTATTAACCTCAAATCCAGATTTAGAGATCGCAGAAATTGCATCGAGAATGGGCTTCTCATCCCAACAATATTTCAGCACAAGTTTTAAACAATACAAAGGTGTTTCGCCGAGTGAATATCGGAAAAGGGAGCCCTGACGTGATGTAACCATTTCTCTGAACCTGATTCCTTTCGGCACTATGATGAAAATGGGCACCAGCACGA
>JMBV01000347.1_pt1 | contig 15484 bp, 22 predicted proteins | sample 616531 | NCBI WGS metagenome assembly JMBV01 (sample SAMN02727904, study PRJNA239997) | anaerobic digester metagenome | biome: anaerobic digester; isolation source: mesophilic anaerobic digester inoculated with municipal waste water sludge... | place: Germany: Bielefeld University, CeBiTec ... | reverse complement strand
TTTTATAAAAAGATCAATCTGACCAAAAAGTTCGAGTGAATGAATAAAATCAAAGCCGATATAAAAAAAATAAGGAAAGAAATACCGCAAGCAAGAAGGAGACAATCATGTTTCCGCTAACTGAAGATGCAAAAAGTCCGATAGCTACAAACCCAGCGCCTAGAAATAGCAGCCCTATATAGGAACCCCCCCATGTACCACCCGTATCAATATTACCAACCGGTAACCCAAGCTGATAAACAGAAAAGAAATAGATAAGGGTAGGAAGCAAAGAAAAGAGAACTAAAATCACACCGGCAAGATATTTGGCTGTAATGATCCGCATATCCGAAAGGGGCTTAGTAAACAAAAATTCGATTGTTCCAAGACGATACTCCTCAGCAAACATACGCATGGTTATAGCGGGAATTAAAACAAAAATACAAATGGAGCAAGCATAAAAAGGCCCTCAAGGCTGGCAAAACCAAAATCTAAAATGTTAAAATCGGAAGCAAAAAGCCATAAAAAAAAGACCATTGACAAGCAAAAAACACTGCGATGACAACGTATCCAATAAGCGAACTTAAAAATCCCCTGACTTCCTTTTTAAGTAAGACAAACATAATTATTAACTAATTATCAGAATGCGAAAATAGTATAATTGAATGAAATTAGTCATGAGTGGTTTTGCGATTACTATTCGAGATGACTCTGAAAAGTCGGAGTAGCAAATTTACGCTTTATTAAAAACAGGTTTTAAGCGAGAAAATTTACACGCAAAATGTTTAACAAAACAGCAGAGTCTTTACTTAATAACCCTTAAAGATGAAAATTATAGATTAATTCGGAACAGAAAGTTGGTAAAAACTGATGGTAATTATATGGGATAACAAAAAAAACAACTTTCAAAGTGGTTCCATAATTTAAATTCCCACTCCGAAAAACGAACGGGGGGGATTTTTTTTAAGCCAATCTATAATCCAATCCGAAAGTTACACTACAAAATTAAAAGTTGAAAAAAAAGCATTCTTTTTACCCTATATCTTAATCTCCCTTTTTAAGTTCTTTGGTCTGCAGAAGCTCTTTATAAATTTTTACTTTTGTCATAAAATAACTTTTTTTCAAAGTAACAGATAATGAAAAAGGGCAAAATCCCTCATACTTACGTAATTGTTTTTGGGATAGTAGTTTTAGCTGCGGTTTTACATGGTTCATACCGGGTGGCCAATTTGACCGTAAGAGGGTTAGTATTGGCGAAGGCACACGCGAAGTCATCATGAGCGATTCATTCAGGTATGTAAAATACTCCGCAAACATGGCAGATTTTTCTGCATTATTTGACGGTTTTGAAGACAAGGCGGATATTATTGTCTTTATCCTGATCATAGGAGGCGCTTTCTGGATCATGAACAACAGCAGAGCCATAGACGTTGGCATATATTCATTCCTCAGTTTCACAAAAAAAATTGAACATAAAAAAGCTACTGAAACTCATTGGCGTAAACAACATCATTATTATTTTCACTATGTTATTGTTCAGCATTTTTGGCGCTGTGTTCGGAATGAGTGAAGAGACAATTGCGTTTGTAATCATCTTCGTACCGCTTGCTATTCGAATGGGATACGATTCCATTGTAGGTATTAACCTCTGTTATGTTGCTGCAGCCCTGGGTTTCGCTGGTGCAATACTTAATCCGTTCACTATCGGAATCGCACAAGGATTATCTGATCTACCACTTTTTTTCAGGTATTGAATATCGCTTTTTCTGTTGGATAATAATCAACATTATCGGCATTGGATGGCTGTTACGCTATGCAGCGAAAGTATTGAAAAACCCAAAACTATCGCCAGTGTATGAAGATGATGCTTATTGGCGAGAAAAAAAACACAGTGGTTGCAGAAGATCAAGGTATTATAAAAACCAAAAAAATCTACCTGGGTTACATTTTTAATTATTCAGATAGCATTAATACTCTTTTCAGTTTCTTATCCTATGACTACCCTAAAGGTGGGAAATTCGGAAATGACATTACCCGCTATCCCAATAATTACAACACTCTATTTAATTTCCAGTATTTTATCTTTTAAAAAAAAGGCGTCCAATTTTTTTTGTATTAAACCTTTTGCTATTCACAATCATTTTCTTGATTATCGGTGTGATGGGGTACGAATGGTATGTTATGGAAATAGCTACTCTTTTCTTTGTAATGGGGCTGGCATCCGGAGTAGCAATGAGTTACACTCCAAATCAAATCACCAAGCTTTTCCTTGACGGGGTAAAAGATATTTTGCCTGCTGCTATGATCGTCGGGCTTGCCGGAGGTATTATCATCATCCTTCAAAATGGTAATGTGATAGATACATTACTATACTATGTCTCGAAATCAATGAAGATACGGGAGAGGTTGGCTCCTTAGGGATGATGTACCTTTTCCAAACACTTATCAATATTGTAATACCCTCAGGTTCGGCTAAAGCTGCTCTGACAATGCCGATAATGTCGCAGTTCTCCGATCTTATCGGTATCTCAAGACAAGCTGCCGTTTTAGCCTTTCAGTTCGGCGATGGCTTTACTAACATGATAACACCCACGTCAGGAGTTTTAATCGGTGCGTTAGGTGTGGCAAGAATTCCTTTCGACAAATGGCTAAAATGGATAACACCTTTTATGATTATACTCAGCATCCTTGGCTTTTTATTGCTAATACCAACGGTTTTCCTTGATCTCAATGGTTTTTAATAGTGAATTAGTCAATGACAGGCTCTATACTCAGAATTAGGGAGTTTGTTAAAACGATTCCAATTTAGTTTTTACTTAATAAAAATTTTATTGAGTTTTTGGTAATATACAAAGTGCCAGACCACAGTTTTTTTCCAAATTTGAATAAAAAAACTGCCTCAGTTTTTTTAAAAATTCCGAGGCAGCCTGTGTATTTGATGAAGATTCAATTATGCCTTCTCGATTTCTTCGTCAGCATCTTTGTCTTCCTTTGCATCAGCAATCTCATCGGATTGTGAGGCTATAGGTTCAATAACCTCCTCTGTTGCCTCTTCAACGACCTCTTCGACAACCTTTTCAACAACCTCTTCAGGGGCAGCATCTGCTTTAGCTTCAGCAACCTCTTCGGTTTGAGGCGCTTGTGGCAACTTAGCTTCATCAGCAATCTCTTCAATGGCCGCATCAGCTTTTTCAACTTGCTCAGCTACATCTTTATTCAAAGCAAGTTGTTCATCATCTTTTTTTAGACTTTGGCTCTTTCTTCTCCTTCTTCTCTTTCTTCTCCTTTTTTTCTTTCTGTTTCTTAGCATACTCTTCGAGTTTACCGCGAGCTTTCTGTTCCATTTCCGACTTTAGCTCAGCAAGGCCGTCGATATCACCAAAGGTAGTTACTTCAAGCGTCTCTTTTATCTTTTTAACAGCCTTTTTAGTTGAGCGTTCAGCTTTTTGTTGCTCTTTCTCTTCTTTCTCTTTTCTACCTGTTGCAAATCCTGATAGACTCTTGAGTGAGAAAGTATTATTTTTTTTATTCTCTTTCGAAAACTCAATCACTTTAAAATCAAGCGATTCATCAGTGGTAGCAATATTACCATTCTCTTTTTGCAGATGTCGTGTTGGAGCAAACCCTTCTACACCGTATGGTAATATAACTAACATACCCTTATCGGTAGGCTGTCCGATCGTTCCTTTATGGATTGAGCCAACAGTAAATACAGTTTCGAAAACATCCCACGGGTTTTCTTCTAATTGCTTATGTCCTAAGCTCAAACGGCGATTTTCTTCATCTACATCAAGAACAACTACTTCTATCTCTTCACCTACTTTGGTAAATTCGGCAGGGTGTTTTATCTTTTTCGACCAAGAGAGGTCTGAAATATGGATCAAACCGTCAACGCCTTCTTCAAGCTCGACAAAAATTCCGAATGTAGTAAAATTACGTACCGTAGCAGTGTGTTTGGAACCGACTTGATAACGAGATTTAATGTTCTCCCATGGATCAGGAATTAATTGTTTCATCCCCCCCAACGACATTTTTCGTTCTTCACGATCGAGTGTAAGAATTACGGCTTCTACGGAATCACCCACTTTCAAGAAATCTTGAGCAGTGCGTAAATGCTGCGACCACGACATCTCGGATACATGCAACAGCCCCTCTACTCCAGGATTTATCTCTACAAAGCGCCATAATCGGCTATTACAACAACTTTGCCGCTAACTTTATCACCAACTTTTATTCCCTCTTCAAGCGCATCCCACGGATGAGGAGTAAGCTGTTTAAGGCCAAGAGCAATACGTTTCTTGCTGTCGTCGAAATCAAGGATTACAACCTTTATCTTTTCGTCAAGCTGAACTATCTCTTCAGGATGATTAATACGTCCCCCCCAAGACAGATCGGTGATGTGAATAAGCCCATCAACACCGCCGAGGTCAATAAACACACCATAAGTTGTGATATTTTAACAGTACCTTCGAGCACCTGGCCTTTTCGAGCTTCGAAATAATTTCAGCTTTCTGCTGCTCAAGCTCACGTTCGATAAGCGCTTTATGAGAAACAACAACGTTTTTAAATTCATGATTGATCTTTACAATCTTGAATTCCATCATTTTATCAACATAAATATTATAATCGCGTATGGGCTTCACGTCAATTTGAGAACCTGGGAGAAAAGCCTCAATGCCGAAAATATCCACAATCAACCCGCCCTTAGTCCTGCTTTTCACATAGCCATTGATAATCTCTTCGGCTTCAAATGCTTGATTTACACGTTCCCACGATTTCAATAGCCTTGCCTTTTTATGCGACAACAACAGCTGACCTGTTTGATCTTCCTGACTTTCAACATATACTTCAATGGGATCACCAACCCGAATATTTGGATTATAGCGGAGTTCGCCTTTTGGAATAACACCATCGGATTTAAAACCGATATTAACCACAATCTCTCGATCGGTAATTCCGGAAATCGTGCCTTCAACCACTTCATGTTCGGCAATAGTACTAAAGGTTTTGCTATAAAGCTCTTCAAGCTTCTGGCGCTCTTCGCCGGTGTAAGTCTGTTCAATTTTTCCTTTGGCACTCCAGTCAAAATTTTCATCTGGCTTTAATGGTGTGCGATAGATGTTTTTTTCAACATCACTGGTTTTTTTCGGATTCCACAACGGGTTCTTCAGTTGTAGTCTCAGCTTTTCAACTTCTGTTGGGGGTTCCAAGGCAATCTCGTCTTTTGGAGAATCAACTTCTTCCGGGGTTTCTACAGCACTCTCATCTTTCGGTATATCAACTTCTTCTGGAGTTTCTACAGCACTCTCATCTTTCGGCATTTCAGCTTCTTCCTTACCAACCTCTTCAGAAGTCTCTATTTCATTGGCTTTAGTTGCCTTAGGTTGTTCAACCTGTAAGCTTTCATCAATCGGAGTTGACTGATCTTGAGGCTCCTGGTTGTTTGTTTCTTGTTCGTTAGTCATTAAAAATTTATTAAGGATACCGCCTTATTATCCAGATTAATAATTATTTTAAACCATGCAAATGAATGATTTTTAGGCGTTAAAAGCATCATTTGCAATTGGGGTGCAAAAGTAGATAAATTTCAATCACACGAATTATCGAATATCATTTATTTACTTTAAAATCTCTATTATTCGTACTATCTACTTGAAATTTAAGATTATAAGTTATTCAAATCTTAGAATTATTTTTAAGCAACCAGCTTTTTTTTGTTAATGGGAAAGATATTTAACTACAAGCGTACTAATATTTTCTTCAATAAAATCAATTGTTCAAAAAAAAGAAGGTTTTCTCTTGAACAATTAGGATTAAAACACAATACTCCGTGGTTACTATTATTCCATTAATTCGCTCTTTTGTTTTTTTTCAAAACAACAGTATTTGGATTTCGGTTGAGGTAGCTTTTTAAAATTGAATGGACATGCTTATTTTCAGGGAAGTTTTTACGCAATCGGAATAATAATCGAATGTATCATAGCCATTGACTTCTTTCGCAGTAAACCAAACCATACATAACGGTTGTTTTCAACTTTCACTACTGAGCATTCGTCTTCGTCTCTCCCCCCCTCACCCAAGAGCAGAAAATCAGATTGAGAAAAGCTAAAACGATCAATAATACCTTGCACACGAAGGTTATAGGTACTTGAACTCTCCTCCCTACACATGCGCCACGGCATTCGTGTAACTTGTATTGGAAACAAGACCCTTTGGTTTCATATAATCCGCAAAACTTCTGGCATAGCTGATACTTCTCGCACAAATCAAAAAGAAAATTTTTAGCGCTTTGCAACGAATTAAATGTAGTCAAAGGCGCTGCACAACATTCATCTTCAATTTTTTTTGTAAATAAAACTGGATATAACCATTTTCATTCTTAAAATAATAAAGGCCATAGTTATATAATGCCCGCCTTTGTGCACGATTGTAAACAGGTTTATATTTAAGTATTTCATGAGCTTCAAAAGCAGCGCTATCAGCTCATTACCGGTAAGCTCCCAGTCCACTGCGGCTAATTTATTTTTCATCTCCAATGCCCGTTGGGTCATGGAATTGGTTAGGTGTGCAATTACCCTTTCTCTAATATTTTTACTTTTTCCGATATAAACAATATTTTGATCAGCATCAATAAAATAGTACACACCTGTTTTTTTTCAGGTAAAGCATTAATCATTTCAGGTTTAAGGCTGCTATTATTTCCGCTAAACGGCAGTTGGCTTAGATTAGGGTCTATTTTCAATAGTATATCAAAGCACGGCAGTTGCTTTGGCATCACCAAGTGCACGGTGCGGATACAGATTTGGGATATTTAACTTACGGCAAAGATTGCTAAGGCTATATGATCGTTGATGAGGTATTAGCTTTCGACTTAGTTTAACAGTGCATAGTTTCTGGCGATTAAAATCGTAACCTAATGCCTTAAATTCATGACGTAGAAAATTATAATCGAAACTTACATTGTGTGCCACTATAGTACAATCCTGGGTAATTTCAACGATTTTGGCAGCTACCTCATAAAACTTTGGAGCCTCTTCAACCATCCTGTTGTTGATACCGGTTAGTTGTGTGATGTAATATGGAATTTTTTTGTTCGGGATTAATGAGCGTTGCAAACTCATCAACGATTGCTTTACCATCATGGATGAGAATAGCTATTTCAGTGATTTTACCATTTTTGTAGCTTATTCCGGTTGTTTCGATATCTAAAATAGCATATTTCATCTGACCAGTTAGTTCAGCCCCCCCGGATCAGAAGGGTAGTTTGTCCATTTAGAGTATTCAGCTCCCAAGTCAATAAGGCTCGACTTCCATATACCAGCAGGGTCGGCTTTCATTATCTGATCGGCATCAAGAGCTGAAACAGCCCATGAATTTCTTTGCAGCTCGCTATCTAATTGATTTGGAGACCAACCTGAATAACCAATAAAAAAAACGAATATTATCATTATTAAAACGACCAATAGTGATATAGGATTTTATCTGCTCAAGGTCTCCACCCCCCCAGTACAATCCTTCCATAATCTCCATACTACCATCAATCTCAACCCCCCCTAAGGTGTGAATAAAAAACAGACTATCAGCGCTAACCGGCCCGCCAAGATAAACAGTAGCATTAAAATCAGGAAAATCCTTTACCACTTCACCAAATCCCATTGCAAGCGGCTTATTGATTATGACGCCAAAAGAGCCCTCTTTGTTATGCTCGGCAAGCAAAATGACCGACCTATGAAATAATAATCATAGAGAAAAGGCTCGGAGATAAGTATTCTTCCGCGTGCCGGACGTGTGTTGTTAGTCTTTATCTTTATCAGGTCATCAAAGTTTTCCATCTTGCAAAATTAATTTCTTTAATTTTGGTTATTTAACTTGTCGAAACAAATATATAAATAATTTGCAATGCTGGTTCAGCAAAATCAAAGCCATTTTGATAATTTAAGAAAAAAATTTCACTCACTTATATTATAGAGGCTTCAGCATTGAAACTAAAAACGATCATATCAGGGTTAAGTACCATTTCAATTTGTCGGATAAATACAATTTCTATCCACAATTAAACATTCCTCTGAAATCAAGCTCAAGCAAAATTTTAAACATCTCTTTTTTTTGGAAACCTTTCTTTTCAAATCGGCATGATAGAGCTGATTAGTTATTGGAAAGCAGCATGTCCTCAAAAGGTTGTTGTTGACGCCGGATATCTATGTGATTTTCAGATCGAATGGTGGAAAAATGTTTACTTTAAAGGCTTGGGCGAATTTTTCTATGTAAATGGTATAGAAACTAATATTCACGAATTTTTGAATATCGAAATCAACAGTTCAAAAGAGTATGAAATGGAGGAGGTTGAAGTTGGTAATAGGATTCTTATTCCGATAGGTGGCGGAAAAGATTCGGCGGTAACACTCGAACTTTTAAAAAAAAGTCAGGTTTCGAAATTATTCCTTTTATTCTTAATCCACGAGCCGCATCTTTAGCCACTGCCATAACGTCAGGTTTTGACCAGAAACAGATTTTTACCATCTTCCGCACTCTCGACCCTAAGCTTTTAGAGCTTAACAAAAAAAGGCTTTTTAAACGGGCATACTCCTTTTTCGGCATTATTAGCCTTTATCAGCCTGCTGGCAGCCTCACTTTCAGGAAGCCGTTACATTGCACTTTCAAACGAATCCAGTGCAAACGAGCCCACCATTCCAGGAACTCAAATCAACCATCAGTATTCCAAATCAATAGATTTTGAAGATGATTTCAGAAGATATGCAAATCAATATCTAACCCAAAACATTGAATATTTCAGTTTTCTAAGACCATTGAATGAACTGCAGATAGGCAAGCTTTTCACAGCTATTCCAGATCAGCATCCTCATTTTAAAAGTTGCAACGTAGCAAGTAAAACCGATTCGTGGTGCTGCAAATGCCCAAAATGCCTCTTTACATGGATAATTCTCTCGCCTTTCATGGAAGAAGAAAAACTCGTCAAAATATTTGGAACTAACTTATTCGACGACATTACTTTACTTCCTGTTTTAAATCAACTTACCGGGCAGGCTTCCGAAAAGCCTTTTGAATGTATCGGAACCACCGATGAAACAAATATGGCTTTGGCGATGACAATTAAAAAAAAGATACAACACTAAACTACCCGCTCTTCTTAAACATTATCATCAGTCGGTTGAAGCAGGGAAACAGAATGACCCCCTCATTTGAAATTATACTGAAAGAGTTAAATAGAGATAATTTCGTACCCATTCAATTCATGAAAATATTGAAGGAAGCAATCGGATGAAAGAGCTATTGAGGAGATACATAAAAGATAAAAAGGTTCTTATCCTTGGATTTGGCCGAGAGGGCAGGTCAACATTCCGGTTGTTGCAATATTTTTTTTCCCCTCTCTTAAGATCTATCGCCGATAGAAATCCGGGCTTGCCGCTAACCGAAGTTGAAAATGAAAAAGTATCAGAACTCTTTCTTGGCAAGGATTATTTAAATGCATTAGGCTGGGCAGATATAGTTTTCAAATCTCCCGGTATTAATCTTGGAAAAACATTGATAGTTCAATCAAACAAAAAAAATCGTCTCACAAACCTCCCTTTTTCTTGAAAAAATAATTCCATCCAAACAATTGGAATTACCGGTACAAAAGGGAAGAGCACCACAGCAAGCCTCACCTATCATATACTCAAAGAAGCAGGCAAAGAAGTAGTTTTGGTTGGAAATATCGGTATTCCACCTTTCGATCTACTCCAAAATATTAGTCGGAAAAGCACAATAATTTTCGAAATCTCAGCACACCAGCTTGAGTATATTAACCACTCTCCACATATTGCCGTTTTGCTCAATATTTTCAGGAGCATTTAGATTATTTCTCCTCGATGGACGATTACTCTTCAGCAAAATTCAATATTGCAAAATATCAGCAAACAAACGACTTTTTAATATTTGACAATTCGAATTTGATTATAAAAAAAACTGCTATCAGATTACAAGTACAATGGACAAAAGATAGCCATTCAACTATCAGACAAAATTTATGATGCACGAAACCAAACGATACATATTGCAGGATTACAAGAGCCAATCTGCGTTAAAAACAGTCTGCTGCATGGTCGCCACAATCTTAAAAACATTATTATAACAGCATCAATTTTATCGAAAGCCGGACTACAAGCGAAAGATATCGAAAGAGGGCTTCCTACATTCAAACCATTGGAACATAGGTTAGAAGATTTAGGTGTTGTAGCAGATATTCGATTTATCAACGATTCCATCTCTACCATACCCGAATCCACAATTGAAGCTATTCACACTTTACTTGACGTTGACACCATCATTCTGGGCGGTCATGACAGAGGGGTTAACTATAATAAATTAGTAAACCTATTAGCTGATTCGGCTATCCGGAATTTGATCTTTATGGGCGGCGCCGGAGAAAGGATGATGAGGCTGTTTGCTAAAAAGAATAGACCTACAAAAAAAACCTGTTCTTTGTCAATCGTATGAGTGAAACGGAAAAAAATAATTGTTGATTACACCCAAAAGGATAAAATCTGCCTTCTCTCGCCGGCTGCTGCCAGTTACGATCAGTTTAACAATTTTGAAGAACGGGGTAGGGCTTTCAAAGCGATGATAAATAGCATAAAAGAAAAACACGAGCTTCCCGACAAGGACAACCCGTGAGTTTCCTCAATGATTCTTATGTAAGATAAGTCTATTTCTTTGCTGCTTTGGCTGCTTTGGCCGTTTTGGCTTTTGGTTTCTCTTCAGCCTCTACCACTGGAACTACAGCAGCCTTTGAAGTTTTTCTCGGCCTTCTCTTACCGTATGTCCCAAGTACAATCTTACCTCTCTTTGTTTTACGATCGCCTTTTCCCATAAAAATTAAAATTTTAAATAAACAAAAATATTTTTAGGCGACAAAATTAGCCATTTTAAGAAAACAAAGCCTATAGTATTTCACCAACAAACTAATTTGATTTGCTTACACCGAATTATTGTAAATTTTAACCATGCTTTAATAGTTTGACATCTTTTTTTTATCAAATTTTTCGCAAAGACATATAGCAGGCTTGTGTGCATAATAAAAAGACAGCCCTATCTCCACTTAATGATTCAGCCTAAATGCAAAACCAAGCCTAAAACTCATTTTAACAACCATTTCCGAAATTTCTTTGTAATCCATATCAATAAAAACAATTTAATAATAATAAAAAGTCTTTACTGAATAGAAAAATCCAAAGATGATTATCAAGAAAAAAAACAGAAAGATGAATTCTAATTGAGGAAACAAAAAAAATGCTTTTTACATAACTCTCAGAAACAGGATTAAAATTTGTAAGAATTATTCTACATACTGAATACTGAATTGCAATTGATTAACAGATATTTTTTTTCATCAAACACTAGTATCAATCACTGCAATAATTGAGAGTTATATTAATATAAAGTTACCTCTACCTCCATACAAAATTGCCTGTCGTTAGCATAATAATTTCAATTACCTGCGTTTTATCAGGAATAAATCAATGTTGGATTTTGCCTATGGAATTTGTTAACCCTTTGTTTTATATGGTCTTGCTGCAATAGCTATTCCTATTGTTATCCATCTGTTTAATTTCAGGAGGTTTAGGAAGGTCTATTTTACTAATGTAAGGTTTTTGGAGGAGCTTCAACAGAAGACTCAGAAGCAGTCGCAGATCAGGCATCTGCTCGCGTTGCTTATGCGTATTCTTGCCATTGCGTCATTAGCGCTTGCTTTTGCACAGCCTTACATCCCCACCTCTGATGCTTCCATGAAACAGCAAGCTCGCAATGCGGTGAGCATATACATTGATAATTCATTTAGCATGGGACTTACCTCCTCGCAAGGGGCGCTTCTCGACGAAGCATTGGGTAAGGCTCGCGAGGTGGCAATGGCTTACGGCACAACTGATGTATTTCAGCTTCTGACAAATGATTTTCAAGGCGTTCATCAGCGATTTGTTAATCGTCAGGAGTTCCTTCAATTGTTAGATGAAGTGGAAATTTCGCCCGCCAGGAAAATGATTTCTGAAGTCATGCATCGTCAAGCAGACCTGTTTCATGAAACAGATACGAAAGCCGGATAGCTTGTCTGATTTCTGACTTTCAGAAAAATATAACCGATGTTGATCAGATAAAACCCGATACCACAATTAATGGATTCTTGATTCCGGTAGAAGCCATAGAAAAGAGTAATCTTTATATTGATAGCGCCTGGTTCGATGCGCCTGCCTTTAGATTAGGGCAACTGATAAAACTGAATGTAAAGATTAAAAGCGCCTCAGATCAGGATTTTGAAAAAGTTCCGGTTAAACTTACCATTAATGGCCAGCAAAGAGCTATTACCAGCTTCGACCTTAATGCAGGGAAAGAGATCGAACTGGAGCTACCCTTTACAATTTATGAATCGGGATACAATACGGAACACTCGAAATAACCGATTTCCAATCACCTATGACGACCTTCTCTACTTTACTTTCGACGTCAAGGAGCTGATTCCGATACTTGCCATAAACGCTGACGAAGAGAGCCTTTATCTAAACTCATTATTTCAAAACGATTCCTCTTTTTCTTTCAAAATGAAGCAGAAACAGGCTTGACTATTCCTCCTTCTCAAGATATAACCTTATCATCCTCAATGGACTTAACAAAATATCTTCGGGTTTGACTATCGAGCTGAACAAGTTTGCAGAAACGGGTGGCAGTATCGCTATATTTCCTGGCGAGGAAGCAGACCTTGACAGTTATCGTCAACTTTTTATAAGTCTGAATACATCTTTTTAGCAGATAAAATAACGAGCGATACAAGAGTGGCTGGTATAAATACCCTTTCGAGCATTTATGATGATGTGTTCGAGTCGGTTCAGGAAAATATTGACCTGCCTAAAGTAACTTCGTACTATCTGATTCGGCGGCCTACCGGCTCGATGATGGAGAACCAACTCGACCTGCTGAACGGTGATATCTTTATGGGTAGCGAGCCAGCAGTAAATGGGATGCTTTACCTCTTTGCGGTGCCTTTAAACCATGAATGGTCAAACTTTGTTAAACACGCCATGTTTGTGCCAACGCTCTACAAAATTGGCCTGCTTAGCCAAGGAGCATCTGTGATATACCATACAGCGGGAGAAAATGAGAGAATCACCATAAATAAAAGCCAAAATGTGGGTGATCAGATCTTTAAAATCAGAAGTACAAACAAAGATTTTGAAGTAATCCCCCCCGAAATACGCTCGCTCTTTTCGCAAACAGAAATATTTACCCAGAATCAGATAAAGGAAGCAGGGCACTATAAAGTGGTGTATAATGACGAAACACTTGCAGGATTAGCCTTTAACTATAACAGAAAAGAGTCGGATCTGGATTTTTATTCACGTGCCGACCTTGCGAAGATGATTACCGACAGAGGACTGACTCATTTTCAGGTAATAAAGCCAACCGACAAATCGCTCACAGAAGTTATTGATGAACTAAGTGCCGGAATAAAGCTCACAAAACTTTTTATTAGTCTTGCCCTTGCCTTTTTGCTTGGAGAGATACTTCTATTGAGATTTTTAAAATAAAACATAACATCATGCGAATTTTAGCCAACGAGTCTTTAGGACTTATTATTGACATACAGGAAAAGCTCTATCCATTCATCAAAGATAATGAACAGATAACACGCAATACAGCTATCCTTATCGAAGGATTGAAAGCTATCGGTGTGAATATTATGGTAACTGAACAATATCCAAAGGGCTTGGGTTTTACCATTGAACCTCTGAAACAATTGGTAAGCGATATACCGGTAATTGAAAAAAACCGCCTTTAGCTGTTGCGATGATCAGCTTTTTAGTAAAGAATTCAGCAAACACCAGATAAAAAAAATGTCATCATTGCAGGGATCGAAACTCATGTTTGTGTATTGCAAACTACTATTGACCTGCTAAAACAAGGTTATCAGCCAGTGATAATCGAAGATTGCGTCGGATCAAGAAGTTTAAATGACAAAGCCCTTGCAATAGAAAGAATGCGACAAGAGGGAGCTATCATCTCTACCTATGAATCTATTTTATTTGAACTATTAAGATTCTCGGGAACCGACGTGTTTAAAAAAAATTTCCAAGTTGGTGAAGTAACCCCCCCTATAAATTTTTTTGCAACTGATCTTAGGAAAATTTCAGCTACCTTTGCCGCTGATCGGTAATTAACGTTGTTTACAGGAGTTAAACGAAATCCTATTTTAAACATTTAACATTGCAAGGCAAAAATCTCTAAATCGTAAAATGGACGAAATTCTGAAAGATCATCATGAGCATGAGCCGGTTTCGGCAAATATATATAGTAACGATCATTCTGGTCAATTCAAGACTAGCGATGGTAATTACAGAATTACTGCGCTCGATGGTATGTACGAAAACTGGTTTCTCGATTATGCTTCGTACGTTATCTTGGAGCGCGCAGTGCCGGATGTAACCGATGGATTAAAACCTGTTCAGCGCCGTATCCTTCATGCCATGTACGAGATGGACGATGGCCGGTATAATAAAGTGGCCAACATAATCGGGCAAACGATGAAATACCACCCGCATGGCGACGCCTCCATTGGAGATGCATTAGTACAATTAGGGCAAAAAGATCTTCTTATTGATACACAAGGTAACTGGGGGGTAATGTTCTTACTGGCGATGGCGCTGCTGCACCGAGATATATCGAAGCCAGACTGTCGAAATTTGCACTTGAAGTAACTTTTAATCCGAAAACCACACAATGGACAAGCTCTTACGACGGACGTAACAAAGAACCGATACTGCTGCCGGTTAAGTTCCCGCTACTTTTGGCACAAGGTGTTGAGGGTATAGCAGTGGGACTGGCTTCTAAAATATTGCCACACAACTTTAACGAACTTATTGACGCATCTATAAAATACTTACAGGGAAAAGAGTTCGAAATACTACCCGACTTTCCGGGTGGCGGCTTAGCGGATTTTTCAAAATATAACCTTGGAATACGTGGAGGTAGAATAAGGGTTAGAGCAAGAATAAAAATTGAAGATAAGAAAAACCTTACTATTACCGAAATACCTTTCGGCGCCACTACATCAAGCCTGATTGACTCTATAATTGCAGCTAACGATAAAGGGAAAATAAAAATTAAAAAAATTGACGAATAATACTGCCGACAAAGTTGAAATACAGATACAACTACAATCAGGAGTATCGCCCGATCAAACTATTGACGCTCTTTATGCCTTCACTAATTGCGAAATTGCCATCTCACCCAACTCTTGTGTAATTTACAACGGAAAACCGCACTTTATGGGAGTGGACGAGATATTGAAAATCTCAGCCGACAACACCGTGAATCTCCTTAAAATGGAGCTTGAGATAAGGAAAAGCGAACTTGAAGAACAATGGCATTTCTCTTCATTAGAAAAAAAATCTTTATCGAAAAACGAATCTATCGCAATATTGAAGAGTGCGAAACGTGGGAAGCAGTTATCACTGCA
>JMBV01000346.1_pt1 | contig 15529 bp, 27 predicted proteins | sample 616531 | NCBI WGS metagenome assembly JMBV01 (sample SAMN02727904, study PRJNA239997) | anaerobic digester metagenome | biome: anaerobic digester; isolation source: mesophilic anaerobic digester inoculated with municipal waste water sludge... | place: Germany: Bielefeld University, CeBiTec ... | reverse complement strand
TCCTTATCCGATTGTTGACAAAAAGCCTTGACAAGTTATACTTGAATTGAACGTACCCCCCTTGGGTCGCTGCGGCAAGGCGACCCGAAAACCAATTTTCGCCGGAGGTGATGTTATTGAAAACGGTGGGAAAAACCGATCATGAAATCAACACCGCGGATCCACTAGTTGCAATCAAGGCCTCATATCAAAGCCTATCACCCGCTAATAAGAGAATCGCGGATTACGTTTTAAAAAAATCCCACAGAGACAACGGAATTAAGTATTACGGCCTTGGCGGAAAAGTGCGGGGGGGTGGGAGAGGCAACGGTTATTAGATTCTGCCGCTGCCTCAAGTTCAACGGCTTCCAGGAATTAAAACTGTCCATAGCCCGTAACTTGGTCTCCCCCCGTTTCGCATATTGAACATCACATTGAAATATCGGATGATTTTCCTACAATTGTGGAAAAATCACTCAGCGGTCATCAACAGTTTTCGCTAAAACCACAAGCATTTTAGATTTAGACGATTTGCAGCAAGCGATTGACATTTTAGCAAATTCCCAAAAGCGGCTTCTGTGCGGAATTGGGTTTTCTGGGCTGAGCGCCGCAACTGCGAATTACCAATTTATGCGTTTGGGTTTGGATTGCGAGTATCACCGGGACCTTCATTTTTCAAATATGAGGGCCTCTTCCTTGGGACCCGGCGATGTGTTGCTTTGTTTTTCGCACTCGGGCAGCACCAAGGATATGGTTAAATGCACCCAAATTGCGAAAGATGCGAAGGCCAAAACCATAGTTGTAACGAGTTTCCCGAGGTCCCCCCATCACTAGAAATGCCGATCTGGTCTTGTGTACCAGCAGCCAGGAACATTCTATTTTTGGAGGAACATTCGCCGTGCGTTTATCGCAGTCATTCATCATCTACTTGCTTTACGTGGGCCTAGCACTCTCGCTTGATGCAGAGGGCCTCGAGGCAAGCCTGAAAACAGCCGCAGCCGTATCGGATGAATTTTTCTAGTAACCTTTACGCACCCCCCCTTCTGTTCTCCTTAGATCAATATGAAACGTGCATTTGCATAAAACTGCGAGCCTCCATCATCCGGAGGCTTTCTGCAGCCCCCCCGATAGTTAAGCCAAAGACGCAGCTGACGCCCTGCCGCTCCAAATTAACCCACCTATCAAAAATCCCGCCCCCCCAATGGGACGGGATAGTCTTGGTAGCACCCACTTCAACCCTTAGCGGAGGGTTAGTTTTGGGAAACATCTCGGTGCAAACGGACACATCTTTTTGATCAGGCTTAAGCCGCTTGTTCCGGCGCACCCACCGGAATCTGGGCCCGTACCTTGGAACGGGCATATAAAAATGTTGCCACCTGCCCGGCCCCTGCAATGGCCCAGCTTACGGGATAGCATAAAAAGAGCACAAAGATGGTTGGGTACCACTTAAAATCGTTGCCAGCCACACGATGCGCATCAGGCAGTTTCCAACCAGCGTGCAGAGCATAGGCAAAACAGAAAAGCCCATGGCCCTGGATAAACCGGGAAATACACTCATAAAGCCACAGGTGAAATAGGCGGCCATCATTATTTTCATGCGCATCATGCCATGGTCCACAACTTCGGGATTGGAAGTGTAAATGGCCAAGAGCGAACGGCCAAAAAAAATAGGATCAACCCACCCAAGATAATCCAGGTAGCAAAAATGAAGACCGCGGATACTTGGGCAATGGTATCAATGCGATCGTACTCTTTGGCCCCCCCCATGTTCTGGCCGGTAAAGGTGATTGCCGCGTTGTAGTAAGCATTCATAGTAGTTCCGAGAAAACTCTCCACATTGCCGGCGGCAGCACTGGCGGCCACCATCGTTGATCCAAAGGAGTTCACTGCGGACTGAATCAAAACATTGGAAATAGAAAAGAGCGAACTCTGCAGTCCCGCCGGAAGGCCGATGCGCGTAATTTCCTTGAGCTTGTCCTTGTCGATTTTAAACCTGTCAAGGCTGAACCGCAGAGGCCCCCGTGTTCCGCATCAGGCTTGTCATGATTAAAACCAGCGATAAATATTGGGAAATTACCGTGGCCCAGGCAACACCGGCCACTCCCATCCCAAAGGTTATTACGAATAATAGGTTGAAAACGACGTTGACCGCACCCGAGACGCTCAAAAAAATACATGGGCCGTTTGCTGTCCCCCGTGGCCCTCAGAATGGCCGCACCGAAATTGTAGATCATGCTGGCGGGCATGCCCAAAAAAATAAATGCGCATGTAGCGCGCAGAAAGATCGATAATGTCTGAGGGAGTCCCCATCCAGCGAAGCAGCGGTTGGCAAAAGGTTAAGCCGAGCGCTGTCACAATCAGGCCTGCAATCATGCTGATTCCAATGGAGGTATGGACCGAACGGCGGATTCCTTCCGCGTCGTGGGCTCCGTAGTCGCGGGCAACTACCACGCTTGTACCGACCGAAAGACCCATAAACAAATTAACCATTAGGCTGATTAATGAACCGGTGGCGCCCACCGCCGCTAGCGATTGGCTGCCCGAAAAACGGCCTACCACGACCATGTCAGCCGCGTTAAATAAAAGCTGCAGCACATTCATGGCCATGATTGGTAGTGCAAACAGCAGCATTTGGCTAAATAAAGGCCCGCTGGTCATATCCAAGCGGCGAGTTGTAAGGGCCATAGAAGAACGCTTCCTTTTTTTCGTGATACTCTTCAAGTTCGGTACTTAGTTGCGATTACCTTTCGAAATATCCCGCTTGCAGCCTAAATAACCCTTAGTTAACAAGGGTTTTAATCTAGCCAAGATTTCTGTCTAATGCAGTTGCTGTCACTCTCTGGCCAGACCGCCTAGAATGCCTCCCAGTATCGCTACAAATCCCATGCGTACAAGCCTTTTCAACCACAGCCAGGTGGCGAAAAGGCCCTGGTTACCCCCCCGAACCAGGTTAGCAGCAAGAAAGCACATACCCCCCCACTAACAGGCCGTGCAGCCAAGCCTTCCGTTCACAGCGGCGTCCGGCCCACAGCGCTCCCGCCACCACACTGAGATGGGTCAATACATTCAGCAGGAGCGGATGGCCCCCCCGCCAGGAAGCAAAATACACAAACAGGGCCATAATGAAAGAGATTAGTGTTATCAACAACAGCATAAGCAATAAGCCCTGCAGCACCGCGAGCGGATGCAGGTTCGTTTTCAGCCTACCTTCACTTGTGTTTTTTTTGCCCACCGAAAATCACCCCCCATTACAACCTATGATGGACAAAAAAAATATGCAGCCCCACTTGGGGGGGCTGCATAGGGAACGCTTTTATTTTTATTCTTCTTTTTCTTTATTGGCCGCTATAATCTGTTCCGCAATTTGCGCCGGGACCTCTTCGTAGTGGCTGAACTCAGATGTAAACGAACCCCGCCCCCCCTGTGTCATGGAGCGCAAATCAATGGCATATCTAAACATTTCGGCCATAGGGACCTGGACACGAATCACCTGGTTGTTACGGCCCGGTTCCATGCCTAAAATCCTACCCCCCCTCTTCTTATTCATATCGCCCATAATATCGCCCGTGTATGCTTCCGGCACCGTAATTTCCACATTCATTATGGGCTCCAACAGAACCGGCTTAGACTCCAAAAAAAACCTTTTCTGAAGGCCATACCGGCAGCAATTTTAAAGGCCATTTCAGAGGAATCCACCGCGTGGTAGGAACCGTCATAGAGCGAAACGCGCACACCCTCCACGGGGGGGTACCCCCGCCAATGGGCCTTCATCGAGAATCTCCCGAATGCCTTTTTCCACACCGGGGGGGATGTACTGCCTCGGTACCGCTCCGCCGAAAATATCATCTACAAATTCTAAGCGATCCTCAACCTCCGGATCCGCCGGCGACAGCTCCAAAAACACATGTCCGTATTGGCCGCGCCCACCGGACTGTTTGCGGTGCCTGCCTTCCACTTTGGCTCTACCACGAATTGTCTCTCGATAAGGAACTACAGGCGTATCCAATTCAACCTCAACGCCAAATTTTTTTCGACAAACGGCTGGTCATGACCTCCAAATGAAGATCACCCATTCCACTCACTAGATTTTGGCCTGTATCAAAGCTTTTTTTCCACAAGGAAAGTGGGATCTTCTTCAGCTAAACGGGACAATCCTGAACCAATTTTATCTTCATCGCCCTTGGCCTTCGGTTCGATCGCCAAGGTCATGGCCGGTTTGGGGGGGAAAGCAATCGGTTTAATGGCAACCTTTTTATCCCTGGCAGATAGGGTATCATTAGTTGTGGTATCCTGAAGTTTAGCAACAGCACCCAGATCACCCGGTCCGATTTCACCCACCGTAATCTGGTCTTTGCCCTTAATCACAAACAGCTGGCCCACCCGTTCATCGCGCTCGGTGCGAACGTTGTAAACGGTGCTGTCCGAGCGGAACGTCCCTGAAAACACCCTAAATAGAGTGAGTTTACCCACATAGGGGGGGTCCGCCATAGTTTTATAAACCAAGGCGGAAAGCTGCGGGTCATCTGTGGCAATTATTAGTTCGTTACCTTCTGCATCCTTTCCCGCAATGGTTCGTTCGGCCGGCGATGGCATTCCCTGCACGAGATGATCCAACAGCAAGGCGATACCGGTCGTATCCGCGGCGCTGCCGCAGAGCACCGGCACCATTTCGCCTGTTTGGGTACCGATTTTCACCGCCTGCTCGATCTCCGCATTGCTTAATGTCTCGCCTTCTAAATATTTCATCATTAAATCATCGTCCGCCACCGCGGCCGCTTCGATCATTTCCTCGCGGGCTTCCTCCACTTCCCCCCCTTCCATGTCGGCGGGGGGGATGTCCGCTTCTTTTAGTTCATCTCCATCCTTGCTGAAGGCTTTCATTTTCACCAAGTCAACTATGCCCTTAAACGTTTCGCCATCACCAATGGGAAGCTGAATGGGTACGATTTTGGGGGGGCCGAAATGCTCGCGTAGCTCTCCTAGGGCCTTTTTAAAATTAGCATTTTCGCGCTCCATCTTGTTGACAAATATAGTGCGCGGCAGATTCGCTTCCTCAAGATATTCCCAGCTCTTTTCAGTGCCTACTTCGACCCCCCCATTGGAGGCACACACGACCAATAGAGCAGAATCGGCCACCGTTAGGCCTGCAATCACATCGCCCACAAAGTCAAAGTATCCCGGCGTGTCCAGCACGTTAATTTTATGGTTTTTCCACTCCACCGGAGCAAGGGCGGTATTAATGGAAATATGACGGCGGGTTTCTTCAGGATCAAAATCTAGGACCGTATTACCGTCATCTACTCTTCCCAATCGATTGATGCCCTTAGCCACAAAAAGCATCGCTTCGGCAAGTGAAGTTTTGCCTGTCCCGCCATGGCCGACAAAAGCCACGTTTCGTAAAAACTCTGTCCCGTATTTTTTTCACACATTCTCCTCCTCTTGATGAACCTCTTGGCTTGTTGCAAATCCATTTATATTAATATACCACGCTTAATTTCAACAAGATCACCGCAATTTCCTGCTGCATACGGAGAAAACATAACTAGTGCATCCACCAGCCCCCCCAACTCTTGCCCAGCCTTGCTTCGCGGCGAGCAGGATCAAGCTTGAACACCCAGCCAAATAATGGGAAAATTTCCGGACCCGCGTAGGGCATACCGTCTTTTTCAACGATTGTTCCCCCCCAAAAGGAATCCATAACCCGTTGCATTCAATCCGCTCTGACCGGGGGGGTTGATTCTCAAATGCTGCTGATCCTGCATAAAATACCAATCACCCAGTAGAAATACAGAAAATCCAAGTTCGGGGGGGCCTATTTCTTTGAGATTAAAGTATAGCTGGCCATCATCTTCCTCATAAAACGATACCCGCTCCGTAATATCTTTACCGTTCAGGAAAATACTCCATTCCCCCCGAATCGGGCGCTAAGCGATAATAATTGAACCCACAATCCCTGAGAATGAATTCCCCGGCAACATAAAAGACCTCGCACCCAAACACGCCCGGGACACACCACAATTGCGCTACCTCGGAGGTATGAAGCTCGAACAAGGAGATGCCTGTCTTTGGCGAAGAGCTCAACAACCCCACACCGGGTATATAAAAGATACTCACCCAGGGCTGAGGCGTAAAAATGGCGGCTGTTAACCACTTCTCCATCTTTCCATTTCCAACCGTACAGCATTTTTGGCTCGTGATAACAAGCCACTCGGGCGCATCCGCCAACGGCAGCACCACAAGGCTATCGATTGAACCCCCCCAGGGATAGTTTTCCCAAAGAGTGACAAATTCTTGAACGTCCCAAGTTAATATCCCCACATAACCCGATGCATACGTATAAATCACATCGAGTTGCCCGTCTTGGTTAATGTCAAGCACCTGCACGTTTGTGGCCACTTCATGAGGGGGGGAGATTTCCAAAACGGATATAAACGGCCTTCCCAGGAAATAAAAATCGTTATTTCCCGCCTTCGGTTAAAGCGACAACATCGCCCACCCATCACCATTTAGATCGCATATTTCTAAGTAGCGTATCGAATCCCACAAATAAATCGGTTCCGCTTCCCGTTTCCATTCGCCGCTGCGCAGCGAATAGAAATATAGTCCACCTGCCCCCCCGGCAGTACCAACAACGAGGTTTTGGCGTAAATCCCCCCCGTAAGATCACCTGCGGCCAGAGCGGTGATCTGCCCGGGAATACCGCTGATTAGTTCTTGATGCTCCTCGCCATCCACAAGATATAAGCTCTGCTCTTTGCCAAGCAAGCATTCTATCCGGCCCCCCCTTTGGAAAAGGTCGGTAAATAACACCACTGCACCCCGCAGGTCCGGTTCATCCACGACTATGTAAGGAGAGGCTTCTGATATTCCCGCAAAGCAGAAACAGGTGGCTAAAATGAGTAAGAGGGCCCTCCGACGCAAAATCAAACCTCCTTCCCCCCCCAATCAACCCGCCTTGTAATCTTTGCCAGATCCCTGCTAATTCCTTTAAAAAAACCTACAGCAATTGCTGTAGGTTCACCCTTCATACAAACGAATAAAAATAAAAATGGTCGGGGGGGCGACAAGATTTGAACTTGCGACCTCTACCACCCCAAGGTAGCGCGCTAGCCAAGCTGCGCCACGCCCCGACGCATTAAAAGAATACCACGTTTTGCGAAAAAAAAGCAAGTTATTTTGCCCGCTCTAAACCGAATTTTCGTGGCAGGCGCGTACCGCTTCTTGGTGTTTTTCCCGAGGGACAAGGCAAGAAACCTTTATTTCAGAAGTGGAAACGACGTACACGGGAACGCAGGCTTCTTTCAATGCTTGGAACATACCCGCGGCAACGCCCGGATTGGTCATCATGCCCGCCCCACAATGGAAACCTTGGCTACGTTTCGTCACAGGCAATTTCCCAACTTTCACTGCCCGCCAGCCCGGAGATAATCCCCCCCAGGGCAGCCCGTTCTTCTTCCCTGGTCACGGTAAAAGTTAGGTCCGTAACCTCTCGATCTGTGCCCGCCTGAACTATCATATCCACATTAACGCCTTCCGCGGCCAAAGCGGAAAACACCGCACACAACACACTTACGTCATTGGGAATGCCCATTAGAGTTATTTTCGCGCAGTTCTGATCTGATGCCACACCTGTCACCGAGACCTTCCTCTCCACACTATTCACCTCTCTAACCATTGTTCCTTGATTTTGTGAAAGCTGGAGCGCACATGCAGAGGCACCCCCCCGTAAATAGCGGCCACTTCAACCGCGCGAGGCTGCAAAATCATGGCGCCCAAGGATGCTAATTCCAGCATTTCGCTGTAAACCACTTCGGACAACTTACGTGCATCGGGGGGGACTAGGCGGGGGGGTCAGCGCTATAAACACCTTCCACATCCGTATAAATCTCGCACACTTGTGCCTGCAGCGCCGCTGCCACCGCCACCGCGGTGGTGTCCGAACCACCCCTGCCCAGAGTAGTAATGTCATTGCCGCTGGTAATGCCCTGAAAACCGGCCACTATTACTACCTTACCCTGTTTTAACTCTTCCCGGATTCGAGACCCGTCAACCAGCCGAATGCGGGCTTTAGTATGCCGGGTGTCCGTCATTATGCCGCCCTGCGCCCCCCCTGTCAAGGAAACCACCGGCTGGCCCAAGGAATCAATGGCCATGGCCAAAAGAGCAATGGAGACCTGCTCTCCTGTCGCCAACAGCATGTCCATTTCACGCTTAGGCGGACTGCTTGAGATTGCCCGCGCTTGGGCTATGAGAGCATCGGTTGTTTTACCCTGGGCCGAGACCACCGCAACTACCTGATGGCCTTGAGCGACCGCATCTACAATTCGCCTGGCAACCGCCTGAATTTTCTCAGTATCTGCCACGGAGGAACCGCCGTATTTTTGTACGATAATTGCCATAATCCCCTACCTCTCAAGGTGATTACCTCTACAATAGCACATTGTGCCGGTAGGAACCATTGATGAAAGGTTAAAAAGGTGGAAACAGAATGTCCCCACCTTTTTGACGCGGCCGATTCAACCCGGCCTAAAGGATGATGCAGATTAAACCTCCGCTTCCCTCGTTGATAATCCTGCTTAATGTTTCTTGCAGCTTTTCTTGCGCATTTTCCGGCATCCGATACAGTTTGCTGTTAATCCCTTCCCGCACCATATCTTGCAGTGATCTGCCCAAAAAAATCCCGTTCCCACAAGGCATCCGGATCCTTTTCGAACTCTTCGGTCAAAGACCTAATCAGTTCTTCACCCTGTTTTTCTGTTCCCACCAAGGGAGTGACCTCAGTCTGAATGCTGGCCTGGACCATGTGAATGGACGGGGGGGCGCTGGCGGTGAGCTTAATCCCGAAATTGCGGCCTTGCTTGATCAACTCCGGCTGCTCGAAAGTGATATCCTCCAGACTGGGAATCACTATACCGTACCCTGTCTGCCTCACATGAAGCAGTGCTGCTGACAATTTATCATATTCCTTTTGGCCACAGATAGATCCTGCATCAGACGCATTAGGTGGTGGTCCCCTTCCACTTCTAATCCGGTCATTTCGGCCAATACGGCATAAAACAGCTGATTATAGAGGGCAACATTGAGCGTTACTTTGCCCGTACCTAGATCCAAATCCTCTAAATTGACCACCTGCACGTGTTCTGATTCCCTAAAGCGTTCCACCGCGACCGCCTTCACATCTTTTACCTTTTGTAGTTGGGCGACCGCATCCCAAGCAAGATCTTCGTACATCTGCCTCAGCCAATGGTCGGGCTGCAGTTCTTCAACCCATCTTGGCAGCCGGACATTGAACTCCCTGATGGGAAACTCCATAAGCACTTCTGCAAACAAACCTAAGATGTCTTCTTTGGTCATCCGCAAACAGTCGAGCGCTACCACCGTTACTGCGTATTTTGGCTCAATTCAGCTGCCAAAGCCGCCGTTTCCGGACTATGGGGTGAATTGAGTTTAGGACAACAACAAAGGGTTTGCCTAATGCTTGCAGTTCTGCCACAACCCGGCTTTCGGGCTCCTCGTAATCGGCCCGTTCCAAATCGGTGATTGAACCATCTGTTGTGACCACCAATCCAATGGTGGAATGCTCATTGATGACCCTGCGCGTGCCTAATTCTGCGGCTTCCTGAAAAGGGATGGGATGTTCAAACCAGGGTGTCCTCACTAGCCTGGGACCGTCTTCATCTTCATAACCCTTGGCGCTCAGCACAGTGTAGCCAACACAATCTACAAGGCGTATGCTGGCTCTGGTCTGTTCTTCAAACAAAATCTCCACCGGCTCATCGGGGACAAATTTTGGTTCAGTCGTTGTAATTGTGCGGCCGGCCCCCCCGCTTTGAGGAAGTTCATCTCGTGTTCTTTCTTTGAGGTATGTGTCTGTAATGTTCGGCATTACATATAAATCCATGAACCTCTTGATGAAAGTTGATTTACCTGTACGCACCGGCCCAACTACACCCACGTAAATGCTTCCGCCGGTGCGTTCGGCAATATGGGTAAAAACGTTGAATTTCTCCACTATCTCCCCCCCTCCTTAAGTTTGGACAGTATACTATATTAGACAAAAAAAAGGAAAATATAACAAAAGAAAGGCCCCCCCCGTCCAAGAAGAGGGGGCCTTTACCGAATATATTTATTCGATTTTTTTCGCCGAACCGAAATTCGGTACCGGATCGCAATCTTTCAATATTGGAACGGTGCCGCAAAACGGTAAAAATGCCCAAAACCAACGCCAGCGCGAACTCCCACAGGCTGACACCAAAAAGCAGCAGCACAAACGGAAGGCAAATGGCCACAACTATGGAAGCGAGAGAAATATAACGAAACCTCACCAATACCCCCCCAGCCAAATTAAAACAAAACCAACGCGGACCAAGGCCTTACCGCCAACACAACCCCCCTGCCGCGGTCGCCACACCTTTGCCCCCCCTCTAAAACGGAGAAAAACCGGCCAATTGTGGCCCACTACCGCCGCTACACCGGCCAGCAGGGCCAAAAACACACTATCCGTCACGCCAGTCGCCAAAAACACAGCCGCATAGCCTTTGCCTACATCACCCAGAAGCGTGATCAGCGCGGGTACGTAACCGGCTGTGCGCAGCACATTGGTCATGCCGATGTTGCCGCTGCCATACTGGCGCACATCCACCTTTGCCCACCATTTGCCCATTAGAAGCCCGAAAGGAATACTGCCCAACAAATAACTAAAAATCAGTACAATAATATATTTCATCCACTTCTCTCCTTGGCCACAAGCATAATAGGAGTCCCCCCCACAAACCCATATTCTTGGCGAATTCGGTTTTCCAGGTAGCGTTCGTAAGAAAAATGCAGCAGGTCCTTGCGATTAACGTGGAGGACAAAAACGGGCGGCCTGACCTGCACCTGAGAACCGTAAAAAAAATCCTGAGGGGGGGCACCCCTTTATCACTGGGCGGTTGATTGATGGCAACCGCATCGCGTAAGATTTGGTTAAATCTGCCGGTGGCAATGCGCATGCTGCGCGCTTCGTTGACGGAGCGGGCCAAATCCAGCAGACCGAACACACGCTGGCCGGTTAATGCAGAAATGAAGACGATCGGCGCATAACTGAGAAACTGCAGCCCCTCCTGAATTGCCCGTTCATAATCGCGCATAGTGTTTGTTTCTTTGGGCACCATATCCCACTTGTTTACCGCCACTATAATCCCGCGTCCCCGCTCGTGGGCATAACCGGCTATCCGTTTGTCCTGCTCAGTTAAACCCTCCGTGCCATCGATCATCACTACAGTCACATCGCTGCGATCCACTGCGCCCAGCGTTCGAACCACGCTGTAGTATTCCACATTTTCGCCCACCCGGCTCTTGCGCCGCAGCCCGGCCGTATCGATCAGTGTGATCTCTTGATTTTCATAAGTAAATTTAGTATCCACCGCATCGCGTGTGGTGCCGGGTATATCGGTGACGATGACCCTCTTTTCCCCCCCCAAGAGCTTATTGACCAAAGACGATTTACCCACATTGGGCCTGCCCACAATGGCAATCTTTAGCGAGTCATCCTCAGTTGTGTCTGCCGTTTGGGGAAAATGTTCTAGCACTCGATCCAAAAGATCCCCTATATTGCGGCCGTGTTCCGCCGAAACCAAAACGGGTTCACCTAGGCTGAGGCTGAAGAAGTCCGCGGCAAATTGCCAGTGATCTTTCGTTTCTTCCACTTTGTTTACACAAAGCACCACCGGTTTTTGTTGGCGGCGTAAAATCTCGCCGATTTCTTCATCCATCGGATTCAAACCGGCCCTGCCATCCACAACGAAAATAATCACATCCGCTTGTTCCACCGCGAGCATGGCCTGCCAGCGTACTTCTTTTGTAATTATATCATCTTCCCAAGCGATTCCTCCCGTATCGATCAGCGTAAAATACTTTTTCAACCATTCTGCCTCACCGTAAATGCGATCGCGTGTAACACCGGGCCTGCCTTCCACTATTGCTGTCCGGGCGCGAATGATCCGGTTAAAAAGGGTACTTTTACCCACATTTGGGCGGCCCACGATGGCCACTATCGGTTTACCCATTACAACCTCTCCCTACCACACAATCTCAGAGATTACCATTTCGCTACCCGGCGCCTAATTCCTTCCCCCCCGCCACCTCAGACTAGTGCTGTACGATAATGAGCACCCCCCCGTTTGTGAGATCATGTGCGGCCGCCCCCCCGAAAATGTTGCTGATCAGAACCGCCAATTCCGCGGCCTCTTCATCATTTTGGGCGTAAAAAAATGGGGGGGCTCCGCCACCCACCCTACTATGATCAGTGCTGATCACCGCTAAAATATCCATCTAATCACCCTTAATCCATCATTTGCCCCCCCGCCCTGGAAGTGAGGGGGCTTGCGCACAGCGCTTTCTAAGACGGGTACACGTTCTACCGCTGCCATAAAAGCGGTTTCATTTGGTTCTGAGGGAATCAGCACCAAATACAGATCGCCTGAGGCAGGATTGCGGCGTACCAGGGGGGGCGAAAACTGCTGTTCGCCCACATCCATGAAAACTCCCACCATAGCCGCCACATCGTGGGCTATCGCTTGCATTTGGCCTAAATTTGCCAATGTTGCTTTATCATTGGGTCCATTGGGCCTGATAGCCGCGGCCAGCCCCCCCCTCTCGGTGTAGACCGCGCGGGCCTCAGCTAAAGCAACGTTCATAATCACAGTCTCTTCCACAATCAGCAGCGCCCCATCGAAAACGATAGGCGCCAGTTCAACCCTGGCAATATCCTTGATCTGCCCGCCGCGCATCAGCCTGTTTAATATAATCGCGCTGACCACCCCCGGCCAGGATGCTTAAAATATGCCTGGGCCAGCCAAAGGCGGCTAACCCTTCAGCGCTGGCGGACATCACCAGGGCCACCCAGATGGAAAGATAATTACGCGCCTCAAAGGTCCGGGCAATCCCCTCGATGTATCCGGTCCCCCTAGGGACCATCTCCGTTTCTTCCATGCTTTGAGCGTAGATCGTTCCACGTTGCGCACTTCGCGAAATTGAGAAGCTGCCAGGAGCAAGAAAGAAATGGCCGAATATTCCTGCTCCAGAAAGGCAGGGACTAAATGGCTCCGATACTGCCTCCGATGAACCCCCCAGAAACAAATGAATTGACCAGCCTTGAGGATAACTCGGATACTGGCGGTAATCGCTCTGCAGCATATACCAGCGGGCTATAGTACCCCCCCGGCGGCGGCAAAAACGACGGTGAATAAATACTTCACTGCTCGCCGTCGCCGCCGTCATCGTCGCGCTCGCCAAGGCCTAACTCTCTTCTGAAGAACTTCACAGGCGAACCGATTTTCCCTTGGCTGATCAGCTGAAAACCAAGCACCGCAACCACAGCAATCCCAACCAGCCACAACAGCGACTTAAAGGCGGCCGAACCCACCTGCTCAGCTGCACCGCCCCGTTCCGCGGTTGTCAAGCCCGCAGCCGCGGGAATCACCTTGGCAAAGAATTCAGCCGCCTGCTCCGCCTCATCCAAACGATTGGTATGGGAGCCGAATTCAAGTAGAATCATTTTCGGGCCTAAATCTTGATTGTAATTGCCCCCCCGGGCATCAAAAATCCCTTCGATGATACCGGGGGGGAAAAACTTGTCGGCCACTGCTTTGATACGTTTCGCATATTCCAAATTAGCCGCGCGGTTTTGATTCTGCCTGCCAACCACGATTCGCACCTTGGTGCTGGGCAAACCCTCGATTTCAGTCTCGTAAACCTCGGGGGGGGTGGCATCACGGTGAACATCAATTAAGGTGTCCGGGTTGGATCGCAACAGCTCTGTGGCGGTCCGCCGCGAACGAAGATAAGCCTGGCCGTCGTGGGGGGGCAGATGGCTGCTGGGCGTCCAGTGCACCTCCACACCCTGTTTTTCCAAGGCGGCGGCCAGTGCTTTGCCGACCTGCAGAACATCGCCTTGACCGTCTTCCTTAGACTCGGTGCCGCTGGTGGGGACATAAGATTCCGCGTTGTGAGTATGATAAATGCCCACCACGCCCCCCCGGCCCCCCCCGTCTGCCCCCCCGCCCACTTGGCACCTAGGGCATCGCTGATATCCGGCAGTTCAATTGTCTTTTTGTATTTCACGCTGACGATATCACCGCGGGTTTCCACAACTTCATACAATCGATTGTCGGCCGCAATATAATGATCACCCGGATCCAGTTCTCTGCCGTCATGGTGACCGTGGCGCCCTGTTCGTCGCGCAGTGTGAAATATCCCGCATCGAGCCTTTCCGCACCTGCAAGGCCGGGCCAACCGAGCAGTAGACAACTGATTACTAAAACGGCAGCCTTCTTTCTCATAATTCACTTTGACCCCCCCTTCAACCCGTTCCCTGACTTCACCTACGAACTCCGCTAAACCGATGGCGATTAAACCGGCCACAACCATTCCATCGAATACGCCTGCGCCTCCTAAGACGATCCTCGTTGGTGTAGCCATGGCCACCGCCCGAACTAGATGGATCAAGTCCACAATGAATATACCGAGCACACCCGCGATGAAAGCGGCCCGCCTAGAGCGGCCCGCCAAGTACCCGACAATGCCGGCAATAATGCTGAATAACCAAAGGGGGGGATCAATAAGCAGCATGGGGCTCGAGGGGGGGTCGAAATCGGTGAGCTGGCTTACCCCAAATACAATCCCTGCAGTAACAAAAGAGGCCACAATTGCCCGTATTCTTTCTTTTGCGCTGTCCGCAGTAGTGACGAGGTAGATCGCCAAAGCGAGAGGAACCACAGCACCGCCCAAATTAAGGCTGATGCTCGTGGGCCCTCGCATTAAGGGGGGGACTGTAATAAAACTTCCGGCGATCATTAAGGCGATAAAGATCAGAGCCTGGCTGTCCGTGAGCCTCATCCGGTCCAACAGGCGCTGAGCGGCGCCGAAATAGATTAGGGCCGCGGTAATTAGCAACAAGGTTGTGCCGATTGGCATGAATATCCCTCCGCATTAACACTTTCCCTTAGTGTCTCCGGGAGGGGGGGCTCCTATATAACAAAAAAACCCGGAGACTATTGTCTGCGGGTTTTTAAGTGCGCCACGCATGGCGCTTAACTTGGTGGTGAAAGTCCACTACGGGGGGGCTGGCAGTTGCCAACCGTTAGCCAAGCGCAAGGGTGTCCTTTGCGAGAAGGAATCTGAAGGAAGCGTGATGAGCAAAGTTCCGGCCCGAGGAACACGAATCGTATCAGGCATTCAAAGTGGGATGAGCTTGCTTAACAAAGCAAAATCCAATAAACTGCACGGACACGAGAATGTAAATACGGCGGGTATATGGGATGAAGGTTACGCGTCTTACCGTGGGAGGTCTCACGGACAGGTAGAAACAGAGTATGAAACCTGGTTGAAACAAGATTTACCGTGAGAAGTCAGCAGAAGCCATAGTACAGGGAAGACCCTGGAAGGGCTGAACCAGAGGAGGTGAGGGTCAATGAAAGTTACCAAAAGCGATATCTCAAAACACAGAAAATCTCCCCCCCAAGAGAACTGTCTGCAAAAGGTATCTGCGGAACGGAAAGAATATGCAGAAG
>JMBV01000345.1_pt1 | contig 15567 bp, 30 predicted proteins | sample 616531 | NCBI WGS metagenome assembly JMBV01 (sample SAMN02727904, study PRJNA239997) | anaerobic digester metagenome | biome: anaerobic digester; isolation source: mesophilic anaerobic digester inoculated with municipal waste water sludge... | place: Germany: Bielefeld University, CeBiTec ... | reverse complement strand
TTTAAATCTGGATGATATTCTTTTGCTTTTTTTTCTATATGCTAATTTTATTTCGTATTTATCTGCATTATAATCAACACCTAATATATCACAACTTTTTTTTCATATTTATTTTTAAACTCAGTAGCTGGATTTGTATAGGTATTTTGATTATCATAGCCAGTATTTTGATTATACCATTCATAGCTATTATAATTCCCATGTGCTCTTTGAGAGTTTTGGTATTCATACCACTGTTTAAATCTTTCTTCCCATTCCCTTTGCTGTTCAGCTTGACGACGTTGTCGTTCTTTTTTCACTCTTTCATCTTCCATTTGTCTATAGTAATTTTTATATTCGCCAAAGGATTCAAATTTATAGCTTGTTCCTGATATAAGAAAATTAGCTCTATCAAACATATATTCAGTTATTATATATTTTACATATTTTAGATAAGAGACAAATTTGGTTCCCAGTATTGGAAAGATGATAAAAAAACAATATGATTAAGATTACAATTGGATTTAACAATATGGCGAGTCCAAAGGGTCCAGCAAACATTAAGAGTAAGAGACATCCGCTCATACTTATTAAGGCAATAAATCCTGTTGCAATATTTCTTACAACTATGACTATTGTTTCTATAACTTTTATCAAAATATCTAATATTGTAGATATTAATTTTGCAAGAGCATATAAACCTTTTCCAGCTATCTTTTTTTAATAGATTCATATATTTTTAAACTCCTTTTTATACATTTTTCATACTCATCCCTCCAGATTTAGAAACCTTAAGTATTATGATATATCTGTATATTTTCATGTCAAGTAAAATAGTACTTATTGCCCCCCCTAGAATTTGTCTGGGATATGGAAGTTTAAGGAGTGATTATTTCTTGACTTATATCGACAGCCGATATATAATAAAATCACAAGGGGGGGTATCGACACTCGCTATAACTATAGTCGATATAATCGGAGGTGATGTTGTGGCTAAACAAAGGGCCCTTACTCAGCCTATGTATTATGTACTTCTTAGCCTAAAAGAATCAAGACATGGTTATGAAATTATGCAATACATAGATGAGCTTACAGATGGCAGAGTGAAAGTTGGACCAGGGACATTATATTCACTTTTAGCTAGATTTGAAGAAGATGATTATATAGAAATGGTTTCAGAAGAGGACAATAAGAAAACTTATATAATCACATCTAAAGGCAATAGACTGCTAAATGGGGGGGAAATAAGAAGATTAAAATCCCTACTAAATGATGCTAATAAAGTATTGGGAGGTGGCCTAGATGAAATATAAAGTAGCCATAAAATATTTAAATATTATAAATTACCCATATATGGAAGAATACCTAGAAAATATGGCAAGGGAAGGTTGGTTATTAAATAAAATCGTCCTAGGTAATATATTTATATTTAAAAAAAGTTCAGCCTCAGGAATTAGAGTTCAGCATATCTCCTTACGAAATGGAAACCTTTTTAAACAGAAAGACTAAAGTAGAATTAGAAGAATTTGATGCTGTATGTCAGTTAGTAGGCTGGAATTATTGCACTAAATCCTATGATCTATTTATATATTATAAAGACAGGGATTCCCAGGTCTTGAATATCCATACAGATGAAGAAGAGGAATTTAATTTATTAGAAAAAAATAGGGGAAAAGCATATTAAAAGTTTCTATTTTCTAACCCCCCCACTTTTAATATTTTACACTTGGAGAAATCTATATAATATCCAAAATAATGTATTTTTCTATACAAGTGCTATTGCACAAATAATCGCCCCTATTCTACCATTGGGGGGGTAATTGTAACCATAGTAGAATGGCTGAAAATAAAAAAAATTTTTAAAGCTTAATAGAAAAAAAACCTGAAAATGGGAAATGGAATTGAATATAAAGATTCAAAATTTCAACTTTTAAATCTAGCTTATACTATAGTTTTTATAAGTTTATTTTTAATAACAATATATATACTTTATGTATCTATATTTTTAAAAGATAAAATTGCCATAATACCCATTTTACCTGTTTTTATAGGGACTTTAGTAGGATTATTATTTAGATTTTTTTATTAAACCTACTAAGTATTCTGCACAAACTAAAATACTAACATTTATAGCACTATTGGTATTGGGTATAGGACTTGTAAATATTATATCTGTTAAGAATATAGATAAATTAAAAACCCATATGGATAATCCAGATAGGGATAAATATAAGATCCTATTAAGTAGTGATTTTACAGAACATAATCTAGAGGAAGAGGGAATTATAGAACAAGATATTAGTCTATTAGTTCCTACATCCTATGATTATATATCTAGAAATTTGGGAAATGAAGAAGTAGAAAATATAAAAACTATTTATGCAAAGGCTTTAAACGAAAATATTGCTCACAAATTATTTAATGCCCATATATATGAATACAAGAAATTTCTAAAAAAAACTAAGGCACATGGGATTTGACCATTCCATTGAATCAGTAGTTACAAATGCTAATCACCTATGGAATGTAGACGAAGCTTATTATCTAAGAGAAGACAAGACAAGGGTAGTTTTAAGAAAGGGGGAAAGAGGTCTTTGTTTTATCAGGTGAACAATTTGATAATGAGGAAATAATTAAGATTTCTAAGGAAAAGTTGGGATTGGAATAAATTGTTGGGAGGTGAATTATATGAAATATAGAATGACCATAGGATATTTAAATATCACCAATTATCCATATCTCCTTACGAGGATGAAACAGTTTTTGAAAGGAAAACTAAAGGGGAAATATCAGAATTCGAATCAGTATGTGAAACCATAGGCTGGAGTTATTGTACTAAAAGCCATAATCTGTTTATATATTATAAGGAAAAAGATTCAGAGGTCTTGGATATTCACACAGATGAGGAAGAAGAATTTAAACTATTAAATAAAATAGGTAAAAGGCAAATTAGATTCTATTATTTTTAATCCCATTTTTAATACTTATATCCTGGAGGAATCTTCAAAACATAGGATCAGTTTATTTCATGAAAAGTGGAATTGCACAATTAACCCTACCCCCCCTTATGCCTATTGGAATAATTTTAACTTTATTTGAATGGTTCCAAATCGGAGGATTCTTAAGGAAAAATAAAAAAAATATAGACTTAGGTAGGGAAATAGAATACAAAGATTCAAAACTTAATGTTCTGGCCATAGGCCTTTTTGTAACTTTTGTGATTTTTCTTATAAGCTTGATTTATTTTATTAAAATTAGCATATTATCCAAGAATAGAATAGTGTTTATAAATTTTTTTTACCCATGATAATAGCTATTGTAATCGGCATACTATATAGACATTATATAAAACCCCCCCTTAAATTTTCAAAGGCCATAAGCGAAAAGAGGGCCCAGAAAGTAGTTCGTTGGTATATAAATGAATTAGGACGGGAAATAAAAGCTGATGCAGATCTATGGAATGTAGATGAGGCCTATTATATAAGAACAGATAGGACTGGAATAGTTATAAGAAAGGGAAAAGAAGTATTTGTACTGACTGGGAAGGACTTTAATTATAATAAAACTGTAGAAATCTCAAAGGAAAAACTAGGATTAAATTAATAATATGATAATATAATGAAAATTAACATTTTGAATAATAATTTGTCATCCTGAGGCTAAAGGCCGAAGGATCTTGAATAGTATAAAAGCAAGATCCTTCGCTACGCTCAGGATGACATGGGCACTTAGGATGACGGCTCTAATACCTATGCCATATAAAATGCATTATATCCCTTATAAGCCATATAAACATCAGCTTTGCTTGCAATTTCATAGGGAGCATGTACGCTTAATAATGGTACACCACAATCTACTACTTCCATTCCATAATTGGCAAGTATATAGGCTATGGTACCGCCACCACCTTGATCGACTTTCCCCCCCAATTCTCCCATTTGCCATACAACATCATTTTCATTAAATATTCTTCTAATTTCACTTAGATATTCAGAATTGGCATCATTGCTTCCACCTTTTCCTCTAACACCAGTGTATTTTACAATTGTAACACCTTTCCCTATAAATGGGGGGGAATTTTTCTTGTCTAAAACTTCGGGATAATTAGGATCAAATCCTGCCAAAGTATCAGCAGATAATACCCAAGAATTAGACAATGCCCTTTTCACAATAAGTTCTGAATAATTTTCCTCCATAAGATTAATCAATTCAGAAACAGTATTCTCAAAGAATTTAGATTCCATACTAGTATTACCTACACTGCCGATTTCCTCTTTATCTACAAATAAAGCTACAGCAGTTTTATTTGGATTTTCCACATCTAATATGGCCTTAAAGGAAGTAAAAGCACAAACCCTATCGTCCTGACCATATCCTCCCACCATACTTCTATCAATGCCCACATCTCTAGATTTCCCTGCTGGCACTACTTCAAATTCTGCAGATGTAAAATCCTCTTCCTTTATACCATATTTCTCATTTAATATACTAAGGACATTTAATTTTACTTTTTCACTTATTTCATCGTCTTTATAGGGAATACTACCAAATAAAATATTTAGTCCTTCCCCAGTAATTCCTTCTCCCATGGTTTTAGCCATTTGATCTTTAGCTAAATGTGGTAATAGATCCGTAATGAAAAATACTGGATCCTCTTCGTCTTCTCCAATTACAATATTGATCTTCTCTCCATTAGATTTCACTATTACACCATGTAATGCCAATGGTAATGTAACCCATTGATATTTCTTTATTCCACCATAATAATGAGTTTTAAGTAATGCCAAATCAGAATCTTCATAAAGAGGAAATTGCTTTAAATCTAGCCTTGGAGCATCTAAATGAGACCCTACAATATGCATACCTTTCTCAAGACTTTCCTTACCTAATACAAATAATGCTACAGCCTTGTCCTTATTATTTGCATAAATTTTCATACCAGAAGTAGGCTTAGTCCCTTTCTCTATTAATTCCTCTAGGGAAATATAACCACTTTCTTTGGCGGTATTAATGATTTCCTCAGCAGCCTCCCTTTCAGTTTTTCCCTTATCTAAAAATTCTTTGTATTCCTCGTTTACATCGAAAATTTTCTCTATTTCTTTATTATCAGATACTTCCCATACATTATCCCATTTGTGAGACAATTTTTCTTGAAGTTCTTTACCACTTGTCTTAGCCATATTCATCCCTCCCAAAATATTTAGAAACTCTAAGTATTATAATATATCTGCGGTTTTCTCATGTCAAGTATATGATATAATGAAGAAAATATTAGAAATTTATTTCTTGCCGATATAATGGAAATATTTATTTCTTGCCGGGATAATGGAAAGATTAAAAATCTATGGTATAATATAAGCAATATATTATAGAAAGGGTTATTATAATGGGAAAACAAATTTTAATCGCCATTATAGGAGATATAATAGATTCAAAACTATTGAAAACAGAAATAAAATACAAAATAAATTAAATAAAATATTACAAGAAGTAAATACAGAATATGCCCAATATATTGCATCTAAATGGACAATTACCTTAGGAGACGAATTTCAAGTATTAACAAAACCAAATCTAGAAATATTTAAAATGCTCGATTATATATCCTACAAAATGGAGCCTATTAATATAAGATTTGGAATAGGATTAGGAGAGATATATACTGATATAAATTATGAAATAAGCATAGGGCAGATGGTCCAGCCTTTTGGCATGCAAGACATGCTATTGAATACATTCATGATAATAATAATTATGGAAATAGTAAGGTAATATTTAAAAGTAATAGTAAAAATGATGAAATTATAAATAATTTGCTTAATTATACAGATTGGATGAAGGAAAATTGGACTGACACTCAAAAAGAAGTGCTATATGCTCTTTTAGAAAAAAAATATATATAGCGAAAATTTTAAACAAAAATCATTAGCAAATGAAATGGGGCTATCAGAATCTGCAATATCTAAAAGAATTAAATCCAGTGGTATAAGGCTTTATTTATCTAGTAGAAATAGCATAGCTAAAGAAATCGTCAATTAGGGGGGGGATTAAAATAAAAGATTGGACTATTATTTTAATATTTTTTTATTTTATTATAGAATATTATCTATTTACAGATTCCAATTTCCACCTATTACAATTATTAATAGGATGCCTGATTCTATTAATAATAAATTATAATTATATATTTTATATAATAGTTTATTTCGCCATGCATTTAATAATAGATAGATTTGTTAAATGGCTAAATACAAAGACAAATAAAAAGAATAGGATATATCTAATTCATCAGGGATTACATATTGTACTTATATATTTAATCGGTGAAGTATTGGTGGATAAAGATTTAGTATTTCAACAATTGATTTCAAAAGGAATATTAAAATGGGTTCTATTTATAATTCTAATACTAAGACCTGTAAATATCACTTTTAAAACAGTATTTCAAAAATACTCCCCAAAATCATCTAATGGGACAGAAGACACAATAGAAGGGGGGGCGGGGGGGGCTATGATTGGAAATTTGGAAAGACTATTAATATATATTTTCATGTCTTATAATCAATTTGGGGGCAATAGGCCTAGTATTTACAGCAAAATCTGTAGCAAGATTTGACAAAATTTCAAAGGACCCAATATTTGCCGAATACTATTTAATAGGATCCCTTTATAGTATAATTTCAGTTTTAGTTTTGTATGGATTGATAAAATGTTAAAATTATAGGAGGTAATATAAATGAGATTTGATTACAAATTAAATTTAGTAGAATCTTTAAAAAAATTTACAAGAAAGAGGAGCATTCTTAACAGTTAAGGACCAGAAAGACAGAATAAACACCATGACCATAGGTTGGGGAAATATTGGTTATGAATGGGGTAGACCTGTATTTTTAGTATTAGTAAGGGGAAGTCGATACACCCATGAATTATTAGAAAATGCCAAGGATTTTACTATATCCATTCCATTTGACAACAAAATGAACAAGGCCCTTGGATATTGTGGAAGCAAATCGGGAAGAGATTTCGATAAGTTTAAAGAATGTAATTTAGAAATAATAGACAGCAAATCAGTAGAATCTCCAGCCATAGGAAATTGCCAAATGATATATGAATGTAAAATAGTTTATAAGCACAATATGGATTTAGATGCTTTGGATTGGGGGGGCATAAAAGATGAATGGTACAGTAAGGGCGATGGACATACGATATATTATGGGGGGGAGATAGTGGATTGTTATAGTAGGGGGGGATAAATTTCATTTATATGGAGGGAAATATGAGTATTAAAATATATAATAAATTAGTAAGAGATAAAATTCCAGAAATTATCGAAAAGGATGGCAAGAGAGCTAAGACAAAAAAAATTAGGTGATGAAGAATATATAAATGCTTTGAATTTAAAATTAAGTGAAGAATTAGAGGAATATCTCGAAACTAATAGTATAGAAGAATTAGCCGATATGATGGAAACTATATACGGAATTTTAGACTATAACAATGTTTCAATCGAAAAATTTGAAGAAATTAGGAACAAAAAGGCCAGAGAAAGAGGAGGATTTAAGGAGAGAATTTTATTAATTGAGGTTGAGGATTAGGGGGGGTGGTATTATGCCAAGGAAAATAAAATCATTAGGACAAACTTATAGTTATGCAGAGGATTTATTTATAGAACTTTTTTTGTGATGTTTTCGGTCCAGAAAAGTCTCAATACCTATTTGTTCAATACCCTGTTGTAGATATATATGGCAATAGAAGATATATTGATTTTGCATTAGAAAGTGAAGATGAAAAAAATTGCTATAGAAATAGATGGGGAAACATGGCATAATCCTAATAATATATCAAGTAATAAATATTATGACGATTTACTTAAACAAAATAGTTTAATATATGAAAACTGGAAAGTTTATAGATGGGTCTATAATCAATTAGAACATCAGCCTGATAAGGTAAAAGACGAAATGCTCACCTTTATAGGAGAAATGCCCATGTTTAGGCATATTGAAGATTATTTACCTAAACAAAAAGGGAAAACAATTGAACTAAAGGATCATCAGCAAGAAGCAGTAAGTAATCTAGAAAACATGAGGGAAAATGGGGGGGAAAGTATAGCATTACTTTACCATGCAACTGGGGGGGAACGTGTCATAATAGTGATGGGTGCAATAAATGCTTTTAAATCAAGGGTTTCAGGAACTTTAACTAAATATATTTCGTGCATTGCTTAGAGTAATTAGTATAAAATTAAAGGAATGTATATAATAACCGATATATATAGTAAATATACTTAAGTGTGAAGATCATTGTGCAAAATAAGCTCACTATTTGAAAGTCCATCTTCTTCATGGAATATTTCATCGAAGTCAGTTACAGGCAATGGAGTAGATCCTTATGGCACTTGGCAAGTTTATATTGTTACTACTGGAACAGTTTCAACTGCAACTGCACGAATGACAGTAAATTATATGTATTAACAAATATTTATATAGAGTAAACTTTACTAGCAACAGTTATAGATAAAAAAATCAGTTAATAATAATATAAGAGAGGTGTGATCAATATGCGCATTGGAGGACAGTCATTATCTATGTGGATTAAGACAATGAAACAAGCAAATAAAATATCTAATCCGAAAAATTTTGATCCAAGTAAATTTATTGAACCTGGTATGGATATTACTGGGCGAAGTGATTGGAAAAAGATAGTGGAAGTTTCAGATGACATAAAAGAAAAGGTCATTCAACAGACAAGAAGAAATTTTATTAACGGTTTTGGTATGGTTAATGATAAGAGCGAGAACTTTAACGAATTTATTAAAAAAACACGCTCAAACCTTACCAGTGGATAAACGTGCCTCAGCTATGTGGACCTTGACGCAAATTAAAACAGGAGAAGCTCAAAAGTTAGCCGATATTGTGAGGGAACATAATCCGACATGGAAACATGGAGAACCTTTTGACCCAAGTATATTTGAAGATTACTTTTCAAATAATGGATTTGATAAAAGAGTATAAGATTCACTAAATATGAAGAAGTATTATCATTCCCAAAAAGTACTCTTAAAAATGTAAGTGTTAATTGATGAACATAAATTAACATATTGAGAATTAGTTTTATAAAATACAGCAACAAATCTTAGTGGCTCAGATATAAAAATCTGGGCCATTTTTTTATATTAAAGTGACAAACTTGAAAACATCTATACACAAAAGAGGATCTAGACTAATTCTATAGAACTTTAGTATATAGACTAGAGTTTAGGAGGAAGCAAATTGGAAAACGGATTATATGAAAAGTTAATAGATATAGAAGCCAAAGAAAAATAGATCTTAAAGAATACAAAGAAACTAGAAATGTAGACAACAGTGAACTTTCAAGAGTTCTTTCAACTACATATCAAAAGATAATAAATGAATCTCTATCACAAATGACAAGTGAAAAAGAAAAAGCAGAATATATAGAAAGTCTTAATAAGACAATCGGTATAGGAGGTTTTGACTATAGCAATAATAAATTCAAATAACTTATGACTGTTCATAAGGAAGAGTCAAACTTTAAATCCTTGGTTGAATATAGGCCGAAAACCCCCATATCAACATCGACACTTTTTACAAGTAATTCAGGACCCACACTTGAAAGTGAACTATCAAGAGAAATTAGAACTGCTGATGGATCTGACTTTCTAACTTCTTTTATCAAATTTAGTGGACTAAGACTTATATATGATGACCTGGTTGAATTTACAAAAAAAATAATAAACTAAGGGTAATAACCACTTCATATATGGGAGCTTCTGACTATAAGGCAATACTAGAACTCTCTAAACTACCAAACACAGAAGTAAAAATCTCATATGACACTAAAAGAACTAGACTCCATGCAAAAGCTTATTATTTTAAAAGAAATACAGGTTTCTCTACAGCTTATATTGGATCTTCAAATCTTTCTAATCCAGCTCTGTCTAATGGCTTAGAGTGGAACCTTAAAGTGTCAGAATATACTTCAAAAGATGTGGTAGACAGTTTTAAGAAAACATTTGAAACTTATTGGAATGATGAAGAGTTTAGGACTTTTAGCCCAACAGATGAAGAAAACAGAAAAGAACTAAAAGAATCTTTGAACCTTAAAGCAAAAGCTGATAATTCTTATGTGTTTTTCGACTTAAGTCCATATTCTCATCAAAAAGGAATATTAGAGGATTTAAAGGTAGAAAGGGAAGAATATAACTCGTATAAAAACCTTGTAGTAGCAGCTACAGGGGGGGAACGTGTCATAATAGTGATGGGTGCAGTTAATGTTATGAAACCAAGGGTTTCAGGAACTTTAAATAAATATATTTTGTGTATTGCTTAGAGTAATTAAAGTTGATTGCTGTAAGCAATGTATGAGAGGGGGGCAAGAATATTAGTTCTTTAATAGTTGACAATTAGTTAGTATAATTACATTTAAAATAATAATAATAATTACGTATATGTAGTATTAAGCGAACTTAATTGAAATTAAAGGAGTGAACTCATATGATTAATGTTTTACCTTCACTTTTTATTTCATTACCTTTATACCTAGGAATACCAGCAATAATCCTATATTTTGTAATAAAAACAGCCGTGAAAAAGGCAATAAAAGAACTAAAAGATGAAAATATATTATAATTAAAGAAGCGTGTAGTTTATAAACTGCGTCGTGGATATAGAAAAATGTGCAACAAATCTTTTGGGTTTAGTGATAATTTTAATAGTTAAAAGCTGATAACTTCTTACATAAAAGAGTAAGATTTTCAGAAGGCATAATCCCAAAAGAGTTTATAGAATAACAGGGGGAATATGGAACAAGAGATATGTTATATGAAAAGGAGGTATGATTTATGTGGGAAAATACAGAATTAACAAAAAAAGAGCTTATGAACTTTTTGATGACGGGATAATAGATACCTTTGAAGTAGGAACATTTAAGGGAGTGCAACAAATTCATCATTATATATTTCAAGATGTATTTGATTGTGCAAGAAAAATAAGGACAGTTAATTTATCAAAAGGTAATTTTCGTTTTGCTCCTGTTGGATTTTTAGAATCTAACCTGGAAGTTATTGAAAAGATGCCAGGGTCCGATTTTGATAGTATTATTGAAAAATATGTAGAAATGAATGTTGCACATCCTTTTAGGGAAGGGAATGGTAGAAGCCAGTAAAATAAATATTCCATCAGAAAACTATAGGAAACAAGCAAGAAACATTGCATAATGCTGCTAAGTCCATTGAGCAGAGAATTGAAGGTTTGGGGGGGAAATAAAAGCTCTAGAAAACGTCAGCGCTATTCGTTTTAAACAGAGCAAGGCATTTGAACTTCATAATCCCTACCCTATTATTGGAGAAGAAGGGAATAGGAACTTTGGGGGGGATAATGTGCTATTTAAAAAAAGCCTCCTTCCAAATTCCTATCGGGGGGGCAAATGTGGCACTAACTGGAGAAAATGGTACTGGAAAACAACTCTAATCGAAATGATATTAAACCATGAAGATGGTATATCAATATCCCCCCCTAAGGCAGAAGTAGGCTAATTTTCCTAAAATGGGTATAAATATAACCATAATCGAAAGGTTATGGAATTTATACAGGAGGATTGTGATTACAATATTTCCAAAAACCGCTCATTACTCACTTCCATGGGAATTAAAGATGGGGGGATATTAACAAAAAAACCATCTGTTTAAGTGGGGGGGCGAAATTATTAAATTAATGCTGGCCAAAAAGCTTATGGGTAGTTATAATATATTATTAATGGATGAACCAAGTAATTTTCTTGATATACCTAGCCTGGAGGCACTGGAAGTGTTAATGAAAGGGTATGCTGGAACGATAATTATTTTATTTTTAGTACTGATAAATTGTAAGTGGACCAATAAAAGGGACTATAGCTTTTGATATTAAAGGGGGGGTGTATTAGTATGGTAGACAATGCTATTCAAATGGTAACAGAGAAATTATCTTCTTGGCCTTGCGTGAGAGGTATTATATTAGGGGGGGTTCATGTGCAAGAGGCACCCATACAGAAGATTCTGATATAGATGTGGGAATTTATTACAATGCGTAATCATTTGACCTGATAGCGATTAATCAAATTGCTACAGAATTGAATGATGAAAGATGTGGAATTGGGAATGTAAAAGCCATTTTATAAAAGACTAGTTCAACAAATGGGACAGATTACTTAATAAATTATTAATTTTAGGAGAATGATAAATGAATGTAAAAACCTTTACTGCGATGACTGAGGCAGGCTTAGACAGAAAAGTAAATAATCTTTTAAATGGTAATTCTTTTGATGTCGTAGATATAAAGTATTCATCCTCAATTTTTTTATATGTGGTAATGGTTATATACAGACAATCAAATAAAGAATAATAACTAAGCAATCAGGCGCAGTTGTGGAATTAGAGCTGCACATCAAACGGAGTGGATTGTGGTATTATAATTTGTTGTCTTGGGTGAATTTAAAGTAATCGAAATTGATTATCTGAAAGGAAGTGTAGAGTATATGAATCCAACTAGTTTAACGTTTGGAGTTTACCCATTAGGTGCGGTAGGTACACCTTCTGGGTTGGCTAAAGGACCTATTGATGATTTTGATAAGATTCAACTAGCTTTAAAGGATTTACAAGGGGATGCAAAAAGGGTAATTCCGAGAATGTACATTGTTTATACGAAAGAATGGGAATCTGAAATGTTATCCAATATAGCATTTTTTTCGCGATGATAGTTTATTGGGAGACTTGTGTATAGTATTAGGTGATTGGACAAAGAAACAAGGGTCGGATATAGAACTTGATCATTGGCTTAATTTTATTAAAAAAAGTAATAAACGATTTTGGCTCACATTTGGGCTCCCTTCAAATTACCAACGAACCTAATTTACCGTTTATGGAGGGGTCGAATCCGCATATTATTCAAGCATTGGTAGAAGGAGTGGTTGTAGCGAAAAAGCAAGCCCAAAAGCTTAAACTCCCAATTAATATTGGATTTGGTTCGGTACCAAGCGGTGATGCATCAGTTCCATACTTTTGGGAGAATCTCACTAAAGAAGGAAATGATAAATTTGTTAAATATGTTGATTTTATTGGACATAATTTTTATGTAGACGTGTTTGGTGAGCAAACTCTCGCTTTACAGGAAGTGCCTTCTGTCGTGGAACATACACTTCGTAGTTTAAGGGAAGTGGATCTCGTTAAGGCTGGTATACCAAATTCAGTTCCTATACGAATTACTGAAAACGGGTGGTCTACTGGGAAAAAGTCTATTTCTGATTTAGATAGGTCTTATGAACATCAATCAAAGGTACTCGAAACAGTGATACGTACAGTCTACAGTTTACGAAGTGAACTTAACATTTCACATTTCGAACTTTTCGGACTCCGGGATGCTAATAGTTCCATAGATGATCTATTCCATCAATTTGGGGGGGTTATGCGAGATGATTACTCACCGAAACCAGCATACTACACATTCAAGCGATTAATACGGGAATTAGGGTAATTTAATGGAGTGAAGATATATGTACGGTAAAACAATAAAAACAACAAGTTTTTCTTGTCCTTGACAATGGTCATTGTTTTAATTACCTCCATTGTAACAATTTTTCAATTTTTTCAACCTGAAGTATTGAACATACTTCGTCGTGACCCCCGAAAGATTGGCATCTGGAGAGTGGTGGAGGATTATAACACCCTTACTTGTCCATTCCGATGGTTGGGGGGGACAGTACATTTTCAATATAGTGTGTATTATAGTAATCGGGATTGAAGTTGAACGATTATATGGAAAAATTGATTTTCTTTTTCTTTATTTAGCGGGAGGTTTGATTGGCGAGATTGCAGGCTATGCATGGGAACCATATGGCGCTGGAGCATCAGTAGGTCTTTGTGGCCTATTAGGTGGATTATATATTATTACATTGATAAGTAGGAAAAAGGTAGCAAATCCACTTTCTCTCTTGTTAAGTCTTTATATTGTTGTTGGTCTTGTCAGTTTTGCAAGTGGAAGAATCTATGTATCAATAGGACTCTTCATTATGGTTGGGGTTCTTACAGGAATTATCATGAAAAGGAAAAATCCAGAAAAATTATTAGGCACCCTATCTAGTATAGGTGGTTTCATTGGTGTGATAACTCTGTTGGTGTTTCATGATATACATGGAGCAGCAATTCTGGGTGGATCTCTCACTGCCGTTATTCTCTTTTCCCTACAAAGGTGGTCGTGACTTAGCAACTTGAATACATACGTAAGATTCTACCAGTTTATGTTAATTGTTCAATAATAATTTAATTTAACAAAAGGGCGCGATTGTTGAAAAAAGGGATAGCATTTGCTACTCCTTTTTATTTGTGTGCCCAACATGGGCAACAACTTGATGGTAAAAGCTATTTGGTAGGAACCTTTAGCTAAAAGTAAATTTATCCACAGCGACATGGAATCTGAAGGAAACTAGAGGCAAAATCCCGAACTGGCGAACAGAAGCCACATCAGGGTGAAATAAAGTGGATGAGTTTACATAACAAAACAAAGTCCAATACTACCCGAACCTTATACAGTAAATGTGACGGTTACTTGTGAGGAAGGCCGTTGTTCTTATCTAGGGAGGTCTTATGGATATGAGAAAACAGAGTATGCACCATGGTTGAAACAAGATTTGTCATGATCGTGGGAGATTTCTCTATATATACAAGTAAGAGTTTGAAAGATTTTATTTATGAATGTAATAAAGGAAAAATATTTTTTTTCACATCTGATGTAGAGCAGGCTATTAAGAGACTAAGTATAGAGTGATTAAAGGGGGGGCGAGATTTAATTGATGCACATTAGGATTAGAAGACCAACTGAAGATGACAAAGACCGATTAGTTAAATTTTTTTAAAATTGTAGTGGTCGATACCTTTATCAAGGAAGGTATCGAAGAAATGGTAGAAGATTTAGAGGAAGAAATTGAATCTAAGAAGCAATATTTAGAAAATGATCTAAAGAGCAATGGAGAACTTAGATGTTTCCTAATAGCAGAATATGAGGGCTGTATAGTAGGTACAATAGAATATGGACCTGCCAGTGACCTAATTAATAGTTGTACACATGGAAAATATAAGAACCTTTATGAAATAGGTACAGTTTTTGTAAGACCAGATTACCAAGGACAGGGTATAGGTAATTTACTATTGAATGCTATGATTCAAGAATTACAATGTAAAGGAATCAAAGAGTTTTGTATGGATAGTGGATATTCCAATGCACAGAAAATATGGAGAAAAAGGTTTGGTGAACCTGAATATTTCCTAGAGAATTATTGGGCAGAGGGTCAACATCATCTAATCTGGAAAATTAAGATTTGAATATATCATGTAAAGATGAATTCCTATAAAAATCTCTACGAGTTATTAGTAATATGACAAGTTAAATGCGTTAAGGGATCAAATCTTCCTTGACAAATATAATAAAAACAAATATTATAATATGTAGTATTAATTAAAGGAGTTTTATCATATGAGGCATAGTATTTTTAAATAACTATTAATAAAATAGAACAAGTACATTTTCCGTGCAAAAT
>JMBV01000344.1_pt1 | contig 15644 bp, 22 predicted proteins | sample 616531 | NCBI WGS metagenome assembly JMBV01 (sample SAMN02727904, study PRJNA239997) | anaerobic digester metagenome | biome: anaerobic digester; isolation source: mesophilic anaerobic digester inoculated with municipal waste water sludge... | place: Germany: Bielefeld University, CeBiTec ... | reverse complement strand
CATATTATCTTGACTTATCACCTCAAACTCAATAAACTTTCTGAAGAGTTGTTGAACACATCCCATATCTTGAATTTTATTTCGTGTTTTCCAGGAGTAAGGTTATAAAATGGATATCTAACTCTTCCGCTTTGGAATCCACGTAAATCAGCCTGATAAAAATCATTTAATAAGAAAGGGTTATCTGAATTTCCGTCTAATATTGCTGTAATATCATGGCCTATACTATTACCTACGGTATTTATTCCACTTTCATCAAACACCAGTGCAAGCAAGATAGGGTTTTCATTCGTTATACCCCGTTTACAAAAGTTGTATCATTCATGTATAGCTTAATTTCCGGTCCTTTGTTATCCATCTTGGCAGTAGTATCGTAGCCGCCGACAACAATATTATCATAAAATCCTGAAGCATCGTTATCCCCCCCATCATCTGCATAATAGCTAATCTTTCCAAATCCGTATTGATATGCAATATCCTTCGGTACTATAAATGAAAAGGTAAATGTTCCATTTATCACTTCGGTTCTTCCATTAAAAAGGGTATTCTTGCGTAACATAAAGGATTTGGGGTAACTTCCCGGGTCTTGTCCCAATGTGGTTACCTCAGTCTCTTTATCAAAACGGTGATATTTAAACTCCATTAAAATCAGATACTGCATTATTAAATTCGTCAGTTATTCTACCCGAAACAGTAACTGTCGAGAGCGCTTTTAGAGTATCTGGCTCATTATTTTCATTGATAGGGCGTTGGTTAATGTGTGTAGTTTCGATGTTATAGTAAGGATGGGCTATTTTCAGCGCCGGATCGCCGAGAAGGATATATTTTCTATCGTTAAGATAGTCAGGGCTCTCCAACTTTGCAATACGTAATAAGTCGCCCATTGAATAAAACTCTTGTACATTTTGTTCAAAGCGTATTTATAAATGCCTGCGATTAAGCTTAGATTATGCGATCCATAAGTAAGTCTTGATGTAGTAAATAGGGCTATTCCTCCACCTGAAGGATTTAAGAAAACGTACTCTCCTGCTGAAATTCTCCCAGGGTCGTCATATCTAGCAAATTCGCAGGTTGCTGTAATAAAAACGGCTAATTTGTTATAGTTTTTCCAACTGTTGATATCAGCGTTTTCGAGGATACGCTCGTGTGCCCAGCCAAGCTCCCCACCATGGCCAGTATAGTTAATAATCAAATGTTCCTTTTCTATTCGGGTGTTTATAGCTTTATTAACTGACGGATAGCGAGCGCCTCCAGTAGTTGATTCCTGAAAATAGGCATCAATATAAATTTTATCTACGTTATAATTTTTATATGTTGTATCCACGTAAACCGCAAGTTGCTCAGCCTGTTTCAGATGTATATTTTGATTTTCATCATCTGCTACAAAGGTTACTACATTACGCCAGGAGCCATAATTTTCAGAAAAGGTGGCATAATGAATTGTTTTATCCACAGCCATTTTGGCCTCTTGAAGAGTTCTGACAACAAAACGTCCTATGCCGATATCGAGCATTTGGTTATCGCCCGTACCCTCATTTGGGTCAAGAAATCCAAAATAATCGTCAGTTGCATAGGAGTAAACATAATGATCAGAGTTTACCGATTGAAATGTATGAATGAAATTAGTGTTATTGCTCAAACGCTCTTTCGGATCGTATGAAGCGTCTCCAAAAAGCAAAAGATAACGGGGGGGTTTTTTTTACCTGTCTTACCTCTTTCGTACAACATACGCATCATATCCCTAATGGCTGTAGGATCCATTGAGCCTGACGAAAATTCGTTATAAATCAAATCCGGTGTTACCACATACGTATTCAAATCAGAATATGATGTATGAAAATCTGCCAACCGTAAAGCCTCCGGTAAAAAAAATCGGGATGTGTTACTATCACATAATCAATATTGGAAATCGCATGGAGATTTTGGTTAGCGACAGGCCCAACAGGCTGCACATCGTAATATTCCGTTCCGTCGAAAGCAATAAACTCCCTCACTGATTCTTCAGTAGGTAATGTAAAGCTCATCATGTTTCCCGAAAGAGCAGCCTGAATACTTGTAACATTGTGCCGATCAGTAACCTCCCAGATAGTAACACCCGAATTTACATTTCGAAGCTGAAATTCCGTTACCTTTCATAATCTTTCGACCATACATCCGAAATGCCATTTGGCCGCCAGTAAAGATGTTTTCACGCGTTACGTTAAGTTCAATATAATCAAGCCACCCTACCGCATTCGTTGCAGGCTTATTGTATTTTAATCCAACGTTAATTTTATCGTTAGTAACATAAATTTAGTTCGCCTACTCCCTCCTTTGCATATAGTCCTTCGGGGTTATCCGGCGTGCCGCCGATGGATATAACCAATTGGTCATTATCGTTAATATTTGCTACAAAGGAGCTGGTAAGAATAGATTTGGCATAAGTTCTTATCTTAATATGTTGTTGTACATCTTTTTTTAAGGTTAGGGAAAGAGAAGTTGTAATCATAGGTATTGATCAAATCAAAAGTTTCACCATACCACTCCCTCCCCCCCGATTTTATGAGATTTACCTCATCCAGCTCATGAAACGTGTAATCGCTGATTGAGGTTGAGATATAATTTGCTGTCAATGTTGATGGCGGTTGGGCAGCTACACGCTTTCCCGTACCTTTATCAACTGTTATAAAGTAATAAGCCCAATCATCATAAAGGTTTTTCTTATGCGCAAACCGGAAAAGGATAGGCACAAAGTTCCAAACATCGGGGGGCCAATACCGTAAAACACAAAGTAATCACCCTGGTTAAATATCCCATCACCGCCATCAAATACTTCAATCGCCGTTTCTTGAAGATCATCAAAACGTGGCGCTGAATTGCTTTCGGGAAGCATTCCTCCTCCATTGCCAAATACTCTTATGTTAGCTGACTTTAACGAATTGACATTCATACCCATTCCTGCAAGTTGGTCATAGGTTACTTTAAAAATACCGGTCCGGTCAATTTTGATCTTAAACCAGTTGCCAGACGACAATACTGAGTTATTTGTGAAATTGCTGCTTAAACCTCTTTCTACAAATGACTGCGAGTAATTTAAATAAATTTCACCTGAAAGCAACTTTTCTATTTGTCCATTTTCAGGATTTATTCGAAAAGGTAAAGAGTAACAATCGCAAATGATTCTCCTCTTGAAAGGCCTATATCAGCCCTAACATCAATACTTTCTCTAAGTAAATGGAGCGAATTGAACCACTGCAGTTCGTTGCTCTCCATAGCTATGAACTTAGGACTTTGTAATTGAGCCGATAAGGATGAAGGATTTCCCTCTATTTTAATCACTTTGCTAAAGTACGGGGTAAACTCGTCATTCTCATAATATCTGGCATCATCAAAATTGAGATATTTAAAAATTCGCCTTCCGAGATATTTACCTCAACGGGCACATTCCATTTAATGGTAAACGGAGTAATGATATTTTGACCTTTCAAAGCCGTAATCCAACATATTGAAAAGACAAAAAATGAAAGAAAGATCAATTGTTTTTTTAAGCATAGGTGTTATTTTTATCAAATAGTGATCAACGTTTACCAGTCTCATTTGTTCAGCAATAACTTCCGGCACTTTCTGCAATTTCATAGCGCTTTGAAAATTTATCTTCTAAAATAGTATCTTGAAAAACGAATAAAAAGAGGCTAATATTGCTGAATATTTTTTTGTTATCGTCTTTGGATAATTATTAGAGTTGTTTTTGAAAAATTTATTGCTTAAGCCGTTAACAAGTATATTAAAATAAAATATCGTTCCTCTAAATGAGTTAATAGAGAGATTAATAGTTGCGTAAAGGTTGCTTTGGATGATACAATTGAAAAAAAACATTTTTCTACAGCAATATTTTTCTTGATCCTATTTACGGCAAGCACACAGGATTTTCCTTACTCTCAGTTTTATGCCAATCCATTATATCTCAACCCTGCTCTTGCCGGTTCTGAATACTGTTCGAGGATAAATTTAAATTATCGCAACCAATGGCCATCGCTGCCCGGAATGTTTACCTCCTCCAGCTTTTCTTTCGATCGCTTTTCCGAATTCCTCAACGGTGGCTTAGGTTTACAGTTAAATTACGACAAACAGGGGGGGGAGGTCTCTATCAACCATTTGATGGTTTCGGGAATGTATGCTTACCGGCTTACCATTAGCCCCCCCAAAGTAGAGGCAAACATGGCACTACAAGCTACATATGGACAACGTGGGTTGAATCTTGAAAATATGATTTTGCCGTCTGGCCTGCAGAGCAACAATCAAACCCCAGTGGTCGGCATAGCTGAGGATGTTAAATATATTGACTTTGCAAGTGGCTTCCTTATCGGTTTTAACGAAAAATATTTTCTCGGAGGCGCTGTACATCATCCTACACAACCCGAAATTGGATTTTGGAGGAGCATGTTTACAAAATGAAAATGAAATCACCCTGCATGGAGGTGCAAACTTTGGCGGAGAAAATATCATAGCCGTTATTCAAGTTCGGAAATAGTAGTATCTCCGAACATTTTATACCAACAACAGGGTAATTTTAAACATATTAATATAGGCAGCTACTTTACCTATGAGCCTTTAGTAGTCGGGCTATGGCTGCGTCATGCCTTTAAAATCCTGATGCCGTAATATTTTTATTAGGTTTGCAGCACCAAAATACCGTTTAGGTATAGTTATGATTATACATTGTCCCAAATTGGAGCTGCTGCAGGTAGCGCCCATGAAATATCTTTTAGTTGGATTTTCGCTTGCGATAAAAAAAAGTAGAAGAAGAGGGCAATAAAATGTCCGAGTTTTAGTTAGTTACGTGTTTTTATAAAACTGTCAAGCATGTTTAAAAATCAGTATTTGTCCTTTTTTGCAATAATCATTTTCAGCCTGTTTTTAATGCCATCTTGTAAAGGAATTTTTGGCTCGAAAAACAAAGTATCCCCCCTACAACAGGCTGGGAGTATAACAACCCGAAGAATGGAGGATTTGAAGTATCTCGTTATCGTGAGCAGGAAACAGGCCCTGGCTTAGTGTTCATCGAAGGCGGCACTTTTGTCATGGGGCAAAATGATGAGGATATCATGTTGGAGTATAACAATCCCCCCCGACGGGTAACAGTTCGTTCTTTTTATATGGACGAAACGGAAGTTACAAACCTCGATTACTTAGAGTATCTTTATTGGTTGCAAAGAGTATTTGTTAGTTATCCGGAAGTTTATAATAACGCATTGCCCGATACCCTTGTCTGGCGCGAACGTCTTTCGTATAACGAGCCATTAGCCAATCTCTACCTTCGACATCCGGCCTATCATGACTATCCGGTTGTTGGTGTAACATGGATCCAAGCCAATGACTATTGTTCTTGGCGTTCCGATCGTGTGAACGAAATGTTGCTCATTCGTCAAGGTATTCTTTCTGTTAATCCAGATCAGGAAGACTATGATAACTTCAATACAGATGCATATCTGAAAGGACAATACGACGGGTTAGTTAACAAGGCGTTAATTGATCTTAGTCCAACCGGAACCGGCGAACGACGTGTAAGGTTAGAAGATGGTATCTTACTACCGAAATATCGCCTCCCTACCGAAGCAGAATGGGAATTCGCAGCCTTAGGAATAGTGGCTCGTTACGAAAACGTCGCCGAACGAAGAATTTATCCATGGGATGGCAGAATGGTTAGAAGCACTTCAGACAAACGTACTTATGGCCAATATCTTGACAATTTCAAAAGAGGCCGGGGGGGAGATTATATGGGTGTAGCAGGTTCATTGAACGATGGCGCCGATATCACTGCACCGGTTGGCACATATCCGCCTAACGATTACGGACTTTACAACATGGCAGGAAATGTAGCCGAATGGGTAGCTGATGTTTATCGTCCGCTTAGCCACAAGGATGTAGATGATTTAAGCCCTTTTAGAGGTAATGTATTTCAAAATTACTAATGCAGGACGGCGTTCCTGCCGAAAAAGACAGCCTTGGAAGAATGCGTTACGAAAACATAAGTATAAATGATGCCGCAAATCGTATAAACTATCGTCAGGCCGACAATAGAGACTATTTGGACGGAGACCGAATGTCGGTCATTGATCAATCGAAATGGCGATTAACTAATGATGCAGCTATGATAGATACAACTATCGTAATGTACGATTATGGGAGTCTTCGATGATCAGTAATAATTCGAGAGTAGTAAAAGGAGGCTCATGGAGAGATGGCGCATATTTTTAAGCCCGGTGTGAGAAGATTTATGGATGAAAGAACCGCCACTAATTATATAGGCTTTAGGTGTGCAATGGATCGTGTTGGCGGCCCAATAACATCTAAATAAATTAACAAAATTCAAAATCCGTTACAGTTTAAAGTAACGGATTTTTTTTATTTCCTTTAATATGCCCTGAATTTATCAATGATACCAACCAAAATATATAACAACTCTCAAGAAAGAGGTTTTCATGTAAATTTGCAGTTTATGAAAAACCTCACATGAAAAATATTAATACTCAATCGTTATATAAAATTTTTTTGTCAGCATCCCGCAATTTCCATTGACTCAAGAAGTATTACTTCGGGAAGTATCTTTTTTTGCCCTAAAGGGAAACAATTTTAATGGAAATCAATTTGCACGCCAGGCAATTGACAATGGCGCATCGTTTGCCGTAGTTGATGATCCTTTACTTAAAGAACAGAAGCAGATGCTGTTTACCCCCAACACTCTGACTGCACTGCAGGATCTGGCAAGGTATCACCGTCGGAAATTGCAAATCCCGATAATTGGCATAACCGGAACTAATGGAAAAACAACCACCAAAGAGCTGATAGGAAAAGTATTATCCCAAAAATTCAACACACTGATAACCAAAGGGAACCTCAATAACCATATTGGCGTCCCTCTTACTCTGCTAAACATTTGCCCTGATACTCAAATTGCTGTGATTGAAATGGGCGCTAATCATCAACACGAAATTGCCAATCTTTGTAAGATAGCTAACCCTACTCATGGCTTATCACAAACATCGGCAAAGCTCATTTAGAGGGATTCGGCAACTTTCAAGGGGTTATCAATGCCAAATCAGAACTCTATACATATTTACGAGAAAATAACGGTGTTGTATTTATAAATCAGGATGACAAATTGCTTGAAAGCCTGGCCCACGAAATTGAAAAGATCGGTTACAGTCAAAAGGATAATGCCTTGGTAAAAGGGCAAATAATTACTGAAGCGCCATTCCTGTCAGTGGAAATATTTATCAAGGAGACTAAGTTTCAAATAAAAAGCCAATTGATTGGGCATATAATATTAATAACATCTTAGCTGCTATTACAGTCGGCAGTTATTTTAATGTTGAACCAGAGCTGATAAAAAGCGCCGTTGAAACCTATAAACCGGATAACAATCGTTCGCAATTTATCCGTACCAAAATAATCAAGTGATTATGGATGCTTACAATGCAAATCCATCAAGTATGGAGGTAGCAATTTCAAACTTCTCAAAATTCCCGGGTAGCAACAAAGTAATGATACTCGGCGATATGCTTGAGCTGGGGGGGCGCGAGGCTAATAATGAGCATCTGAAAATTATTAATTTAGCTATTTCTTCGGGAGTTGAGAAGATTATCTTTGTTGGAATGATTTTTAAAGATCTCGTTAAAGCGATGCCAATAGAAAGTTATTTAGAAGTGGATGAGTTGCAGGAACATTTAAAAACAAACCCATTAACTGATAAAACAATTCTTATTAAAGGATCCCGCGGGATAAAACTTGAAAATTATTGGAGATACTTTAAGAATTAAATGAAAATAGTGAAACAAATCGTACAGAGTTGTTGGTCTTATGTCGGGCACGTCGCTGGATGGCCTCGATATAGCATATTGTCTTTTTTTGGGAAGAAAACAACAAATGGCGCTTTAAGATTCCTGTAGCCCATACTTACGACTATCCGCAAATCTGGAAAAGCAGGTTACGCTCTGCCGTATCTATGAGCGGACAGGAACTCGTACAACTCAATAATGAATATGGAAGGTATCTTGGCGAACTGGCAAATACTTTTATCCTCGACAACAGCCTTCACCCCGATCTTATAGCCTCGCACGGACACACTGTTTTCATCAGCCTGAAGCCGGCCTGACCTTTCAAATCGGCAGCGGAGCTGAAATTACTGCTGTAACAGGCATCACAGTTGTTTGTGATTTCAGGTCGCAGGACGTAGCCTTAGGCGGGCAAGGCGCTCCATTAGTACCTATCGGAGATAAAATGCTGTTTGGTGAATTTGACTTTTGCCTTAACTTAGGAGGGTTTTCAAATATTTCATTCGAAGAAGATGATGTAAGAAAAGCCTTCGATATCTGTCCGGTAAACATTGCCTTGAACTATTTATCTCAAAAGCTTGGGGTAGAATTTGATAAAGATGGAGCATTAGCCTCTTCCGGAACTTTTTGTAACAGCCTCTTTAACGCTTTAAACGGCTTGCCATTTTATGCTGTCGAAGGCCCGAAATCGCTCGGTTGGGAATGGCTGCAAGCACAATTTCTCCCTTTGCTTGATGATGATAATTCACCTGTAAAAGACAAACTTCGTACTACGATAGAGCATATCGCTTATCAAATTTCACTGAAAACAAATAAAATATCAGACGGAAAGATATTAGTAACTGGCGGCGGCGCTTTCAACAAATTTTTGATCAACAGAATCGGCGATCTTAATAATAATACACTGATTATCCCTGAAGATAAGATTATAAATTTCAAGGAGGCATTAATTTTTGCATTTCTCGGTTTGCTGCGATACCTCAACAAGCCAAACTGCCTTGCCTCCGTAACCGCCGCCACAACCGATCATTCGTCAGGAGCCATTTATTCGCTTTAGATAATTCCAAATTAAATGCTTGTAATAAGCACAATAAGAATTTAATTGAAAAAAAACGCCAAATAGAACAAAATTGCGGCGAAAACGGTTGAATTTAGATTTAGGAAACTTAAATTTTAAAATTTTCCAATATCAAATTCAATGAGCTTTCTATCTTATCGGCTTGGGGGGGGCTTGGTCGTAACGCCGTGCAATGGATGCAAGATGCTGTAGAATAGCAAATGCACGTTCGGTCTCTTGCGAATAATATTCCCGGAAATAATTACTAAGCTTAGCATAGTACTGAAGATCAGCTTCATAATTATTCAAAATAATAGTTGAGACCTCATTACCTTTTCCAGCGCTCCCGCTGCGTAGTAATATTCCACCATTGGCAAGGTGTACATATCGTAATATATCTTGTCGTTAGGAAAGTATTTCTGACAGGTATCGAGTACCCTGACCGCAGAATCCATTTTATTGAGATCAACAAGTGCAGATGCAAGTCGTAAGTAATTCTGTTTTGGCATAATGGAATTTCGACGGCTTTCAGCGTCAACATATACATTGGGTTCGTTAAGCCTACCCCCCCAGCGAGCTTTATTTACCAACAAATCATAGCATCGGTCAACATTTATACCTCCGATCCCTTCCATAAGATGATCGGCAAGAAGCGGCATAAACCGATAAGCAAGCCCCCCCTCTAAATGGCAATATTTGGTCAAATCAAATACTCCTTCAACAGTAGATGGACTGGTAAAATAGATTGGTCGTTCCCAATTATTAGTTGCAATAAAATCGAGCATCATCAAGTCATTCTTATATAGGATTTTTGATTTACGTCCCACGAGATTTCCTGAGGTATTCTGTCTCTTTTCTTCGTTTACAATTCCCCCCCGTCTGATAAGATCGTCAGCATCTAAGGTAATTTTAGGTTTTCGTAGGAAGATAATTGATATAGGTTCCATCCTGAAGCTGTATTCTCGTGCGGTTATCGTTATTTGCAATAAAATCAATAATCTCTTTTAACTCCCACCTGCCCGAAATACGATCGAGGTAAGGCACATAATTGTTAACCCCCCTTTATCATAATTTTCCCTACTGATAGTAAACCGCAAGGGTGGTGAATCATATACCATTCTCATCTTTTGGTGTATGTACCATTCTCCTGAGGCGAGCATAAAATTTACCACTCGGATATCGGGCCTCACTCCTTCCACCTCTTGTGCATACCAAAGAGGGAAAGTATCGTTGTCGCCATTAGTAAAAATAACAGCATTTGGTTCGCACGATTCCAAATAATTAATTGCAAAATCGAGAGCTGCATACTTGCCAGAGCGATTATGGTCGTCCCAACCATCTTTAGCCATAACTCCGGGAACTAACACTAAAGTAACAATAGTGGTAAGTATTGCCGATAGAGATTGACTAAGAAATTTATTCAACGAATTAAAAATAGCATATACTCCAAGGCCTATCCAAATGGCAAATGCATAGAAAGAGCCGACATAGGCATAATCACGCTCACGGGGGGTTGAATTGGATATTGGTTTAAATAGACAACAATGGCTAAGCCGGTCATAATAAAGAGCAAGGTTATCACAATTCCGTTTTATAATCCCGGTTGAACTGAAAAAAAACAGACCGATAAGTCCCAATAGTAATGGCAACATATAAAACTTATTGTTACCCCCAGTTTTGCATGCTTGGCGGCAGGTCTTTCTGATCTCCAAGTCTTTTAGCATCTAAATTGTTAAATCCTGTTATCCAATTTCCGTTTTCCACTTCACCATGCCCTTGAATATCATTTTGCCTACCCGAAAAATTCCACATAAAATAACGCATATACATAAACCCCACCTGATAGCGGAAAAATATCTCAAGTTCTCCGCGAATGTAGGTTTGTAAATCACCTCTGTTTCCCCTCGTTCATTCACACTTCTGACAGGCACACCTTTTATTTTCCCCCAACGTTTGTATTCATTGATCTGCGTATTTTTAAGTTGTACCACATCCTCGGAAACAGTGTACAGAATTCGGGATCGTGAACAGGCTCTGAGTCTTTACGTAAATCGGCAATTCTATACTTCCCTTCTTTTGTATCGCGGATATACAAAGGGCTGCCATCCTTATAATCAATAACTTTTGCATTGTAATAAGGGCCATATACCAAAGGAATACTGCCATATTGTTCACGGTTTAAATAGGATAAAAGCCCAATAGCATCATCGGGACTATTTTCATTTATTGGCGTATTCGCATTTGCTCTGATGATTATCAAATGAAACTTGAATAACCTATTAGTAAAAAGCGAAGCTAAGCGCTACCAAATTGAGATATGCTTTCTTATGACGGAAGAGATAAATGCCGCCCGCTATCAAACCACCCATTAACAACCTAAAAAAAAGAAATCACCGGCGGAGGTGCTTTCAGCCAGAATAAGTGAAAAAAAAGTATTAATGATAATCCTATTGTAACATTTCTAAGAGTGTTGTTAGTTATAGTGGTAACTTTAATAAATAATACAATTAAAGTAACCAGAAGTATTGCCAGGAAAATAGTACCTGAATTAAAAGGTAGCCTGAAAGTATTTACAAAAAGTATTTCTGTGTGTCCAAATAGATTAACAATCTCAGGAATTACGGCATACATAATAAAGGCCAGGATAATAATGGATATAACGCCTGCTACCAACATGCCTTTAAGCGAAGGCTTGTATTTTTTTTGAAATAAAGCACAAAAACTATAGCCGGGATAACTAACAAACTGAGCAGATGCACGCCAATTGAAAGTCCTATCAAATAGGCTATCAGTAAAAGCCATCGTGATGAGTGCGATTTTCCCTCTTCGGCTTCCCATCGTAGGATAGCCCAAAATACTATCGCGGTAAATAAAGAAGACAACGCATAAACTTCGCCTTCGATAGCTGAAAACCAAAATGAATCACTGAACGTATATGCCAATGCACCTACCACACCACTTCCAAAAACGGCTATCATTTTTCCGGTAGTCATGCTACCATTTAACAATGCTAACTTACGAGCAATGATGGTTATACTCCAAAAAGAAATAATATCGTAAAGCTGCTAGATAGAGCTGACATTACATTAATCATCAATGCAACTTTGGAAACGTTGCCAAATGCAAATAAAGAAAAAAATCCTGCCAACTAACTGAAAAAAACGGAGCTCCCGGCGGATGCCCTACTTGGAGTTTATATGAAGTAGCTATATACTCGCCACAATCCCACCAGCTTGCTGTAGGCTCAATAGTTGAAAAATATACTATCGTAGCTATCAACCAAATACTCCATCCAATCAGATTATTATACTTTTTGTAATTTTCCATTAAATTATTCTTTTAAATAAAATACGATGGTGCGAAGATAGTAAATAATAGGTTTTTACTTAAAATGATATTATTAATCATTTGATACATTAAAAAAAACCGCTCTATATCAAGTATTTACAGAACGGCTTTTACTATTTTCAACAAATATTAAAGCAAGTGGTACGAAACTGCTACTCCAGCAGTTACTACGGCAGCCATAGACATAAGTTTGATTAGAATATTAAGACTTGGCCCTGAGGTATCCTTGAACGGATCGCCCACGGTGTCGCCAATAACTGCTGCTTTGTGATCGTCCGACCCTTTTCCGCCGTAGTTCCCCCCCTCTTCAATGTATTTCTTTGCATTGTCCCATGCGCCGCCGGCATTTGCCATGAAGATTGCAAGAGCAAAACCGGCGCTTATGGTGCCGATTAACAAACCGGTTACAGCGGGCACGCCAAATATCAAACCGACAAATAATTGGAATAAAAAGAGCAAGCAAGGATGGAATAAGCATTTCTCTCTGAGCGCCTTTTGTTGATATCTCAACACAACGTGCATAATCAGGTTCAGCTTTTTCTTCCATAATACCCTTTATTTCACGAAACTGACGACGGACTTCATCAACCATCTTCCCTGCTGCACGACCAACAGCATTCATAGTAAGGCCGCTAAACAGAAATACTGACATAACCCCAATCATTACACCTACCAACACTTTGGCATTCATCAAATGAATATCATAATAATATATGAAGTCAATGAACTGGGCATCTTTAGCAGGAACGCCATTGATCAACTCATCTGAGCGCCCCAGAAAATTCACAAACATCATCTTCACTTCTTCGAAGTAAGCGGCTAAAAGCGCAAGCGCTGTTAAAGCAGCGCTTCCTATCGCAAATCCTTTCCCTGTTGCAGCAGTAGTATTTCCTAATGAATCAAGCGCGTCAGTACGCTGGCGAACCTCTTTGCCAAGGTGTGCCATTTCGGCATTCCCACCGGCATTATCGGCAATTGGGCCATAAGCATCGGTAGCTAATGTGATCCCTAAAGTAGAAAGCATACCTACTGATGCAATACCAATACCATAAAGGCCATAGTTAATGCTTTCAGCATCAAAGGAAAATAGATTTGGAGTGGCGAAACCGTAGGCAAGCGTAATAGCGACAACAACGATAATTAACGGTATTGCAGTAGAAATAAGACTAATACCTACTCCGGATATAATAACCGTTGCAGGACCTGTATGGCTACTGGCAGCAATCATCTTTGTTGGTTTATAGGCTGATGCAGTATAATATTCAGTAGATTGCCCAATGCCAATACCTGCTAAAAGGCCAACAACTATTGACCCCCCCACAGCCCAACATAATTTGGAATATTAAGAAAATAGAGTATTACAAATGAAAATATTACAATGAAAAATGCGGAAGAGTTTACACCAAAACCGAGGGCCCTTAGTAATTGCTTTTGAGTAGCGCCTTCTTTAGTCTTTACCAAAAAAAACGCCGAGGATGGAAAGCAATGTTCCCACTGCGGCAATAAGTAACGGAGCTAATACAGCATTTATTTGAATTTTTCGCCATAAGAGAGGTAAGCTGCAGCGCCTAACAGGGAGGTGGCGAGAATTGATCCGGCAAATGACTCAAAAAGATCGGCTCCCATACCAGCGACATCTCCTACATTATCTCCAACATTATCGGCAATGGTTGCTGGGTTACGAGGGTCGTCTTCAGGAATATTAGCTTCAATTTTCCCAACTAAATCAGCCCAACATCGGCTGCCTTTGTATAAATACCGCCTCCAACACGTGCAAACAAAGCTTGTGTTGACGCACCCATACCAAAAGTAAGCATAGTTGCAGTAATTGTTAAAAGCTTTATTCCAGGAGTAGTTTCTGGAATAGCAAGGTTAAGAACTATAAACCATAACGAAATATCAAGTAAAACCAAGCCAACGACCGTCAAACCCAACACGGCGCCACTTCTGAAAGCAAGACGCAAGCCACCGTCAAGACAAGTACGACAAGCATTGGCAACACGAGAGGAAGCAAAGGTTGCCGCTTTCATGCCAAAGTAACCTGCTAAACCAGAAAAGGTACCACCCGTTAAAAATGCAAAAGGGACCCAAGGATTTTGTATCCCCCCAAACCATAAGCCATTATACTGAAAATAACAGTAATGATAATAAATACAATACCCACCACTTTATATTGCTGACGCAAATATGCGCGCGCACCCTTACGCACATGAGTGGCAATTTTTTTTCATAACATCCGTACCCTCCGGCGCTTCCATCATTTTTTTTGAAAAAGTAATAAGCAAACGACAGAGCAAGCACCGAAACAACTGGCGCTAACCAAAAAATAGCTGGAATTTCTCCATACCGCAAATGAGTTTAATTGATACATTAAACAATAAATTTATTGCTAACAGCAACAAAAGTAAAACTTATCGAAAAACAATTTGCCTTATTTTAATAAGATTTTAAATTTGGAATAATTCTATCTACGCAAATCAATATCTAATGAGCTGCAATCTACTTCATTATAAGTGAATAGAGCCGACAAAGATTAAACTCAAATCAAATAAAAAAATCCTTTTGGCTGAAATAATGATTATTTCTGTTGAGAAATATTTGATAAAATATTTGAAAATAGCAACTCGATCAAACATTCTCAAGTGCTTGATCAAGTTTAAAAGGATAATATTCTTAATAATTTGGAATTAGAACAATCTTCCTTGTTCAGAGTTTTTTGTCTTGCCCAAATGGTGGTATGCTATTTCGGTAGCTTCTCTACCTCTTGGTGTACGCATCAAGTAACCTTCCATTATCAGAAATGGCTCATACACCTCCTCGATAGTTCCTGGATCTTCACCAACAGCCGTTGCTATTGTAGTAAGACCAACAGGGCCACCACCAAATTTGTCTATTATAACCGAAAGAATTTTATTATCCATTTCATCTAAGCCGTATTTATCAACATTAAGCGCTTCTAAGGCAAGCTGAACAATAGGCATTTTTATTGTACCGTCGCTTTTTATTTGAGCAAAGTCGCGCACACGTCGCAAAAGAAGATTGGCGATACGTGGCGTACCACGACTACGCCTGGCTATTTCAGCAGCAGCTTCATCCAAAATATCAACTTTTAAAATACTTGCCGATCGTTTTACTATTCCCATAAGAGTTACTGCATCGTAATAAGCCAAACGAAGATTTATTCCGAAGCGCGACCGTAAAGGCGCAGTAAGCAATCCTGAGCGGGTGGTTGCACCAATCAAGGTAAAAGGGTTTAAAGATATCTGCACACTACGGCATTAGGGCCTGTTTCGATCATAATATCAATTTTGTAATCCTCCATGGCAGAATATAGATACTCTTCCACAAGTGGTGTTAGGCGATGAATTTCATCAATGAAAAGGACGTACATCTTTTTCCAAATTGGTAAGTAATCCGGCTAAATC
>JMBV01000343.1_pt1 | contig 15702 bp, 26 predicted proteins | sample 616531 | NCBI WGS metagenome assembly JMBV01 (sample SAMN02727904, study PRJNA239997) | anaerobic digester metagenome | biome: anaerobic digester; isolation source: mesophilic anaerobic digester inoculated with municipal waste water sludge... | place: Germany: Bielefeld University, CeBiTec ... | reverse complement strand
TAACTATGAAAGAAAGGATACTGGTTCAAACGCAACAAACATCAACTTCTTGACCTAGTCCTGTATTCCTTTAATGTATTTACTAGATATCGATAACTTTCAACTCCAAAGGCTTTAGATAGAATAATGTAACTGCCAATTCCTATTATGATCTGTAACGTTAGTGTTAGGTTTACGCCCAGTTTCAAAAAAACCAATTGCATAGACAAAAATTCCCATGAGTGACGAGATTATTAGCGAGGGAAAAACATCTAGAAATTGCTCTGTATAAGTATAGTCCAATAACTTCCTGTTTGGATACATATTGACTATTGCAGAAAAAGCAGTGCTTATCACCGTTCCTAATGCAATTCCATACACCCCCCCAAACGGGACGCTAATTACCAACACACCTAATCCAAAAACTTTTTTTTATGATCTGTAACGACAAATTTATATCGCTTCGTCCCATCGCATTGATCGCCTGCAGGTTAGTTGACTGTATTGGGAGCATTGCGTATGAAATGCAAAAATTCGAATGAAAGGTACTGATGGCAACCATCTAGAGGTTAAGACGAGAACGACTAGCGGTTCCGCAATCGCAGCCAATCCAACCATCGCCGGAAACACTAAATACGAACTTACGGTGATCGTTCGCCGCATCATGTCTTTGACTCTTTTTTTTGTTGTCTTGATGAGCAGAGAAAGTTGGAAGCATAACAGCCTGTATTGACCCGTCAATGTTTGCCCCCCCGATAACCTTAGGAAAAATTTGACCCCCCCTATTATAAAATCCAAGCATAGACGAACTATAGATTTTTCCTATAACGAGTGTCCTCATGTCCATGTAAACAACATGGAGCAAACCAGATACCAACATCTTCCAGCCAAATGAAAACAAAGCTTTCACTCTTCTTGGCGAAAACGACAAAACTGGCCTCCATCTAATAGTGAACCATAAAAACAGTGAAACAGACAGTTGACTCGCCAATTGTTGAACGACTAATGCCCACACGCCTAAACCAAGATATGCAGATACTATTCCAGCAATACCAGACACAAAACAGCACCCAGACTACTAAAAAAGTTTTTGAACATTAGTAGTTTGGCGACGTATGCATTTTGTACAGAATTCAATGCTCCGATAAATAAGGTGATCGAAAGAACTCTAAGAACGGATAGAAGTACAGGCTCGCCGTAAAATGCCGCTATATGTGGGGGGGAGATAACATAGATAATTCCGTAGGCAATACCTGCTACAAATAAACTAAGATAAAATACTGAGGAGAAATCTGCATCATCCGCATCCTTTTTCTGAATGAGTGCGGTATTAAGTCCACCGTGGACAAAAACATTCGCCAACGAAATAAAAACTGTTACAATCGCCACAACGCCAAAGTCCTCAGGCAATAATAGCCTGGCCAGAACAATCTGAACTACGAACTGTATTCCTTGTGTTCCACATCGCTCCATGAGCTTCCAAAAAAAAGCGATGCGATAACTTTTGATTTCGTAAATATGTCTTTCATTTAGTCACCTAATCTAGTTAGATTATTTTTTTGGCGCATCACTGAATGAATACCTTCTCCCTAATAATTGATGGCCGACAACTCTACACTACACGTGATGAAAACTTTACTGCTTACTGCGCCTTATCGCACTTTAATTAACGGTCTTGAGTTCTGCCTTTCTTTTGCAATGCCGCACATCGATACCGATTAACAGCAGCATCAATTTCACAAAAAAAACCACATCAACTCGCGAACCATAGTGCCAAAATTACTTATGATCAACTAGAAGGGGGGGTCAACAACCCTATGCTAATCCCTTAACGCAGGCGGCAAGGAAAGTCGACAGTGACATAATGCCTTAATCAAAGGCGGAATCTTTAATGATTTCGCAAATAATCCCTCGTAGTTAAGAACTCTTCGCAAATATCATTGGATATTGATAAGCTTTTGGCAAGGTTCTGACATGAGCTGTCCCGTCACCAATCGACCTTTTAAAGTAACCCCCCTATTTTTCGACCTCTAAAGCTTCTCCAAGAAAACGAGAGGAATAAACACTATGGTCATCTATTATCCGATCTATAGCTGCATAATCTGGGGTTTGAAGAAGACTTTTCTTTACGTCAATCTCATCGACCGAAGTTACTATGTGCGGTTCGATCTGATAACGTTTGCCTAGGTCAATAAAACGCGTAGCACGCTTCTCCATCGCGTAATATGCCAGAAACGGTTTATGAAACTTTAAAGAAAACAGAGTTCCATGAAAGGAATCTGTGTAAACGAATTTTGCGTTTCTGATCATGTTTACCCATTCCTCGGGACCAAGATTGTAAAAAAAACCCTGTCCGCATAATCACATAGATTGAACTCCATTGTAGGAATACCTATAGCGTATACCCTAAGATCTCCATAGGTATCCTTAATTTTCTTTATTGCTCGTGCATTTGAACCGTTGATATCTTGCCCTAGTACATAAACCAAAAGATATGGCTGGTCGTCCACCGCGCACGCAGCGTCTAGCTCATTGAAATCCCACAGCAGAGTAGGATCTACAACAATCGGCACGTTTTTTTTCCAGTCAGCGTCTTTACAAATTGTTCACTATGAATATTTCTAACAGAAATGTGATCGAAAGCCCCTACCCAATTTTTCAAGTCTTTCAGATGTTCCTTCTGAATCAACGATACGGTTGAATCCGCTGCATAACTTATCCTTTTACCCTTATAACTCTCGTACCCGAGAAAGTATGCAGGGTTGCAGCGCTTCCCAGGTCCCCAAACTTGATCGCTACCCACTACTATGCTGTCATACTCACCTATAAGTGAGGGTAATGTCGACTCATCAACTCTAATGCTAAGTCTCATATAGGTACTTCTAAACTCTTCAAACTTTCGGATGCTTTCACTACAATAGCTCGCCTTTATCTTGATCCGTTGTAAAGCTTTTTTTGAAGTTAAAGCCACGCCTCAATCCGATGTTTCTGTAAACCTTATGACCGGAATAGGACGAAGGCACAAAATTAATAATCTCTACATTGGCGCCATCCCTGGCTAAGTGTTTATATAACGCATATGCCTGTAATACGCCTCCAAAGTTTGTGGAATAATGAAAAGTAAGAATCCCAATTTTTCCCATTACATTACCTCCAACTGAAATTCGATTTTCATAGCTGAGCCCGAGACAAAACGTTAACCCTTTTCGTCGTACTCGTAATACCCTGGTAAACAATACATAGTCCCCCCCAAAAGCTCCATAACCATTCCACACTAATATTGGAACTTGCACTCACAGAGCCAATCACATATCCTGCCATGCAACACATTATCCCTATGGAAATGGATCTGTCCTTACTACACGAAGAATCCCTATATGTTCTATACATGCTCAGCCATAAGTTTACATAAAATATTACATATAGGACAAAGATCAGGGCCCCCCCGTATGCTACAAGTATCTCCACCCACCAATTATGCATCATCAAAACTCTACTTACGTAATGTACGGAGCGGTTTTCCATCCAGTATTCAATATTCCCTGCTCCAGTGCCGAATCCAAACGTTTTTTCCAGGAACAAGATACCATTTTTTTATTAGGTTTGTGCGAACATAATCTGAACCTCGATTGGATACAAAATCGAAATAAATCCTTTCATTTAGAAATAACAGGACAGCGTCTAGCTTGGCCAATACAACCAATGATAATGTGGACAAGCCAAATATTAGGCCATATTTTCGTCGGCTTTTTTTTCATAGATAATCCAACAAAAACGAGAATAGCAACAAGTAACCCCCCCAATATATTTGCCCTTGATAGAGTTCGAAATACTAGTGCACCCGACGAAAACATTATCGTAGCATAAAAACATTTACCTTTCATACTTTTCGAGTTTGCGAGACAGACGTAAGCAATAAATACTGAAAACAACATAAATGTAGCGAAATCATTCGTGTTTCTAAATGTAGATACCGGACGTCCAGTCATCAAGTATCTTTCTACTCTATCGATGCGTAAAAAAAAGATAATTGCCCGCTAATGACTCGTACCAACCAATTACGTTATGGAAACCTGCCATTATCGTCATTAGTCGGAACGTTGTCTGAATATCTCCCTGTGTCTCCAACATACTGCTGTATACAACAATGCATATCAGACCCAAGCCAAGAAAATACATAGCTCTCATCCAACCCAAATAATCCTTAACCCAAGTTAGAGTCAATGCCGCATACAAAAACCAGACTAGGAAAAACAACACTGAATATTTGTTTCCCTTGTACAAGCGCAAGGCTATCGTACCCCCGACTTGATATCATATGAAAACCCATGCAATTGAGGTCAAAAAGATGATTGCTCTAAAGAAGGATAGGTCAAATGGTCCCATCTCTATTGACATACCTTCTTGACCCAAAAATGCTGCAATAACGGCGACATATACTACCTTTTTTTTACCATAGAATCACAATTCCTTCGTTACTCATTGGCAATTCGCTCGGGAGAACTGCCTGAAAACCTCGAATAGTCATGCTAGGCTAAAATAAACTGATTCTAGCTCCTTCACAGACTCCTTGATGTCAAATCCATATTTTGACAAATCAGGCGTGGCGTTTTCCCTTATATGCCCATCAACCATCCTCAGGACTGCGCTTGACCATTTTTCGGCAGGGGCCCGTAGCGACATCTTTACAAACCACTCGCTAATGTTAACGACCGACGGGAAAACATCTGAGGCAATCACCGGCAGACCAGCAGCCTGGGCTTCTATTGCTACAATGCCAAGCCCCCTCAAAAAGCGAAGGCAACACCATAACGTCCATAGCCTGCATTATCTTGTTTACATCCTTACGATGGCCCGTAAATATCACATCATCAGTTAGCCCTAACTGATTGACTTGTTGCTTAATTGAAGATTCCAACTGACCTGCACCAACGAGTATAAGTTTCGCTTTGGTATTCCTTTTCTTGATTTCATGAAAAATTTCTAGCAAAAACCCATGATTTTTGGCAACTGCTGCCCTACCTACATGACCAACTAAGAGTTCGTTCCCTATTCCAAAATGAGCCCGGTACTCCTCTCTCGTTTGCTCGTCATACCTAAACTTATCGCCGTCAATTGCATTTGAGATTATGATATGGCGCTTATTTTTTTATAACTCCTCGCGAAAACATATGTTCAGCAGCCGAAGTCGAACACGCTAAAAAGCAATCTCCGAATAAGGTCAAAAGCGGTTTCAGCATCCTTGTGCTCAAATCGTGCAGTCCACGCCTCCTCATAGAGCTATGAGAATGAGCGATAACTTTTGCCCCTTTTCCCTTTAACTTTCCAATTACAGAACAAAGAAGGACAACAGAAAGACCCCCTGCGTTAATGTGAATAACATCATATTGGCTGTCATTTAGGAAATGCAAAAAAACGGGCAACAGATGTCATGATTCCCTTTAGACTATTAAATTGTTCTACATCCAAGCAATAGAGCTTTGAACCGAACTGTTCCAATTTCTCGCGATATGGTTGGAAACACTGATGACTGATTGTGAGAAAATCAAAAGATATCCTTTCTCTATCCATTTCATTGTAGTATGTGTACAAGAAAGATGCTATTCCTCCGCTAGCTCCTTTATTCAATCCACCCGTTACCTGCAATACCCTAATTCGTTTTTCTGTTATCCACGTATTTCATCTCCCACCATTAACGCGCGCATCATTAATCTGTCAAATAGACAGAAGCGATTCTTGGCTCTAAATAGCAACAGGGTCTAACACAAACAATTCTAACCCCACTAGCCGCTGTGGCCCTACTTTCAGGAAGGTTCCCAATACAGTAATGTCGCCACCTAGTCCTAACGGACCAATATTGCTTTGGTTAATACGCCTTGTAACCTCCTGTTCCATGCTACTCTGGACTTCAAGATTTCCATGAACCATGGCTTCCAACATCAGTGCAGTCGCTTCATAATGTGTTCGACCGACTCCTACTGCGATTACTGACGGAGTACATCCTAATAGCGTAACTCCTTCTACTGCCCAGTCTACTACTTCATCCATTATTGATGACAATTTGTGTTGATGATAAACACGATAGGTCCTCCCGCGTATTTCTGGACCTCCTCCTAGCAATAGAACGTTAAGTTTGATATGATCTTCGTCAACTGTCCTAATGGTAACAGGCGCAGGAAGCACGGCACCGGGATCCTCACTCAACCTTCCAGTCTGATCAAGCCGCTCAATATCATTACCTTGAATCGCCATGGGTCTGCCTGGTAATTCACGCAATCCCTCAGCAATGCCTTCGTAAATTGCTTGAATCATGTCACCACTTACTTGTTTGTTCCTACCTACTTCCAGTAAAACATGAGGAATTCCGGTATCATCACATAATGGGCTTTTGCTCTGTTCAGCGACAATGGCATTTTCTAATAAGTTCTTCAACACCCACCTTGCCCTTGGGTTCTGCTCCTTAGTTACTACTTTACGATATGCCTGTATTTGATCAAATCTGAACGTAGTACCTGCTTTGATGACCGCGTCTTTCACTTTTCTTACTACAATGTCTCGCTCCATACCAATAACCTTTCTATGGTCTGTTGTCAAATAGCGTCTGACCATGAATTGCCGATATTATTGCGGGAAAATCTTCTACTACCAGCATATGGAGTGCTTCCATTCCTTCCTCAGGGAAAGCAACCAATTGTCGGCTCTTAATCTTACTCTCTAACAAAGCCGTTACCGGGGGGGAACTGTAGCAAACGCAGCATTGTGTTTGTGCAAGGCTTCTATTGTCTCGGTTTTGAGTGCTCCTTTTCCCAAATGTAACTTTACGCCTGCTCTAGACAATTCAGAGATGCTAGTCTCTATTTCCAGCTTGTTACTGGATGTTGGGCCAACTCCCGCATTACTAACGGCTGTGTGAAAGATAGCGCTACCCTCAAGGTCAATCCCAAAGTCTGCTAGCCTTCCCTCTTTTATCAGCGCAACCAATCGCGGAAGTACTGCATCGCGCCCTGTAAAAATGCGTCCAGAGATTGTTAATGTCTGACCTAAGGTTAGGCGGTTAACCATGGCATTACTTATTGGAGTTACTAGCATATGCAAGCCAACACCCCCCCTCCTTCGCGTCTTAAGAGAATAACTCGAGGTAAGATGTCTCATTCTCAACTACGCCATAGGCCTTAGCCCTATTTACCACCTTGTTTGCCCAGCTTCTATGAGGGTTAACTTCATTCATCTTGTTAGAATTTGTGCTCTTAAGAACGCCACCCTGCGCCTCCAAAATTTGAATAGCATCTTCGTATTCCTCCTTAGTAACAGCATGCATCGCGTTAACAAACTTTACATGGGAAGGATGAATCACAGTTTTTCCAATAAAGCCGTTCGCTTTGTCCAAAATTATTTCCCTCAAAAGCCCATCCGTAGCAGCATTTATAAACTTATGACGCGTCAACAGAGAGGTGTGAAAATCGTAACTGGGAAGTGCCTCAAACTTCTTACTCCTGTCTATTAAGAAATACTCCCATACCGGTGCAGAAATCACAAAGCCCACATCATTCCTACCAAGGACGTTCAAAATATCTGTCAGAGCATCAGAAACAGTCAAGATGTCATATATTGAATAGTCAATACCCCCCCTCCTGACTCCAAAACAGGACGACATGTCAGTAGCTCCTACTCTTACATTCAGGATAAGCTCTCTATACTGTAACAGTAAATCCCTAATATTCAACAACTCTTGTATGCGCGACTCCTTGTATGCTATCGATGAACATTCTAAAATTGGCATACCATAAATGATTTCACTGTGAAGTTGGTTCAAGTGGCTAAGGTGCTCCAAGTAATTTGCAGCATTTTTTTGAAGTAAACTTAGGAAAATTGAATGCAGCAAGTAAACTAACATGTTCGCGAGTTAGTCTTTCTGAAAATCTGCGGAACTGTTCAAAGTCGCGCACCCTGAGAATGATTAATGGCAAGTCTTGAGTCGAAAACTCTCCTTCTTGAATGGCAGCAAATATTCTATTCAAAGTACCTATTACGTTATCCTCAGCCTGGGCTAGTTCATGTTCCGCAATAGCATCTTCAAAGCACATTACCATGCTAGTTAGCTCAGGCCACCTTTTGCTTAGAATGTTCTCAGCAATATCCTTAGTACCTGGCATGTACATGGTTGCTCCCAAACAATATTGAAGGAACTCCCGCTCTGAATATTTGTTAAACTCTTTTGGTTCGTGAATGAATCTAAAAGTTGGCTTGTTCTTGTGATGTTTCATTATTACACACCCTTTAATTCACTAAGATAAATGTCTTTTCTCATAATCTCATTCCCAGAAGTATCGTATATTTGTAGGCATTCTATCGCTACCTTTGTCTTGCTCAATAATTCGTTCTCGTCACTAGCCTCGATGATAAATGAACCCACCCTAGTATTGCTAGCCATATCTGCTCCGATTGAGGCACCCCCCCTAGTCTTGTAACAATGAAACTCTTTTATTACTCCGGCTTCAATTAAATCTCGAAACCCCCCCTCAATGCTACCAAACGTCCCAGCTTGCCCATACAAGTTGTTAATCGAAAGCAAAGACCTTGGCGCAGCGTAGTTCATGTCAGGCTTGATACCTAAGAATGAATCTACTGTCGCATTTAGAATGTCAAAGCCTGTGTTGATTTTCACCGTTCGAAAGCTCAAACCACCGCCGACTCTAGGGGGGGCAAACTCGACAACCTTTACATCGCTACCATTAACGATCACCTGAATAAATAGCGATGTAGTTTTCAATCCAAAGGCATTTGCAATTTGCTGGGCAATTGCCCGGATTTTTTTCATCGACCTCAACCGAAAGATTTGCTGGAGCTACGGCCGCATACGACTGGACAACAGCATCATCATGGTCGATAATATTATACTTGTGACTGAGCATCAGAACGTGGACCTCACCTTCCACAACAAAACAATAAACGTTTATCTCTTCACCCTCTACGTATTCTTCAATTATAGCTGAATCAATCTTACTTATAAGCAGTGCATCTTTAACATGCCTTTCTACCTCTGAGGACGTAAAGGCCTTTCGAACTCCTCTTGATCCATAACTATCTGCGGGCTTGATTATTAGTGGGAAGCTCAACTCCGAGTAGTCTGGCCTATCATCACCTACAACTTGTACGTAGCGTGAAGTTGGAATGTTGTTGTCATACATGATCTTTTTCATCAGTAACTTATTCGTCACGTTTAGCGAAGTTTCATAGCTATATGGAGCAGGCAAACCCAATTTTTCCGCCACGTAACACGCCGTAACATTGGCCTGATCCGAACATGTTGTGATCACTAAGTCAACGTTCCTGCGCTTGGCAATTTCCAAAACCCTTTCTTTATCAAGGGAGCTTTCTATGATATGTTCGTCAGCATGTGCTTTCGCCACCGGTTGCTCAGCGTAGTCAACCAGAATAGTATAATATCCACGACGCTTCAGATTTTGTATTAATCGAATATGTGGGTTTGTGCCACCCAACACTATAGCTTTCTTTGAAACACCCAAGGAAATCACCCTTTCGCAATTCTTCATATCATGTATTAAAGGCTGGAATTCTATAATCTTGTATAGGTACCAAGCTCATCAACAAGTTCATTAATCTCATGGACTTGGATTTCTGGTAGATCAACGTTTTCGACACTGGCTAGTTTCGTGAGATAGGATTGCTCGCCGGGCATAAAGACTGCCCCCCCTTTTTCCCCCCCACAAGCTTTTACATTTGTCCATAACTCGGACATTCTCGCCTCATAGTCTTCCAAATCCATGAAAAAAAGACGTATTAAGCACCATAAGGAAGTGCCCACAACCAGAGTGCTCGGTAGGGTGATTTAACGGGTTTGCGCGCCCTGCAAAAGCTGATCCTGTAACCAGCCCTGCAAGAACATCAACGGCTAGGGACAGACCGAACCCCCCCTTATAGCCGCCGATAGGAACTAAGGAGCCTTTGAGAGCCTCAAATGGACAATCAGTAGGCTCGCCGTAAACATTAACAGCCCATCCGAATGGAATCTTTTCGCCCTTTTTGGCGGCTAAGCGTATTCTTCCCCTTGAAACTACTGTAGTAGCCATATCAAGAACTATGGGGGGGAAAGCCGCTGCGGCTTGGGAATGCAAAACAGAGTGGATTTGTACCAAAATGGGAGTCTCACCACCATACGGCGCAACGGCTGGACTTGAATTCCCTAGCACAATACCGATCATACTTTTCTCGATCGCCATCTCAGCTAAGAATCCGGCAGTACCGAAATTGTTGCTGTTACGAATGCCCACAATTCCGACCCCCCCGTACTTACTCGCTTTATCAATACAAATGGACATGCCTCGTATGCCAGCTACCTGACCAAAACCATGGTTAGCATCTAATATTGAAACGGTCTTATTGTCACTAACCGTTTCAATAGTGGTTCTCTCATCCATTAGGCCATTCATTATCTTCCTGACATAAATCGGTAATCTTCCAATGCCATGCGTGTGCTTACCTCTAACATTTGCGTAGACAATGGATTCTGCTACTATATTCGCATCATCAGTGGGCACGCCAACCTTGCATAGAACTTCCATCGCAACTTGTCTGATTCTCTCGACTTGAACCAATGGTACCTTCGCCTCCACACCTCGCGATTTACGCATATCAATCCTCTAACTCAAATAAACGATCTTTTTTTTGATGCTAGCGCCTCACAATAGTAACGTTCAATAACCCTTTTTACCAGCATAACCTGTTTTGCTCGTTGTTTGGCTTCACTCACATTCGTCTCCCAACTATGAGTCTTTGCAACAGACCCACCTGTTTTTAAGTAGATGGGAGCACCAACCCTAATCATTTCTGGAACCTCATAGTGCCTAATAAAACCGCCTGACGAAGCAGGGTTTTCGGTATGAACATCAATAGGAATATCTATCGCATTACGCATAGCTGCTAACATCTGGAGCTGAATGTCTCTTATAGGGTTGATAGAGTTTGCCCCTATGGATTCCAACAATCTTGCAGAACATGGATTGCCATGGCCACAATGGGCTGATACTTTGAATTTAATGTTCTGTGGAATGTTTGCTAATCTCCTCATCTCATTAAGAAGCCAAAGCAAGCCCTCATCATAAACCAAGAACGAAGTACAACCTAGTTCTACTGCCCGGAGGACATCCTCCGCTGCCCTAACAATTTGGTCCTGTCCCCCCGAAGTCTGTATCCCATACGTTGACCCTCAGCAGTATGAACTGACGCGCTTGTATCGTATGTTGCGCGAGGACCAACTGCTAGTACAAGCTCAACTTGGTGTTCAGATGCTATCCCAACCATGTCACTAATATCCTGGTCTGACAGGAGCATTATTCCTTTTGTTTGTGTCACCCTATGAATAGAAATGTTAAGCCGACTTAATTCGTCCATAAGGGCTTGCATAGTAGCCGGCCCTTGGATACCAGGGACCTCAAAACGATATTGAGCACCATCAGGAAACCTTTTATCAGATGTTGGCAAGGAATACAGATCGCCTCTCGGCATGCCTAAGCTCTCCAAAAAATCCCTCGTCTTTTCCATTCAGTCCACTCCTAGTTTGATATTCTTAACTGTACGCACAACACGAAAAATCTCAGTTCCGCTATAGCATAGCAAACATGGCACTTGGCTTCGCATTTTCCCCAAATTTTTCTACCAGTCTAACTAAACTTTTGGCTACATCCACTGACATACCACTAAATTGCGCGAGGTCTAAGAATTTTTGATAGAGTTCTGCATTAGTAAGTGGATTCTCTGGCTCACCCTTTGGAAAATCGACCTGTATGAGTATGTATTACCCGATTCCATATCAACTTCGACTATCGCACCACGTTTATCTGGAACCAAATTCGAGAGTTCCTCGCTTGGCAAAACCTCAACTCTTTGTGACAACTGAAGGAGTTCATTATCCTCGATTGTCTGATTACTGAACTCATTCATTCCAGCTTTACCAAACTTGAGGGCAAGAGCTACGCCAAACGGAATGCTCATCTTGGCAGAGGCGATTCCCCTTACATCTGAATGATCGTGGCCAAAAACTGCTAAATCATAGGTAATGACCCTCACCGCGGCAACAGATTCATAATCCAAATTATGATTCTCGCGCAAACAGATGGCTGCCTCTATGGCCGGATGGCAATGACGACATGCAGCATATGGCTTAAGATAAATTCCCTCTATCGCTAAGGAACTCATGTCTGTTTGCTCATATATTCCCGGCCTTTCGGGATCCCCCCCATAACTGCTAAAACCCTCGTTTCCCCCCCCAATACATCCTCTGGACCATTTAGGCCAGCATTACCAATGAAGGCCGATAATAATCCATTTAACGCCGCTTTACCGCTGTTGTAAGGTTTTATCTGCGAGCTATCATCTATCACCTCAAGGACACCAGACGCACTTGTGACCGCAGCTGACAGGGCATTCTTCATCATCTGCTTAGAAAATCTCATTGCAGCCGATACCGCCATAGCAGCACCGACCGTTCCACAAGTACCAGTAGTATGAAACCCTTGTTTCTTATGATATGGTTGTATGGATCTACCTAACACGATTGTAGCCTCATACCCCACAATCAGACCCCCCCTGATCAAATCGTTCTCACTAACACGGTTTCCTTCTAATAGTGGCAAAAGGGCCGAAATGATCGGCGCCCCGGGGGGGTGAACAGCCGCATAACGGTGACCATCATCAAGCTCAGCAACGTGAGCGTTGAAACCGTTAACAAAAACAGCATTGTACAAAGTTGTCTTACTATTCATTCCAATTACGGTGCAACTCCCCCCCTCGTTCAGAAAGTTGCCTAAATAGCTGTTCATCTCGCTAGATAACATACTAGCGCCTGCAAGTGTTACACCTAGATAGTCCAGAATGCATCGTTGAGCAATCTCAACATACTTATGTTCTAATTCTCGCTTCGAAATGTTATACAAACTGTCAATGAAAAAGTCGGTTATATTTGCCAAGAAAGAGACCCTCCTACTAGAAACTATCAGATTTGATCCCGCTCGAAACCTCGATATCGCTTTTGAATCGTTCTTCGCCAAAAAAATAATAAGGAGGGTCTTTACTAGTATCATGATGTCCAACCATAGGCTGAAGTTGTTGACATAATCAATATCATATTCTATCCTCTCATCCCAACTCAATGCCGTACCACCATTTACCTGGGCTAGCCCCCCCGTCATTCCAGGTCGCATTTCATGTCTCCTTCTCTGGCGATCCGTATACCTCGCTACCTGCCGCTCAAGTGTGGGTCGAGGTCCAACCAAACTCATATCGCCTTTAATGACATTGAGTAATTGAGGCATCTCATCGATTTTGAGCCGCCTAAGAATCCTCCTATGTTAGTCATTCTTTGTTCGTCATTAGCATGATCGACTTTATGCTCTTCGACTCTACGTTCAACCTCGCGATCAACAGTCATGGTCCTAAATTTGATTATCTTGAACACCACACCACTTCTTCCTACGCGTCGTTGCAAAAAAAATATAGGACCGGGCGAGGTTATCTTGATAATGATTGATACAACTACGAAAATCGGAGACATTATCACCAAACCAGCAGCACTAACAAGAATATCGGCTGAGCGTTTTATAGATAGGCTCAATCCTTTTTTTTCAAGTCGTTCATTCAAAGTCACCTTTGTCCTTTCGAATCACCAAAACTCGCTTTAATTCGCCAACTCGCTGATCTCCAGTGCCGCTTCTAAAAACTACTTTTAAACCTCAGATCAATTAAGTATTAGATAAATGCTAGCACTTCCGACCAGTCCTTCTGCTGTTCATATTCTATTTGCTTTGGATCCAGTATCTAACCCCCCCATATGTATAAGTGCTAGGACTTCGCGCCTGAACCCATGACGATGACCCATCACCTGTACGATCCATAACTTGAGCACAAGGTCTAGGCAAAAACTCATGTTGATCTAATAAGAAGACAACTGAAGTTGATGTACCTTTGACGCAAGTTTACTTTCAACTTTTCTAGAAACACCCAAGGTCATGTGCAACTTGTGTCGTAATACCGGGTTCATTGTCAATGCGCCTTCTATACGCTTTTTCATCAGGTCAGCCTTCACACGATTTCTTATAAACTGACACAGCTACAGAATAGCTAGAAGATTTCGCCAAAACAAGCAAGGCGAGCCTCGTCAGGCAATAGCTCCCATTTCTATCCCGCTCATCAGTCCCAGCTCTAGACTTATAAAGAGTGACAATTTCTTAGTTTGGGCGAGGCCTTTGATGTTAGAGATCACAGATCTACCAAGGCTTGGTCCGCACAAGAATCGCAGTAGTAAAAAGTAAAGGGCTGAGAATAACCAATCCTAAAAGTGCCATTACGAAATCTAATGGTTGCTTAAAGTATTTCTTATACATTTCCTCACCCCCCCACAAACCTCTAATTACCCCCCTACAACTTGCGCCAAGTCCTCATCTGACATCTTCGTATCACTAGGTAAACAAACCCCCCCACGATTGAAGATATCCTCTGCAATGCTCCCTTGTTCTTGAAGAGTGATGAAATCGAATTCTTCGTAGTAAGGTTGCAAATGCATAGGCTTCCAGATAGGCCTTGACTCAATGTTATCTGCTTCTAAAGCTTCAATAATGTCTAAAGGCTTTACCTTTCCATTTAAGAGAATGCAACTTAGCCAGTAGTTAGGCTCATCATAATCCTGAATAGGCATCATCTCTAAACCGTCTAGATCACTTAAGTGTTCTTGGTAGTAGTTAAAGATGTACTTCTTCTTAGCTACCCGTTCTTCTAAAACCTTCAGTTGTCCTCGTCCAATTCCCGCAACTATATTACTCATTCTATAATTGTAACCAAGTTCTTTATGCTGATAATGCCTAGCTGGTTCCCTTGCTTGAGTAGCCCAGAACCTAGCTTTTTTTGATCTTTTCTTCATCATCAGAAACCAACATACCCCCCCACCAGAGGTGGTAATGATCTTATTTCCATTAAAGGAGAAGATCCCTAACTCCCCAAAGGTGCCTGTTGGTTTCCCCTTATAAAAACCACCTAAGCTTTCTGCAGCATCTTCAATGAGGGGGGGAACATCATACTCTTGGCAAATCTCTAAAATAGGATCTAAATCAGCCGACAGACCATAAAGATGAACCACAATTACAGCCTTCGGCTTTTTTTCCTAAATCTATGTACTTTTCAAAAGCTTTCTTCAATGCATCTGGGCAGAGATTCCAAGTATGGTTACTGTCAATAAAGACAGGATCAGCACCTTGATACCGAATAGGATTAGCCGAAGCAGAAAAGGTCAGGGATTGGCAAAAGACTAAATCACCAGAACCAACTCCTAAGCATTTCAGAGCAAGATGAATTGCTGCTGTTCCAGAAGACAGAGCAGCAGCACCTTTAATTCCTACCTTTTTCGCCAACTCTTCCTCAAACCCATTTACATTAGCTCCCAGTGGAGCAATCCAATTCGTTGCAAAAGCTTCTCCCACATAGGCCTGCTCATAACCTTCAGCACTCATATGTGGTGAAGAAAGATAAATTCGCTCCTTAGACTTACAAGATGCCATCAAGCAGTCCTCCAAAAATAACATTGCATGAATAATTAGATAAATTCCACAAAAAGTGGCAAAATCCTGCAAGAAACCCAGTTACCAAAATAAGGATTGAAAATCGTTTCAAAGCATTGCAGTTGGTCTAGTCAACTACGACACTTAACACCTGTGT
>JMBV01000342.1_pt1 | contig 15704 bp, 21 predicted proteins | sample 616531 | NCBI WGS metagenome assembly JMBV01 (sample SAMN02727904, study PRJNA239997) | anaerobic digester metagenome | biome: anaerobic digester; isolation source: mesophilic anaerobic digester inoculated with municipal waste water sludge... | place: Germany: Bielefeld University, CeBiTec ... | reverse complement strand
TAGTCGCCACATTTACCAAGGCGTTTGCCCTAACTGCAAATCGACTTCAGTCAACTCTGAAGATAAAAATCAAAATTAAACCATACAAGGAGATTAACTATGGAAAACAACGAAACAATCCAACGCATGCCCATGATCGGTGATCCCGCACCCGAATTTAAAGCCAAAACAACCCAGGGCGACATCAACTTCCCATCAGATTACGCCGGACACTGGGTTATTCTCTTCAGCCATCCCGCTGACTTTACCCCCCCTGTTTGTACCAGCGAATTTATCAGCTTTGCCGTTCTCGAAGAAGAATTTGCCAAGCTCAACACCAAACTGGTCGGCCTCTCGGTTGACGGGCTGATGAGTCACATCGCCTGGCTGCGCACCATCAAAGAAAAAAATCGAATTCAACGGTCACAAGAACGTGGAAGTCAAATTCCCCTTAATTGATGACCTCACCATGGAAGTTGCCAAAAATACGGCATGATTATGCCCAACGCTTCTTCCACACAGGCTGTACGCGCCGTCTTTGTGATCGACCCCAAAGGCATCGTTCGCGCCATCATCTACTACCCACTCTCAACCGGACGCAACTTTGATGAACTCATCCGCTTGGTTCAGGCTCTGCAAACCGCCGACGAATTTGGCGTAGCAACCCCCCTGCCGACTGGCGCCCTGGCGATAAGGTCATCGTGCCACCCCCCCCGGCTCTTGTGGTGTCGCCACCCAGCGCATGGCTGAGCAAAAGGATATGGAATGCCAGGACTGGTTCTTCTGTCTTCGCCCGATTGATAAGGAAGAAGTCTTTAGCAAGATTCACAAAAGCTAATCTTGATTAGCTGGTAAAGTTTAGTTTACTTGCCAAAGCATTGAAATAAATTAAAACTGACCGTTCAATCATAGAGCGGTCAGTTTTGTTTTTATGACAATAACCCAGATCTTTAGCCGCCAGAACTGGGCGTTGGCGTGTAAATCGGCTGAGGTGGCGTGCCCATCGGCGTTGGGGGGGTTGGCAAGGGTGTCTTTCCGCTTGGGTCAAAGACATACACATACTCACCCAACTCTGCCCAGTGGAATAACCAGTTGGCATCGCCTGGGAACATATTGATACAGCCATGCGACTGGGGGGGAATGCCCAAAACTGCCGGCCAATACACTGCATGAATTGCCTGCGCGTGATTGTAATAAAGCGCCCAGGGCACATTTTCATAATAGAAGAAATCTGACTTATCCATGGCATACGAGCCCTGCATGGTGTGTAATTCAACCTTATGATAGACCTCATACACACCTGGGTCAGAATAAGCCTGGCCCGCGCCACTGGCAATTACCGTGGCAAAGCGCAATTCACCGTCTTCGTAGACCGCCAAAGTCTGCTGTTCCAGGTCAATCGCAATCCACCTGTCGCGGTCAACACCATCAGGCCGATGGGTATCTACCCGCACCATGCGCGATTTTAGCGATGGTATCCACTCACCCGGTGCTACATGATACCAGGTAAAACCCTCAGCTTCTTCCCAACTGTATATCGAAAACGAGTCGTACTTTTTATAAAAGTTTTCCGTTTGGTTTGAAATAAAACTCGGTTCAGAATAACTGTAAATGTCATCAATCGTAAAGCCAAAATTGTGATTAGGGGGGGTAGCAAAGAATTCCAGTCCCTGCCAGCGTGGCCAGCCCCAAATCGGTGTCGCCTCAACCCATTTCCCTTTTTTTCGTGCGCACAAAGGTACGCCCGCCAGCTTGCACCGATTCAGTCACACTCACATAACGCCCGCCTTCGCCCACAATCGTTCGCACCGGCGTGGCACCTGCCATGGCATCATCCAAACTGGCATAAAGGGCGTATTGCCACCAGTCACCAGCGCCACAGGTTCCGGCAATTCCGAAAGGCTGGCATCCGGCCTTCGCGCGGAAAGCCCCCGCATCGGGTACGGAAAGCCCTGTTCAGCCAGTTCACGTATTGATTGTGACGGTCCTAAGGGCAAGCAGTCCCCCTGGGTCGGTTTGATAATTGCCAGGCAAACACAAAGGCAGCTCATAATGGGCTTGGCCGTCAGCTGCGTCCACTGCCAACGCGCCTGGAACAATGCTTATCAGGGCAAACAACAAGCCTGTCAAAGCGAATTTTAGCATTCGTTTTATCATGTCCCCTATTATACCTTGCCCAAATGAGGTTGCAAAAAGGCTGTGTCAGCCATGCCCACAAGCCACCAGGGACAGGCAAAGAAGGTATAATCAAACCCATGCAAACCATCGTCTGCCTCGACATAGAAACAACCGGGCTAAGCCCCGATAACGACTCCATCATCGAAATCGGCGCCATCAAATTTTCCGGCACCCGCGTTATCGCCGAATACGAAACCTTAATCAACCCCCCCAGCCGCCCGATTAATCAATACATCAGCAATCTCACCGGCATTTCCAACGCCATGGTCATGAACGCGCCCATGCTCTCAGACAAATTGCGCGAATTTGTCGACTTCGTCGGTGATGCGCCCATTCTTGGTCAAAACGTGGGCTTTGATCTCAGTTTCTTCCACAAAGTCGGCGCGCTAAAACAAAACCCCCCCGCCATCGACACCTACGAACTGGCCTCCGTTCTGCTTCCCACTGCGCCCCCCCGCTACGCCCTAAGCGCCCTGGCAAGTCACCTGGGCATCGTGCAACAAAACGTTCACCGCGCACTTGCGGATGCCCGCGCCACGATGGACGTCTATCACAAACTGATGGACATTCTCCACACCCTGCCCGATGAACTCATCGTTGAAATTGTCAGTCAATCCGAAAAACTGGGCTGGGCGGGCGAGCTGCCCTTCAAAGCCGTGCTCAAAGAACGCATGGAAGACCGCCCTTACGAGATTTACAAAGCCCAAAAAGCAACTGATAAACTTTTCAGTTTCGCAAAAGCCACACCCGCCATCCCCTTGGAACCGGTTCAATTCCTCAAACCGCTTGATGTTGAAGAACTCGCCAGCACCCTGGAACCCGGAGGCGCGTTTTCGCGTCATAATCCCGACTTTGAACACCGCTCGCAACAAGTGCAAGTGCTCAAATCGGTTGCCGAAGCGCTTAACAAAGGCAATCATCTCATGGTCGAAGCCGGCACGGGCACAGGCAAATCGTTGGCATATCTCATTCCCGCCGCGCAGTGGGCCTTACAAAACGGCGAAAGGGTCGTTGTTTCCACCAACACCATCGCCCTGCAAGACCAGCTCATCAACAAAGACCTGCCCGACCTCATTGAAGCCCTGGATTCAGACCTGCGCACCGCTGTTCTCAAAGGACGCTCAAATTACCTCTGCCCGCGCAAACTCAACGCATTGCGCAAACGTGGCCCCCCCGAAAACGCCGACGAACTGCGCATCTTGGCCAAAATCTTAGTCTGGCTCCATCAGGGAGGCAGTGGCGACCGCGCTGAAATCAACCTAAACGGACCCATCGAACGCATGATTTGGGCGCGTCTCTCCGCGGAAGACGAAAACTGTCGCATCGAAACCTGTCTCAGGCAAATGGGCGGGCGTTGTCCATTCTACAAAGCGCGCATGGAGGCCGAAAGCGCGCATATTCTCGTCGTCAACCACGCCCTGTTGCTTGCCGATGCCGCCACCGAAAACCGCGTTTTGCCCGCCTATAATTACCTCATCATTGACGAAGCCCACCACATCGAAGCCGCCACCACCGACGCCATGGCTTTCCGTCTTTACGCGCACGACATCAAACGTCTCGTCCGCGAACTGGGCAGTCACGAACACGGCCTGCTGGGTCGTGCCTGGGCGCTTGCTCAGGACGGGCTTAGACCCTCCGACCTCGCTCAGTTGAGTGTCACCATCGGAAAATCACCGATATTGCTGTGCGCTTCGACACCTACATGAGTCAATACTTCAAAGCGCTGGATTACGTGCTTGAAGAACTGCGCGACGGTCGCCCGCTGGGCACCTACCCCCCCAACAAGTACGCATTTTGCCCTCCCTGCGCGCCCTGCCGATGTGGTTCGAAGTTGAAGTCGCCTGGGATGACGCCCACACCGCGCTCAACAGTCTCACCTCACATCTCAAAGTCATCCGCGAAATCCTCCACAGCATCAATAGCAACGATGATGAAGATGCCGAAGACCTCATGGGCGCTTTGGGCACGATGAGCCAAACCATCGCTGAAATCGGCGAAAGGCTCGAACAACTCACCATGACCCCCGACGACAATCAAATCTACTGGGTTGAACTCGACCCCTTACAAGGGCGCTTAACCCTGCAAAGCGCGCCTTTGCATATCGGCACCCTTATGGAAAAACATCTCTGGCACGAAAAGCCAGCGTCATTCTCACTTCCGCCACCCTGACCACCCACGGTGAATTTGACTACCTCAAACGTCGCCTCAACGCCCAGGACGCCGACGAAATGACCATCGACTCGCCTTTCGATTACGAAGACGCCGTCATGATTTACTTACCCACCGACATCCCCCCCGAACCCAACGACAGTTACGGGCATCAAAAAAATCACCGAAGATACCATCATCCGCCTGGCGCGCGTCACCGGTGGGCGTATGCTGGTGCTTTTCACCTCTTACGCGCAACTCCGCAAGACCTCCCAGGCCATCAGCCCCCCCGCCCTGGCTAAACTGGATATTTCCGTTTTTGAACAAGGCGAAGGCGCTTCGGCATCAGCCCTGTTGGAATCTTTCAAGGAAAGCGACCGCGCCGTCCTGCTGGGCACCCGCGCCTTTTGGGAAGGGGGGGTCGACGTCCCTGGCGAAGCGCTCTCCGCGCTGGTCATCGTCAAGCTGCCTTTTGACGTGCCCTCTGACCCCATCATCGCCGCGCGCGCGGAAAGTTTTGAAAATCCCTTTGCCGAGTACAACCTGCCCGAAGCCATTTTACGTTTCAGGCAAGGCTTTGGCCGGCTTATCCGCACCCAAAGCGATCGCGGCGTGGTGGTCATGCTGGATAAACGTCTGGTCAGCAAACAATACGGGCGTTTGTTTATGGAATCCCTGCCCAACTGCCACATCCAGTGCTCGTCCATCGCCAACCTCCCCGAACACGCCAGCAAATGGCTGGGTAACTAAGCTGACTTGCTGGTTGGTAAGGGGGGGAAAGAACATGGTTAAGACCCATGTTGAATGTTTATTTACTAATAGGTTCGCCTTTAATTTTATCTAAAAATAATTGAACCGATATATCAGTCCTTCTAGGTCCTTGAATGTTTCCTTCCATACCGGAATCTTGCAAAGCAGACAAAGTAATCTGCGCCTTTGAAAACCTTTCCAATAATTCAAGTTCCATATAGTTTCCATAATTTAAATAATTCGTTCCATCAATTACAAACTCATGGTCATCTATTTCAACTGCAGTGAGATTCACCTTATTAACCCGACATTTGAACATGATTGCACTATAAGGTTTTCCTACATACACATATACAATATCACCTGGGGGATATTGCTTTCAAAGATTGCTTCCAATTAATTTTATGGAATTTGTCAAAGGCACCCAAAACATCATAGTATTTAGGGTTACAAGGAATAATCCAGCTTTCCATTTGTTCACACCTTTCTCTGTTTATATGTTGCTTTATATTCACACTTCTTTTAATTTCAAATAACACAAGGCCTTGACGACCTATGCTACTTTCTAACATTCACATAAATTATACCAGCGCGATGATGTAGTAATTTCCTAATATTAGGTATAGCTCACAGAATCCCAAAAGGTTTAGCGCGAAAACAAAACCCACCATTGTGTTTTCTCACAATCCAAACTCAACATGTTCTTGAAATCCATTGCAAAGCATTTGACAAATTTTCCCGATGCAAGTAGACTTCTCACGCTTATTACACAGCGATTACTTGTTTGTCAGAAAGGAAATAATGAGAATGGCATACACATTTACAAATTCAAAAGGAACAAAATACTACCTGCACGCCAAGAAGGTGCAACGCGCTTCGGGTAAAGAAACTGAACTGTTTTACTTCGCCCGCGATATCCGCGAAGGACAGGAAGTCAAAGAAGTCCCCCCCGCTGGCAAGAAAGTTGTTGAACTTGCTTCCGGTCTTCCCGTTTTGAAGAAAATCTAAATTGTTCCGCAATTTCGTAATCTTTGGATTGCAAAATTAAGGCTGGCGTTGATGTCAGCCTTTTTTTGTTATTTTGTGTTTTTTTTAGGCTATCCCAGAACAATTTCACAAAAAAAATCACCCCCCCGTTCCCACGTGGTCTCCTGACCACGCGTACCATTAAACCCTGCAAAATCCTGATTTCCCCCCCTGGTACAGTTCATGCACCTTTAAGCATGATAGTTCTATTTCAGGAGTTAGACGATGAAACAAAGCTTAAAACTGATTCTTATCGCGCTCGTTGGCTTGTTCCTTTTTAGCGCGTGCACGCGGAGTGCCTCGAAACCACCCGCTTATGACCCCCCCACTTTCGGTGACGACACCCCCCCGCCTTTCGGCTCGGTGGACGACCAAATCCGCTACGCCACCTCAACCGCGGCAGCCATTATCGCCAAATACAATCTGCCAACCGAAATCATCCACAACCCACAAGGCACGCCCATTGTGGTCACTTCCACGCCAGTTCCCACCGCCACACCCACAGCCACCCCCCCAACGGTGACGCCTATCGTAACCGTTGTGCCTACCAGCTGGGAAATTCAAAAAGGCGAAACGCTGGAATGCCTCGCGCGCCGTTTTGACGTTAGTCTGGAAGACCTCAAAGCCGCCAACCCAGGGCTTGATGCCTGGAACCTGAAAATCGGACAGAAAATTGACATCCCGCAAAACAGCAAATGGCCCGGCGAACGCAGCACCGGACTTTGGCCCCCCCGCCCGGATATTTGGACAGTTGGTCCCGATGAAACGGTTTACCTGGTTGCCTGTGCCTATGGCGACGTTTGGCCGGAAGAAATCATTCAGCTCAACAACATTCAAGACCCGAACGACTTGAGTGGCTATACCGAACTGCAAATCCCCTAGGACGTTGACCTTATGGAAATCCTGGGAAGAGAAAAAGTCTACCATGGGGGGGCCTGATTGACGTTGAAAAAAATTCACGTCCGCCTGGCTGATGGCAAAGAACGCCATTATGAGATGGTCAACCATGCCGACGCTGTTACCGTGCTCCCCATTGATGAAAATGGCATGATTTACTTCGTGGAACAATACAGAGTAGGCAACGGTGGGCGTAAAATGCTGGAGTTGCCAGCGGGTGTGATTGATCCTGATGAAGAGCCCACCACCGCCGCCCATCGCGAACTAAGAGAAGAAACCGGTTTCGCCTGCAAAACACTGACAAACTCACCGAGTTTTACATGATTGTCGGCTATGGCGATGAGTTCATGCATGGTTACCTTGCCCAGGCCCTCTATGCTGACGCGCTTGAACAGGACGACGATGAAAACATCATCGTAAAACCCATGCATATCAGCGAAGTTTACAGGAAGCTTTTCAATAACGGTTTTGACGATGGCAAGACCATCCTCGTTCTGAGTTTAGCCATTCCGCATCTCATCAAGCGTTTCCCTGAGCTTCATCAGGTCCTGAAAAGCTGAACACAATAACAACTTTTAGAACTCAAAATCCCAGAAAGCCTTTCTGGGATTTTTTTTATTGTCAGGTCAGGCACAGATACTCAAAAATAAGAACAAATCCAACCAAATCATAGTGTTAACAGACAGTGAAAAAAAGTCGTTACAGTTCCCCACAGAAAGTACATTCTGCGATACAATAAGGTGAACACCATCCAGCAATGGAAGGTGATTTAATGTGTATATTTCAAACGGTATTTACCGATAAAAAAAAGGAGTTAAGACAATATGAAACGAGACATGGTCATGACCGACGCCAATGAGGCAACCGCCCACGTCGCTTATCGCTTGAGCGAAGTGATTGCGATTTACCCAATCACCCCCAGCTCAAACATGGGTGAATTTGCGGACCAATGGGCAGCAGAACGCGTGCCCAACCTTTGGGGGGGCACAATCCCATCGGTCATCGAAATGCAGTCCGAAGGTGGCGCGGCTGGCGCGGTGCATGGCGCATTGCAAGCCGGCGCACTCACCACAACCTTTACCGCCTCCCAAGGCCTTTTACTGATGATTCCAAATATGTACAAGATTGCCGGCGAACTGACACCCGCGGTGTTCCATGTTTCCGCGCGCTCAATCGCCGCCCAGGCACTTTCCATTTTGGTGACCATCAGGACGTTATGGCAGTGCGCCAAACCGGATGGGGCTTGATTGCCAGCAACTCACCCCCCCAGGAAGCCCAGGATACCGCCGCCATCGCTACCGCCGCAACCTTGCGCGCCCGTGTGCCTTTTGTGCACTTCTTTGATGGCTTCCGCACATCGCACGAAATCAACAACGTCAATCGCATCAGCGACGATGAACTCCGAGAGCTCATCAACGAAGATATGATTGCCGAACACCGTGCCCGCGCGCTAAGGCCAGAAAAACCCTTCATTCGTGGTACCGCCCAAAACCCTGACGTTTACTTCCAGGGTCGCGAAACCGTCAACCGCTATTACGACGAAGCCGTGCGCATCGTTCAGGAAGAAATGGACCGCTTCGCGGACATCACCGGTCGCCAATACCACGTTATGGAATACTACGGTTCCGAAAAAGCTGACCGTGTCGTGGTTATTATGGGCTCTGGCGCTGAAACCGCCGCTGAAGTTGCCAACTATCTCAACACCCACAACGAAACCGTTGGTGTGGTTGTTGTACGCTTGTATCGACCTTTCCCTGTGGATCAGTTCATCGACTTACTGCCTGCCACAGTCAAGAAAATTGCTGTGCTTGACCGCACCAAAGAACCCGGCGCCATCGGCGAGCCGCTTTATCAAGACGTGGTCAACGCGCTTAACGTGGCTGTTGACGAAGGTCGCCTGGCTTGTGGCACCATGCCCAAAGTCATCGGTGGACGCTACGGTCTCTCATCAAAAGACTTTACACCCGCGATGGTTAAGGGCGTCTTTGATGAACTCGCCAAAGACGAACCCAAAGCCCGCTTCACCGTGGGTATTATCGACGATGTCACCAACCTAAGCATCGATTACGATCCCAGCTTTGAAGTTTTGAGTGACAAAGTTATCCAGGCCATGTTCTTCGGACTTGGTTCCGATGGTACCGTTGGTGCCAACAAAAACTCAATCAAAATCATCGGTGATCAAACCGAAAACTTCGCCCAGGGTTACTTCGAATACGACTCCAAGAAATCCGGTGGTGTCACCGTTTCGCACTTGCGCTTCGGCCCAGAACCCATCAAAGCGCCATACTTCATTTCCGAAGGTCAGGCCAGCTTTGTGGCGTGCCATCAGCTTAGCTTTGTTGACCGCTATGACATGATTAAATACTCACGCCCTGGTTCAGTCTTCTTGCTCAACACCATCTACAGTCCCGAAGAAGTCTGGGATACCCTGCCCCGCGATATGCAAAAAGACATGATTGACAAGAACATTCGCTTCTATGTCATCGACGCCTACAAAGTCGCTGAAGCGACAGGTATGGGTAGCCGTATCAATACCATCATGCAGACCTGTTTCTTCGCCATTTCCGGCGTTTTGCCCCGCGACGAAGCCATCGCCCACATCAAGACCGCCATTGAAGAAACTTACGGCGAAAAGGGCGAATCCGTTGTTAAACGCAACTTTGCAGCTGTTGATGGTTCACTGGCAAACCTCCACAAGGTAGACTATCCCAGAAATCACCAGCGACATCGTCCGCCGCCCGGCAGTGCCCGAAGAAGCTCCCGTCTTTGTCAAGGAAGTTCTTTCCATGATGATTGACCGCAAGGGCGACGAAATCCCCCCCGTCAGCATGATGCCCGAAGATGGCACTTACCCCCCCTCAGCCACAACCCAGTGGGAAAAACGCGATATCGCACTTGAAATTCCCATTTGGAACCCCCCCGACCTGTGTATCCAGTGTGGCAAATGCTCCATGGTTTGTCCCCCCCATGCCGCAATCCGCACCAATGTCTACAAAGAAGAACACCTAGCGGATGCCCCCCCGAAACCTTCAAGAGCAAACCTTCCAACTTCCGCGAATGGCGCGATGCTACGCCTGGACCGTTCAGGTTTCCCCACAGGACTGCGTTGGTTGTGGTCTCTGTGTCGAAAACTGCCCCGGACGCGACCGCCAGAACCCAGAAAACAAAGCTATTTTGATGGGCGATAAAATGCCTGTCCGCGAACAGGAAATTGAAAACTGGAAGTTCTTCCTCGACCTGCCTCTCATCCCCCCCCGCGATGAAATCAAAACAAATACTGTCAAGAACAGCCAACTGCTTGAACCCCCCCTGTTTGAGTTCTCCGGCGCCTGTGGCGGTTGTGGCGAAACACCTTATCTCAAACTTGCCACACAACTCTTTGGCGACCGCATGATTGTTGCCAACGCAACCGGTTGCTCCTCCATTTACGGTGCCAACCAACCCACCACACCCTGGGCACAAAATGTGAATGGCTTAGGCCCCCGCCTGGTCAAACTCCCTGTTCGAAGACAACGCCGAATTTGGTTTGGGTATGCGCCTGACGGTGAATAAATTCAAACAATTCGCTTCTGAAATCCTTGAACGCAACAGCGAAAAGATCGGCCCTGAACTCGTCAAAGCCCTACTCGAAGCTGACCAAAGTGACGAAGCTGGCATCATCGCCCAACGCAAACGTGTCAAAGAATTAAAAGCCAAACTCCAGGGCGAAACCGAAGGCGAATTGCGCACCCTGCATACCCTGGCAGACTATTTGGTCAAGAAGAGTGTTTGGATCATCGGTGGCGACGGCTGGGCTTACGACATCGGCTACGGTGGTCTCGACCATGTTCTGGCCAGCGGACACAACGTGAACGTGCTGGTCATGGACACCGAAGTTTACTCTAACACCGGTGGCCAAAGCTCCAAGGCGACCCCCTTGGCTGCCGTTGCCAAATTTGCCGCTGACGGTAAAGCCATGCCCAAGAAAGACCTCGGCATGATTGCCATGACCTACGGTAATATCTACGTGGCCAAGGTTGCCATGGGTGCTTCAGACGCCCAGGTTTTGAAAGCCTTCAGCGAAGCTGACTCCTATGACGGTCCCAGCTTGATCATCGCCTACGCGCACTGTATCAACCACGGCATCGACATGAAGAAGGGTCTCATCCAACAGAAACTGGCTGTACAATCTGGCGTTTGGAACCTCTTCCGCTATGACCCACGCCTCACTGCCCAAGGCATCAACCCCCCCTTGCAACTCGACTCGAAAGAGCCAACCATTCCAGTGTCTGAATATGCCTACAACGAAACCCGTTACCGCATGTTGGTCAACCAGGACGAAGAACGCGCTGAAATGCTGATGCAAATGGCACAAAAAGACGCGGAACGCCGCTGGTTTATGTACTCACAAATGGCTGCCATGGACTATTCAGCCATGAAAAAAAAGATTAAGCGCTGATTAATTTCAGGCTATAAGGTAAAATAACGGTGGCGCATTAAGACGCCACCGTTTTCTTTTAATTTTATCCCCCCCGCATGGTATTCTTCTTTCAGGGGGGGTCACCAGGAATTTATGAGTGAAATTGAGTAAGCTATGTCAGTTGTTGATCAAATTAAAGCCCGCTTAGATATTGTTGACACCGTTAGCCAAACCGTCAAACTGCGCCGGACCGGTAAAAACTATATCGGTTTTTGTCCCTTCCACCAAAACACGCGCACGCCGGCCTTCGTCGTCTTCCCGGAAACGCAAACCTGGCGTTGTTTTGGCCAATGCAATGAAGGTGGCGACATCTTTAGCTATGTGATGAAACGTGAAGGCCTCGACTTCAACGAGACCTTGAAAAAAAACTCGCTGAACAAGCCGGTGTTGAACTAAGCCCCATTACAGAACACAGCCAGGCCCAAAAGACAGCTATGCCCGTCTTCAGCAGATTTTGGACGAAGCTTTGCGCTTCTATCGCCAACAGATGCTGGAAACTGAAGCTGGTAAAAAAAGCACTCAATTACGTCAAAGCGCGGGGGGGTCTTTCTGATGAAACCATCAAAATTTGGGGGGGCTTGGGTTACGCGCCTGGGGGGGGTTGGGATACACTCCTTAAGCATTTTGCCAAAACCGAATTTCAGGTCAGCGAACTTGAAGATGCGGGTTTGCTGACTTTGCGCGACGATGGCAGCAGTTACGACGCTTCCGCGACCGCCTGATGTTCCCCCATCCGCAATAATCTGGGTAAAATGACCGGCTTTGGCGCGCGCGCTTTGAACCCGGACGACGTGCCCAAATATCTCAACTCGCCCAAAACCGAACTTTTTGACAAAGGCCATTTGCTTTACGGTATGGACCTTGCGCGTCGTGAAATGCGCCAGTTAAACCAGGCCGTTATCGTTGAAGGCTATATGGACGTGATCGCGCTTCACCAGGCCGGCTATAAAAACGTGGTCGCCTCGATGGGTACCGCGCTTACCGAAGAGCAGTTTGGACTCTTAAAACGCACAACGCGCAACATCGTTCTGGCTCTCGACGCTGACCAGGCCGGCCAAAACGCCACCCTGCGCGGTCTTGAAACCGCCCGTCGCACGATGGGTGAAGAACTCGATATGACTTTCGACTCGCGGGGTTTGTTGCGCTTTGAACGTCATCTCAAAGCCGATATCCGCGTAACCACCCTGCCCAAAGGACTTGACCCCCCCGACGAAATCGTGAACGAAGATCCCGAACAATGGCGCGCCATCGTTGCCAACGCCAAACCGATTGTCGTGCACGTGATGCAAACCCTGGCACAAAACCAGGATCTGGATGACGCCAAAGTCAAACGCGAAATTGCCGCTCAGGTTATGCCCCTCATTGAAGACATCGCCGACGCGGTAGAACGCGAAGGCTATCGCCAGCAACTGGCCAACTTCCTGCGCATTGACGAAAGAGCCCTGCGCACCAGCCCCGACCCCCCCGGTGGAAGCCAAACGCGAAGACGCCGTCATGCCGAGCCTGAAACTGAACAAACCTTGCCCAGCCCTGCCCTGGCAAATCTCAGCAAACGCAATCGCCTGCTTGAAACACACATTCTTAGTTTTCTCATCAGAGCGCCCGAAACGGTTTACAAACTAAACCGCCAGCTAGGCATACTCAACTTGTCCCTGCTATCCCAGGATGACTTTCAGGAATCAGACTGCAAACTGGCATTTGGCATTGTGCAAGCCAGTCTTGAACAAGACGCCGAACCCGCCATAGACTACCTTGAGCAACACTTGCCTGATATCTTTGATCCCATAGAACCACAAAGTCCAGATCTGGTTATCCTGGAGCCCAGCAAAGAAAAACAGCTTCTCGACCAGCTGAAAAGCGTTTTGAGACTTCGCAAAAACATCATTGAAGACCGCCAGCAAGAAATGCAGTTCATCCAGTCCGACCCGGAGATGCAAGAGCTTTCCAAAGAAGAAGCCAGCAGCCTTTATATTGAACTGCTCAATAAACGGCGTACCATTGACCACGCGCTGGCATCACCATTCCTGCCTGAAGATAAAATAAACAAAGCCAAAAATTAGTGCCTAACCCACAGAAAGACAATAATGACCGATAAAAACGACCTTGAAGATAATGCCCGCATAGAAGAAACCCAGGAACTTTTGGAAAACATCGATGACCCTGTAAAACTCTATTTGCGAGAGATAACCAGCACCCCCTTGCTAAGTAACGAAGAAGAATTTCGCCTGGCGCTTGCCGTACAAGCTGATGAACTGGCAAAAAAACTGTTCAAACGAACTGACCGGCATGAATCTGCAAACCATTCTGGCTGATATCCAACACAGCTGGGAAAGCGTCATCAACGACGCCCATCGCCTAAAACACAATCCACCTGATGTCATGGCAATTCTAAAAGAAGTCCGCGCCTTTCAGGATGAGCTCCTGCCCGGTGAACCTTCCTACACACGCGCCTTTTTGGACCTTCCCCCCCGCTGGGGGGGAAATGACCGCGTTTGGGAAGTCTTTGCCACCAACATCTTACGATTTTTTTCAAGCCGTTTTCTTGCTAGGGTCTTCAAACCTGGATTTACTTATTCAACATCTTCAAAAGCATGATGAAACCATTCTTGACGCGCTAGGCAAAATTGACTTCAACGGTGATCTCATCGAAACCCGTGCGAGAGTCAGTGAAAGAGCCAAACAAGCCAGCGACATTTTGGTGGAATACAATTTGCGGCTTGTGGTAAGCATTGCCAAGCACTACTCCAACCCTGGTGTTTCCCTTTTGGATCTCATTCAGGAAGGCAATATAGGTCTCATGCGCGCGATATCCAAGTTTGACCCCGCCAAAGGCTATCGCTTTAGCACCTATGCTGCCTGGTGGATTCGCCAGTCCGTCTCGCGTTACATCGCCGAACATGCCCGCACCATTCGCCTGCCCATTCACGTCGCCGAAGCCATCGGACGCCTGAACAAAATCCAGCGTGATTTGGTACAGCGTTTTGGCCGTGAACCCAGTTTTGCCGAAGTCGCCGCGCATTCCACCTACCTAAATGATGAAGACCAGGCAGCCATTGAAGCCATCGGCTTTGACCGCGAAAAAGCCCCCGCCAGATTTGATTTACCGCTGGGACGAAGCCACACGTAAAGTTGAAGATATGCTCAAAAAGCGCGAAACGCCCCTTTCGCTTGAAAGCCCCATCGGTGACGCTGAAGACAGCATCCTGGCCGACTTTATTCCAGATTATGAAAGCGATCAGCCCCTGGAAGGCGCCATGCGCGCGAGTTTGAGAGATACCATCGCCCGCTCGCTGGCAACTCTCAACGAACGCGAGCAAGAAGTGCTCAAATTGCGCTTTGGCCTGGTAGATGGCATCAATCATTCACTTGACGAAATTGCCTTGAAATTTGAGCTTACCAGCGAACGTATTCGCCAAATCGAAGCCTCCGCTCTACGCAAACTACGCACCACAAGCTCAAGCAATAAACTGCGTGATTTTGTTGAAGATTAAAGAATATCTAAAAGATAACCGTGGCTAATCAAGACAATCTCAAATTTTTTGAAGATGCAAACGCCTTTTTAGAGCACACCCTACCCGTTTTCAAAGCTGATGAAACCCGACATCGTCTCATGTTAGGCATAGCCATCGCCCTGCAAAAACGACCCGGTGCCTTTGGTGAAAAGACGCCTCTCATGACCCTTCGGCTAGAAGACTCAAGCGAGCACGCATCTCCCACTCGCGCCGGTCTCCTGACCGAGCGCGCCCAGGCTGATTTTATTGCCATCATGACCCCCCCACCTTACCCCCCCATACTGGTTTGGTTTAAAGAAACGCTATCAGCTGTAGACCTGAAAGAAATAGCACTGGCTATCAAAGAAAAGGGATGGAACTTGCCCGGGGGGGTGAATGGCATTGCGACGTGCAGTAGCCGCTTTGCTTCCATTTGGGCAGAACTCAATCAAATCAACGCGCAGTCAGTAATGCATTCAATGTCCTACGAACTGACCATGGTCATGTTTCCAGAGTCAATGCCAGCGGGTTCCTTTCAATTTGCTCAGGAAGGACACGCGGAAATCTTGCTTAAATATATGAATGATATGCAGGATGACCTTAACGCTACCGTACGAGTGGAATACACCCTTGAGCATATTCATAACTTTATTGCTGGTAAACGAATCGGAATCTGGCTTGTGGACGATCAGCCAGTAAGTATGGCCATGTCGAACCGTCCCCCCCAACTAAGAAGCATCGGTATCAGCGCGGTATACACACCAAACGAATACCGT
>JMBV01000341.1_pt1 | contig 15714 bp, 19 predicted proteins | sample 616531 | NCBI WGS metagenome assembly JMBV01 (sample SAMN02727904, study PRJNA239997) | anaerobic digester metagenome | biome: anaerobic digester; isolation source: mesophilic anaerobic digester inoculated with municipal waste water sludge... | place: Germany: Bielefeld University, CeBiTec ... | reverse complement strand
ATCTATAATCACTAATATATTCATTTGGTTTTAAATGTTTTGTTAAAAATATACTATGTTCATCAACTCATTGATCTTTTCATTTATTTTTCATTAACAATATGATATAATTATTAATGCAATTAGTTAGCTTTTAGATTCTTTTTACTATTTAAACTAAATAATAAATAACTTATTTTTAGAACATCTAAAAGGGTATCAGGCGCAGCCCTCCCCTTTCATCAAACAAGTACCAAAAAGTATAAAGAAATGGAAATTTTGTAAAAAGGCTTTTTGAATTTTAAAGGGTAACAGGGCGAAGCCCTCCCCTTTCTTCAGAACAAGTACCAAAAAGTATAAATAAATGGAAATTTTGTAAAAAGGCTTTTTGAATTTAAAAGGGTACCAGGGAGAAGCCCTTCCTTTAGTACAAGTACCAAAAAGTATAAATAAATGAAAATTTTGTAAAAAAAAGCTTTTTGAATTTAAAAGGGTACCAGGGCGAAGCCCTTCCCTTTCTTCAGAACAAGTACCAAAAGTATAAATAAATGAAGATTATAAGTAACAATTTGGAGTTTTAAAGTAAGCAAAATACTTAGGCAAGGAGGGAAAATTATGAAAAAGCAAGCTTTTTTTTATTGTTTTGGGATTAGCTGTTTTATTGTTGTTTGGTTGCGCAGGTGGTGGAGGCCCATTAGGTGGAGTTTCTACAAAACCAGTAGATACATGGTTTGTAGAAGTGCTTGAACACTATATGACTTCTAGTGGAAAACCTCAGTATAACCAAAGCTACAATGAATATATTAAAATTGAAGTAGTTGATAATGCATATCATGCAAAGGCCGTGGGCGAAGATGGAGTTGAATTATCAGGAATCGACGTCACTTTTGATTTTTCAAATGACAAAGTTAATTCGTTGAAAATACAGAAAGACGGCGAATACGATTACAATCTAACAGGAGAATTCTATGATGGTTCTTCAAAAGATCTAGACGTCATGTTTGGTACATATTCTGAGAGCATAGAATCTGAAGAAGGTCACTGGTTTGCTTTTAGAAAGGATTCTTCCACTCTTACTGGTGTTTCAACTAGTGAAGGTGCAGGAGATAATTTGAAACAATTAGAAACAATTATTGAAGGATTAATCAAAGAAACAACTGGAGAAGAAGTAGAAATAGATCTTTCTGAATTAATGAAATAAAAAAAAGCATAGACAAATAGGCTGGGATTTCCCCCAGCCTTTGGCATTACAAAAATAGGAAGGGAGAGGATATAATGAAAAAAAGTTATCGCTTATAATTATTTCATTGTTGCTACTTACGTCGTTTATATTTGCCGACAAATTCATTTTAGTTTCAGATAGTTCTTTTAAAGTATATAGACTAGAAGCTTATGATAGTTTTGAACTTACTGGAGACGCATTAACTTTGAAAAAAAAGCAGACACGTTATGGTCGGGTTCTGATGTTTCTGTAAAGATTAATCTTGTAACTGAGTTGGAGCTTCAGAAATATCAACAGCTCGAACAAATGTTAAAAGAAGGCAGAACAATTCCTGCTCCAACAAAACCAGGAGAAAGATCAACCGGTAAAATCATAACTGTTGAATGGTTAAAAGAAGATAAAAAAAGAAAAGTTAACAGAAGAGATGAAGAAGTTCCTTGTTGATGCAAACCAAACAATGTTTGACCTTACAAAATGGTTAAATGATTGGGCAAATTGGATTCCAGTAAAATAGAATAATTTTAGTTATTAAATTACAAAGCGGTAGAGGATCTCTACCGCTTTTTGAATTATTATTCTATAGGTTTTAATCTTGCTGTAAAATGCCTTAAAATCTTAGGTTCATAAACAAATTCTAGTCCTTTTAGTGTATTGGCTATCTTGTTTACCTCAATTAAAGATTCTGCAACGTAGTCCATATGGTTATTTGTATAAACTCTGCGAGGAATAGTTAGCCTTAATAGTTCAAGGGGAGATTCTAATTGCTCGCCAGTATCAGGATCTCTTCCCAACATTAAAGATCCTATTTCTACTGCTCTAACTCCCGATTCTAAATAAAGTGCATTAGCAAGTGCCTGAGCAGGAAACTGGTAATATGGAATATGTGGGAGCATTTTCTTAGCATCCACAAAAACAGCGTGTCCTCCAACAGGATATTGTATAGGAATATCAGTGGCTCTTAATTTGTTGCCAAGATATTCAACCTGTCCTATCCTATACTCAAGATAATCTAATTCTATACCTTCTTTTAAGCCTCTTGCCATAGCTTCGATATCTCTTCCAGATAACCCTCCATATGTTGGAAACCCTTCTAAAGGTACTAAATTAGCCCTAGCTTGATTGTACAGTTCTTCATCATCTTTTATTCCTATTAATCCTCCCATGTTTACTATGGCGTCTTTTTTTTGCACTCATTGTAAATCCATCAGCATAACTAAACATCTCTTGAACTATATCTTTGATTGATTTATCTGCATAACCTTTTTCTCGATATTTTATAAAATAAGCGTTTTCTGCATAACGTGCGGCATCTAAAAACACACGAATACCATATTTTTTTGCTAACTGACTTGTTTCTCTAATATTCTGCATCGAAACAGGCTGCCCGCCTGCACTGTTGCAAGTAACAGTTATTACAATAAAGGCTATATTTTCGCTACCTTTTTCTTTAATGAACTTTTCCATCTTTTCAATATCAATGTTTCCTTTAAAGGGATGAAAAGAAGAGGTATCAAGGGCTTCTTGTATTACCAAATCTACTGCTCTTGCGTTAGCTAATTCAACATGTGCTTTTGTTGTATCAAAATGCATATTGCTCAGTACATATTGACCAGGTTTAGATATCAACAAAGGAAATAAAACCTTTTCAGCGCCTCTACCTTGATGAGTTGGGATAAAATATTCATAATTAAAGATTTCTTTACAAGTGTCTATCAAATTATAATAGTTCTTACTACCTGCGTAAGACTCATCTCCCAACATTATACCCGCCCATTGATTGTCACTCATTGCGCCTGTTCCGCTATCGGTTAATAGATCAATGTAACTTCATCGGCTCGTAGGGCAAATACGTTGTAGCCTGCCCTTTTTAGAGCTTCTTCTCGTTCTTGTCTTGAAATTAATTTTATAGGTTCAACCATTTTAATCTTGAATGGTTCGGGTTTAGAGACTTTTCCCATATTTAGTTCCCCCTTTAAATATTTTGAAGAAAGTTACTACACCCTAGGAAAAAAAGAGGAGAAAGCTCAACGTAGTTTATTGTTTTGTTAGCAATTTCTTCTTTGAGAAGATCTTTTATCTCATCTTTTGAGCTAAAATAGATTATTTGCCAGCCAGAATTCGCTATCTTTTTTTAATAAGTTCATTTGTCTGTTTAACCTTTCAAAATCTGATTTTACAAACGGGTCGTCCATAATGAAAAATCCAAATCTATCTTTCAATAAAGTTCTTCCTAAAGCTAAACGAATTGAAAAGTATAATTGATCATATGCCCCTCCTGAAAGTTGATAGGCATCTAGCACTACTTTATCCTTTCTTCTTACCTTAATCTTATTTTCATTACTGTCAAATGTGACTTCATCATAAAGTCCATCTGTTATTTCTTTGAAATACTTTGTTACTAGGCTGTTTTGTCCGAAAAGGCTAGAAATCTTTCCTTTTTCTTCCCTCTCCAGTTCTTCAAATATTGATAAAACTACTAAAGCATTATTTCTGTTGTTTTCATGTGTGTTGACGAAATCAGAAAGCAATTTTTTTAATTGCCTCTAAATCTGTAGAAGTTTCACAAAAAAAGGTGTTCCTCTGGAAGTAAGATTTTATTTACCCTTCCCTCTATATCTTCAAACATTTTTGGATTAGTTTCGTATTATTGTGAACTTCTTCATACTCATTTTATACTTATTCTCATTATTTTTTTAAGTTAGTTAATAGGTCTTCACTAAATTTATCTTCAGGAAAGTTATCTTTGTATATTTCAAGTTTTTTTTATTCTCATTTTCCCAGTAAGGGATAGCTTCTTCCAAACTTTTACCCACATAACCAAAATGACTTTTTAAAATAGTTTCTTGCTTTCCAATATTATTTTTAATCTCATTTTTTTAATTTCAGTTTTCATTGTAAGATTCTAAGGAAGTCTCTTTTGATTTTTCTTTTAGTTTTCGATTTTTTTCTTGTATATTTTTTTATATGTTGTTCAATTTCCGCAATTTCTTTATTTTTAAGATCATTGATCTGTAATTTTATCTTTTCTTTATCTAAAAATGCTCGGTTAAATTCTTTTAATTTTGTTTCATACCAAACTTCATAATTTTAATGTTTTCATATATTTCTCCAAGCGTGTCTGCCATTAGTCCAAGGGTTTGCAATTTTGCTTTAAACTCTTCAAATTTGTTAATTACTTGGTCTTGATCTTTTATAACTTTATATTTTAATCCCCCCCAAAGCTGCTACTGCTATAGACGAAACAACAGTTAATACATAAAACAGAAGAGATTTGTTAAAAACAATTCCCACTACCGAATAGCCAAATAACGATAGAAATAATCATAGATACAGTAAAACTTTGTTTTTCTTTTCTAATTTATTAACATCCCTAGAAGAATTAAATCGGCTCATCTCAGGCTTTATCTCTTCATCAATCTTTTCTTTTTTTTCTTCATAGCTTTTAAACTCTTCAGATAGCTCTTTATATTTTCATCTGCTTTTCAAGCTCTTTGACTTTCACTTCAAGTTCTTTCTCTTTCTTTTGTTTTTGAGAGCTATACATATCAAGCTCTTTTTCTAAATCATTCCAAAGTTTTGCATCATTTTCGTTGTAAACATCTAATTCTTTAATTTCATCCATTAATTTTTTTAAGAATAGTTAGAGCTTCATCGCCTTTTTCATATTTTTCACGTTTTCTTAATGCTTCTAACTTTTTTTTATCTCTTCTTCGATTGTTTCCAGTTGTTCTTTTAATTCTACTTTTTTTTCTTCAAGCTCGTCTAATCCCTTTTCTTTTACTTCCTGTATAAGCTGATCAATCTCTTCTATTAGTTTGTTTGCTTCATTAATCCTTGTTTTTAATTTTTCGTCCTTAACGTCTTGAAATTCAAGAGACTTATCAGTTAATCTTGCTATCTCCTTAATTTTTCACTAATTTTAGCAATTCTTTCGGTTTCTAAACCAGTTAACTTGTCAGTTATACTTTCATAGAACATACTTTCTTTACTCAAGTCGTGTGCAACTGATAAATTACTGTTTCTAACAATAAAGATGTTGTTACATTCTGTGGCTGATAATCCCGATATTTTAGGCAAATCTCCTTTTCAGGTATTTTGTATTCATTACCCTCTTCATCTACTAAAACAACATACCCTTCTGGTACTTCTTGTACTCTTTCTAAGTTTTCAAAGTCTTTTCCGGTTTTATTGAATAACAATTTAACAAGCCCATCAATTGTGAGGGTTTTCCCACATTCGTTTTTTTCCCCCCCAAATTAGGTTAAAATCATTAAGTTTAATCTTATTCAAGTTTTCTAACGGACCATATCGAATTATTGAAAACTCTTTAAGTTTCATTATTTTACAACCTCCATCATTGCTTTAATAGTAAGATCTATAAGTTCGTTTTTCTTTTCTTGTGAGTAGTTTTTTTTCTTGAAGTTTTTTTTAAGAAAGATTTAAAAAGCTCATCTTCAAGGATACGACTTATGTCTCTTACCTCAAAATGCCTTTCGATAACCTTATCGTTTAAAGCATCTTTGAGTTGATTAGCTAACTCTTTTTCAGTAATTCCAATTAGTTTGCTATTTATATATCCAGTAACTTTCAGTATTACCTTAGCTTGAGGATGAACTTTCTGCAGTTCTTTTTTTATATGTTCTATAGGATTCATTTTTTCAAATGGATTTATCTTTATTTGTAATTCAATAAAGTGAGGAGTATCAAGTAAGTATTCAGAAGGAGCATTGCCTATCTCAAAAAGGTTTACCTTTCTCTGGCCCGTTTCTTTTTTTTGGTTATAGAAACCGGTGAACCCGGATAAACAAAGTATTTATTATCTTCAAATTCATATAAATCAAATTTTGAGTGAAAATGACCTGAAAGTATATAGTCAAAGCCCAGGTTTTTAAAGTAAGATAGTTTAGCAGGCATGTATCTTACTTCACCTTCATCTCCAAAATCGCTTGGTGAGTAAAACGTGTCAACCAATTCCCCATGAAATAGTAAGATATTTGTTTTGGCAGTATCTAATTTAGAAGAAATCGATTTTATTTTTCTAAAGAACTCTTCTCCTGATATAGGCTCAAAAGGAAACCCCCCCCAAACGCATACGTCATTATACTCATATGGCTTGTTTAAATCAGTTAATATTACCACGTCTTCACCAAAATACAAATCTTCTGAAAATGATTTGCTATCATGATTACCTGGGATAATAACTGTTATGAATTCGTTGTTTGAAAAAAAGCCCACGAATCTTTGACCTCAATACCTCTGATTTTACATCTTCGTCAAAAAGATCTCCACTTATTACAAAAAGGTCTATATTTTCGCTTTTTCCTATATCTATTATGTGTTCCAAACTTTTCCATCGTTCATCTTCATAATCACATAGATGAACATCAGCAGTGTGAAGAATTTTCATTCCGATAACTCACCCCTTAATAACTAAGATAATAGCCAAAGGCACTTAAAGAGAAAAAAAGGAGGCTACCGCCCAGCAACCTGTTATTAATATGATTTTTATAGGGCAATTACGAATATTATCAATTTAGACATCCATATAAGTTGCCTCTACAAAATTTCAAAGAACGATCATAATTTATCTATTCGATTATATTTTACTATATTTCTTGAGTAGATTCAAAGAAGATTTGAAAAAAACATAAGTCTTTAAAAATATTCTTGTGTAAAATTTTAAAAAAAACTGCTAGACTTTTTTTTAGGAATTTTTTTTGTATAATGTTATACATACGTATAATAAGGGGGAATTTTATGTACTTTTTTTTGAAAAACTTTCAAAGTTGGTAGGAAATGAAATTAACTTTGTAAATAAGGAAATTAGCGTTAAAGGAAAGGTTTTTCGTGTTGAAGAGAATAAAGATTCGTTTTATGTGTATATATCAGATTATGAATGTTCTTTCTTATGCCAAACTCAGGATAAAATAAAAAAAAGGAGAATGGTTTCGCTTCGAAGGTATTTTAGAATATGATTCGGTTATGGCCTCTTATTATATCAACGTATTTCAAGTAAAAAAAAGCTGTTCCAATTGAAACCTGTGATTTAGCGGTAAATAAAAGGGTTGAACTGCATGCTCACTCAAAGATGAGTTCAAAAAGCTCAATTTTGGATATGAAAGAACTTGTAGATACCGCCTTAATTTATGGTCATCGTGCTGTAGCTATTACTGATAACGAAAATGTGCATATAATCCCGGCCTTTTATCAATATGCTAAACAAAAAAAATATAAAACCAATATTTGGTTGCGAATTAAACGTTTTTGATGAGTCAAAAGGTATCATGAAAAATGTGAACGTACTCGTAAAAAAAATCAAAAAGGCCTAAAAAAAATCTATATAAAATAATAACTATATCCCACATGAACGTTGTAAACAAAAAAAGCAGTCATAACCTTAACTGACCTCATAAAACACAGAGATGGTTTGTTATTAGGTTCTTCACTGGATAGTTTTTTACTGTATTATTATCTAAAAGGTTCGTCAGAAGATAAATTATCTGAGTTAATCTCTTTCTATGACTACATAGAACTCTTTCCCTTAGACTGTTATATAGATTCAAATATAGAAACTTCAAAATTAATTGATTACTCCAAAACTATTTACAATCTCTCAAAAAAATTGAATAAGATCGTTGTCATGTCTGGCGATGTTCGCTATCTAAGAAAAGAAGAACAAGGTTATCTAAACGTTATGATACTCGGAACTTCAACCAAAAGTAAACCAAGAAAGCAAACAAATAACGTCAACTATTTCAGAAACACCCAAGAGATGTACGACAAAGCGTATAAGATATTCAAAAAGATAGGAATTGCAAAAGAAATAACAGTAAAAAAACACTAGCAAAATTGCAGAAAGTATAGAAGAAGTAGTTCCATTTGATCTTAAGTTAAAGGTACCTAAATTCGAGTCTGCTGATGAAAATTTACGAAAATATGCTTACGAAAATGCAAGAAAGATATACGGAAAAGAGCTTCACCCCCAAATTATTGAAAGAATGGAAAAAGAACTAAATAATATAATCAACAATGGATATGCAGTAATATTTCTGATATCAACTGAGATGGTTAAAGAATCTCTAAGATTTGGATACCCAATAGGTTCTCGTGGATCAGTTGGGTCTTCTTTGATAGCATTTCTTTTAGGCATAACAGAAGTTAATCCTCTTGCTCCCCCCCATTATTTTTGTAAACATTGTGGATACGTTGAATTCAGTGAAAACCTAAATTTATGTGGCTTTGACCTAGAAAAAAAGTCTTGCCCAAGATGTGGTAAGATTCTATCCTCTGATGGCCATAACATAAGATTTGAAGTGTTTATGGGATACTCAGGCGAAAAGATACCTGATATAGATGTGAACTTTTCTGCAGATATTTTTAACGATATACAACGATATCTAGAAAAAAAAGATTTGGAAGGGATTACTGTTACAAAGCAGGGACTATAAGTACGATTTCAAGATACAATGCAATGAAAATGGTTAATAAGTACTACAAAAACAAAGAAGTTAGAAATGTGAACTATGCTCATTCTGTCTATATATCAGAAAAGATAAAAGGAACTAAGCTAAATACAGGTCAACATCCATCTGCGATGATCATCATTCCAAGAGAATACGATGTTCACGATTTTACTCCTTACCAATACTCTGCCAACTCTCCAGAAATAGGTATTATTACAACACATTATGACTTTAAGGCATTAGAAAATGATTTACTAAAGATCGATGTTTTATCCCATGATGGGCCAACTTTTTTTGAAAATGTTGAAAGATTTAACCGGCTTTGATTATAACGATATACCTATGGATGATGAGCGGGTACTTTCACTTTTTTTCTTCGACAAAGGAGTTGGGAGTAGATCTTTCTGATATAGAAACTGAAATTGGAACTTTGGGTGTGCCTGAAGTTTGGACACCATTTTCTCACAAGATGCTTATTGAAACTAGGCCAAAGACCTTTTACGATCTATGCAGGACAAACTCATTAGCCCATGGAACCAACATATGGTTTAACAATGCTCGTGAAATTGTTTTAAAAAAAATACGGCTGATATTAATCAAATCGTCAGTTGTCGAGATGATATCTTAATCATGCTCGAATATTATGGGTCGATTCTAAATTATCGTTTCGAATAATGGAAAAAGTGAGAAAAGGCAAAGATTTAACTGATGAAGAAATCAGTGCGATTAAAGATTCTAATGCGCCAGAATGGTATCTTGATTCTCTCAGAAAGATACATTATCTCTTTCCAAAGGCTCACGCCGTTGCCTACATGATCATGGCTTATAAAATAGCGTATTATAAGCTATATTATCCTCTGGAGTTTTACAGTGTTTATTTTACCGTTAGAGCAAAATGTTTCGATATAGGTATTGTAATGAGCGAAGAGTTAACTCTTAAATTAATAAAAATACTTTCAAAAAAATGAATTCCAGCATAACTATGAACAATCTAACGTCTATTCAACGCTTAAAACAGTGTATGAAATGAGAAAAAGAGGGTACGATTTTCTAGGACCAGATAAAGATAAAAGTGAAGCTCACGTGTTCAAAATAGAGGGTGACTACCTTAGAATCCCGCTAACTAAAATGAAAAACATAGGAAATAAAAAAGGCAAATAAAATAATTAGGCAAAGACAACAACAAAAAAAATTATATAAAAATCAACATATTTTTTTCTCTCTCATAAGTAATATCCGCAAATTAATTTAAGTTTTTTGTGAATTTTTATTTAAAAGTATATTTTTGAAATATTATATTTAGTATTATTATATAGTATTATATAATGTCCTATTTTTTTCATACAGGTTCGTGTCAAAAATTGATACGATTCTGTATGAATTTTTCATACAGTTCTGTCTTAAAATTTAATACACCTGTCTGAATTTTTAAGACACATTAGATAAATAAAATTACATAATTTTTTTAAAGTGGTAAATAAAAATCAATATTTATCTATTAAAATAATACTGTTGGGAAATTGTTTTCTTTGTTTATATTTTTAGAGTTTTAGTAGAGATGCGTAAAATTTCGCTTCTCTACCTTTTTAGATTTAATTTACCATATAAAGGGTTGAAGGGGGGTAATGATTAAACCTCTATTTTTTTTCTTACCAATTTTGCCGCTCAGCAGTAAGCAATCCTAAAAATTTCTTATTATTAATATTTAGGTATAGCAAGCCTTATTATATTTTTTTATTATTTTCTGTCAAAAAAACTAGTCGAAGAAGGGAGGGATGTCTATGAAGAACAATTATCTAACCAACGGTCCTATAACAAAAGCATTGGTAAAATTAGCCTTACCAATAATGGCTACTTCGTTTGTACAAATGACTTATACAATGATGGACATGATTTGGTTAGGAAGAATAGGAAGTAACGCAGTCGCTGCTTCGGGCACAGTTGGATTTTTTTACTTGGATTGGTTCGGCTCTTTTTATTTTGTCTAAGATAGCAGTAGAGGTTGGAGTTGCTCAGTCGCTAGGAAAAGATGATATCCACGCTGCAAGAGAATACGTTCGTCATTCGATTCAATTGGATATTATTATTGCCTTAGTGTATACTGCTATTTTAATAATATTCAGAAATAGTATGATAGGCTTTTAGAATAGATGACCAAGAAGTTGTTCAAATGGCTCTTGATTATTTGGTTATCATTTCTATAGGATTAATTTTTTTATTTCATAAACCCAGTTTTATCAGGTGTTTTCAACGGTGTAGGAGATAGTGTTACACCGTTTAAAGTAAACGTAGTAGGTTTGATAGTTAATATGGTTCTTGATCCCTTGATGATTTTGGGAATAGGACCTTTCCCATACATGGGTATTAAAGGTGCGGCATGGGCAACTGTTATTGCACAAGCTACTGTTACATTTTTGTTTATTTTTGAATGTAGAAAACTAACTTCTCTTTTTAGTGGGTTAAATATATTTAAGCTACCAAAAAAAAGAATACTTAAAAAGTATAGTAAAATTAGGCGTTCCTGTGTCTATACAGAACGTAATATTTGCCACTATATCGATGTTTCTAGCCAGAATAATTGCCCAATGGGGATATCAAGCTATAGCTGTACAAAATGTTGGATCTCAAATTGAATCCATTTCTTGGATGACAGCTGGTGGTTTTTCAACTGCTATTTCTACTTTTGTAGGTCAAAATTATGGAGCCGGAAAATGGGACAGAATAAGAGAGGGATACAAGAAAGGATTAATGATCGTAGGAATCATTGGACTCATAGCCACTTTCTTGTTCTTCTTTGTTCCAGAGCCAATAATAAAAATATTTATACCTACTGATAGAGAAGCTATTGAAATTGGTATTAACTATCTAAAATTCTGAGCCTTTCACAATTCTTTATGGTTGTGGAAATAGCTACTCAAGGAGCTTTCAATGGTTTAGGCAAGACACTTCCACCATCACTTGTTGGAATAATACTTAATGCCTTGCGTATTCCTGGAGCGTTAATATTATCTTCTACTGTTTTGGGATTAAACGGAGTTTGGTGGAGCATTTGTATTAGCAGTATTTTAAAAGGTGTTATTTTATTTATTTGGCTTGCTATAGTTTTAAGGAGTTTCCCTAAAAGTTCCTTAAATGAGGCTTATGAAGAATGCTAAAAAAATATAATTAAAAACGGGAGATTCGGTTTTCTCCCGTTTTATCTTTTTATTTTGCTAAATATTCATCATTCACTCTATCTTGTAAATAAACATTTGTGAACTCGTTTGAAGCATTTTTATACATTTTATAGCCTTCGTCGATACAATCTGAACAAGCATCCCTTGGTATGGTAATTGCAAAAACATTGTAACCTGTATCACTTCTAGATCTAATCGTATTAACTCCAGAACATTTCTTACATATTTTGAATGTCTGTGTTTGCTGCTCTAGTATGCCATCTGTGTCATAATATATTCTTCTGGTTCTTTCAACCTTTTCCATACCTTTGAAGTCGTTTAACCAAAGATCTTCTTTATTTTTCCATCTCTGATAAACTAGTTCAGAAAGACCCTTGATATAGTTTGTAATCTTCTCTGGCTGTTTTAATTTGTGTGCATCATAATCTGGTTCTCTAACGTTGGAATAATCAATTCCAGCCATCGCTAAAATAATTCCTAGGTTGATGTACGGAAGCGCACCTTCTATAGAATAACCGCCTTCAAGCACAGCAATATCTGGATTTAACCTATCATTGAGTTTTGCGTATCCTTGTGCTGTAAAATTCATGTTTGTTATGGGATCAGTATAGTGATTATCTTGTCCAGCAGAATTAACTATTATATCAGGCTTATACTCCTCTAAAATTGGCATAACAACATTTTCAAGAACGTATAAAAAGCCTTCTTCACCTGTTCCTGGAGGCAAAGGAATGTTTATATTATACCCATAAGCTCCAGGACCACCAAACTCATCAACAAATCCAGTACCCGGGAACAAAGTTCTACCGTCCTGGTGAAATGAAATAAAAAGTGTGTCTTTATCGTTCCAATAAATGTCTTGAGTTCCGTCTCCATGGTGACAGTCCGTATCGACAATAGCTACTCTTAAGTTGCCAAATTCTTGTCTGATTCTTTCAAGCATTACTGCCTCGATGTTTATTATACAAAATCCTCTATCTCCATAAACGACTCTCTGGGCGTGATGTCCTGGAGGACGAACAAGTGCAAAAGATTTATCAACCTCTTTTTCTAAAACTTTTTTTAAAGAAACTATTGCCCCCCCTCCTGCAGATATTAAATGTGATTGAGTAACTCTTGATTTAACGTTTGGAACACAAAAATGTACTCTTTGAACATCTTTTTCTTCTGCAACTATAGGGTTATAAAAGGTTATACCTTCTATATCTTGAATTCCTTCTTCAAATATTTGATCTTGAGTATACAATAACCTTTCTTCTCTTTCTGGATGAGTCGGACTTATTGCCCAGTCAAATGCAGGAAAAAAAAGACAAGTCCTAGTTTGTTTTTAGCCTTGATCAATATTATCACCTCTTAAATTGTAAATCAGTCCGGGCTTTATTTGTGCTTTAATACGAATATTCTGACCGCTTGTATAAAACCCACGAACCATATTAAAGCAACTCTCTTCAACTATCTCTGCTTCTATTTCATCTTCTTTTGCCCCCCCTAAGGATCTTGCTGATTCTTTGAGTAGTTCTATGGCCTTTTTTTCTTGCCAACTCTAATGAGAACTTTCTATCAACATTTTGATAAATTTCTAGTTCTGGTACAGTCATTATCCCTTTTGCGGTATCTACAAGCATGTTTATCTCGGTTGTTGGTTTTGCAAGAGCTGCCCCCCCTATTGCATTTGCTACTGCATAGTTTTTTTGGATAATAACATGGCAAATTAAACTTTTTTTTCTAATGTTGGAGCTAAAGCCTTTGCAGGCGCTCCAATAATGTTTATAACCTTTGGCTCGATTTTTTTTCCCATAAAGTAATTCTTTAATAGTATAAACAGGTTTTGAGTTTATCTCTGTTAATAATTCATCTACTTTGACTTTAATCATTTCTGCCATTGTTTCTAGAACTAGTTTTGCAGCATCAATTGAAGATAAATTAAGTTTTTTTGCCGAGAGTTTCCATCGCTTCTATTGCCTTTTGTTTGTCTCCTTGGATAATTCCAAGAACAATCATAGCATCGGTTGGTGTAGGCTTAGGACCACCATAACTATATGCCGGGCCCTCTCGTCTTGGACCTATTTTTAGCTTACCATCATTTAAAGATATACTACTATCTCCACCAAGACCAATAGAAACACTGTATATAGACCTTACTAAAGTATTGTAATTCTCAATTTTTATTCCTAGTGGCTCAAAAAGTGGAATTCCATCAGCTAGAAAAAAAATATATCTGTTGTAGTTCCTCCTACATCTAACAATATCGCATCTTGATTTGTTTCTAATAATGCGTTGATTCCCATACAACTAGCTGCAGGACCTGACAGTATTGTTTCAACTGGCTTTTCTTTTGCTGACTCGATGTTCATTGTTCCTCCATCTGCTTTTAGTATATATACTGGAGCTTTTATGTTTTCCTGTTCTAAAGATTTTTTTTAATGTTAGAAGAAAATTCTTCAAAAGTCTTAAATACTGCAGAATTTAAGAATGAGGTTGCAACTCTTCGAGGGAAATTTAGTTTTCCAGAAACTGTATGTCCCATTGTAACTGTTGAAAAACCTTCTTTTTCTAATATATCTCGAATATCTGTTTCATGTTTTGGATTACGAGGCGAAAATTTAGTCACAACAGCACAACAATCTAAGTTTTTTTTCCCTAAATAATCTAACAGCATTATCAATTTCTTCTTTTTTTCCAAGGTTCTACCTCTGTTCCTCTATGGTCAATGTATCCACTTATAAAAACATTTTCATCTCCAAAAGCCAAAAAAAATCATGCGGCAAACCTGGTCCTGATTGAATTATCAATCCAACCGGAGAGGTTGTGTTTTCAACAATAGCGTTAGTACAGACAGTAGTACTTAAGTTAATTCGTTGAATTTTTGAAGTGTCAAAATCTTGAAGAAGTTCAGTTAATGTTGTCCATATTGATTGAAATAAATCATTTCTATCAGTTGGATTTTTTTACGCTATTTATAATCTTACCGTTATCAATCAAAACTGCGTCAATATTAGTTCCTCCCATATCTAAACCAACAATCAATTAATTAAAAACCTCCTTTATCGTTTTGTAGTTAAAAGCAGAATTTGGAATAACAAACGAAGTCGCCAGCAGGTCAAATTTCTTAATATAAAACCAAGAAACAAGCAGAAATAATTATCTTTCTATATCAATTATACCAAAATTACAAAAGTATAACGATAAAATCTGTCGACCCCCAATAAGCTAAAAAAAACCCGGGGGGGGTCGACAGACTTGTTCTTTTCGTCACAAGAATGATTAATTAACATTTTGAATACTTTTTACCTAAATTTAATAGAAAAGCTTGACATCAACCTATTTTATGTTATATTATTAGTGATGGTCTTATGAGTCCTTATCCTACCTATGAGGAATGGAAACGGGGCTAATGACAGATTGTTGCCTTGTTATTTTGTCCTTATCCTACCTATGAGGAATGGAAACCTTTCAAGTTCTGATATATCAGGATTCTCAATAAAATGTCCTTATCCTACCTATGAGGAATGGAAACACAAGTAATAAATTTGAAGTTAGTGAAATGGAAGAAATGTCCTTATCCTACCTATGAGGAATGGAAACTCTGTTTCAACATTTTTATAATATGCTTCACGATATAAGTCCTTATCCTACCTATGAGGAATGGAAACACACTATTTCCGCAGTTTTGCCAAATGATATACACCGTCCTTATCCTACCTATGAGGAATGGAAACATTTCTTGCTTCAAATCCTCAAAATCTTTCAACCAAGTCCTTATCCTACCTATGAGGAATGGAAACTTATCATCAACAACGTAAACTTCTTCACCTGTTTTGTCCTTATCCTACCTATGAGGAATGGAAACTTTTATTATTTACCAATCTCTTCG